>Ga0207958_1000477_pt1 | contig 12231 bp, 10 predicted proteins | sample CryBogCBH27Jul07_FD_184606 | JGI IMG/M metagenome (GOLD analysis project Ga0207958, IMG submission 184606) | Freshwater microbial communities from Crystal Bog, Wisconsin, USA - CBH27Jul07 (SPAdes) (version 2) | ecosystem: Environmental > Aquatic > Freshwater > Lake | place: Crystal Bog... | reverse complement strand
TAGCAGAGCTCACCGCAGTAGCATTCAAATTTGATACTTGAGCGCTTGCAGTTGTCATACCAGTTGACAAATTGAGTGTAGCCGCGGAAACATTGGTTGCAAGAGCGTTTGCAATAGTTGCAGCGGTAATATTTGCATTGCTAATTTGAGCATTGGCAGCGGTAATATTCGTATCAATCAAGTTGCTAGTAGTGACATTGACAGTGGTCAAGGTTCCGGTGATAGACATATTTCCAACCGTTAAACTGGTAACGTTTGCGTTCGTTGCAATTAAATTACTTGCGACAACAGATCCTGAAGTATAACTGACATTACCACTTGTAGAGGTCCATTGACTTCCAACATAAGCTACGCCGTTTTGATAAAGCGTCCCTGTGAAATTGATATTTCCGACGGTGATACCACTGGGTGCTTGCAACGTTCCTGCTGAAATATTGGTAGTCACAACATTTGTCACAGTTTCATTGGTTGCGACCAAATTGCTCGCGACAACAGATCCTGAAGTATAACTGACGTTACCACTGGTAGAGGTCCATTGGCTTCCAACATAAGCTACGCCGTTTTGATAAAGCGTTCCGGTGAAATTGATATTTCCGACGGTGATACCACTAGGTGCTTGGAGGGTACCTGCTGAAATATTAGTTGTTTGAACGTTGGTTGCAGAAACATTTGTTGCGACAACAGATCCTGAAGTGTAACTGACATTGGCTCCGGTCGAGGTCCATTGGCTTCCAACATAAGCTACGCCGTTTTGATATAAATTCCCTGTGAAATTGATATTTCCGACGGTAATACCACTGGGCGCTTGGAGGGTACCCGTGGAAATGTTGGTAGTCACGGCGTTGGTTGCTTGCAAACCCCCGGCAGAAATGGATGTCGTATGAATATTACTTACAGTGGCACCTGAAACGCTTAAATTGGCACCTGTAAATGTGCCTGCATTGACTGTTCCTGATGCTATATCTAATGTAAATGCCGGTGCGGTGGTGGCGATACCGACATTTCCTCCAGTCATAAAAACGTTTCCAATTGTTTGGGTATTGCTGGAAAAATTTAAACTTTCATTTGAACCTTGGAAATTAAAAAGAAAACGTCTTGACATTGATTTATTATAATGATAACCTATAAAATAAATTTCAATAAAAGTTTATTTATATCAATTTTACATAACAGTTCAACTTTGTATTCCAAAAGGTATTCAATAGAACAATTTTAATAATGTTTTTATAATGTTTTTATTAAAATCGTTTTTAATTTTTACAAAGTGAATTTTTCTCAGAATTTACAAAGTAAATTCTCCAGGGAATTTTGATTGGATAAATTAGGTTACTTTTTTTCAAGTACTGTTACTCGTGAGCGCAAAGATTGAATTTCTGCTACTAAATATGCTATAAGTTTTGGTTGAGACATATCTACCATTTGATAAATAGGGTTTCCAGATTCATCAACTGCATTCGCTTCACCATGTACAGCATCTGGAATCACTTCTTGAACTTCGTCTGCAATAAATCCTACATCAGCTTTTCCATCAGATGACCAATTAAAAGAACGTGGATTTAAAGCATCAATTATTGGCCCACTTTGTTCAGTTGTTATAGATACTATATTTGATTTTAGTCTGCGATCTGATGCTGTATTATAAGATGTTGCAGAACCAGTGTATGTAATCGATCCAACATTATTCGTAAAAACATGAAATGCAATGAAATTGTTAACATAGTCTCGAATATTTATTCTTGCATTACCAGTTGTAGAATTTCCAGCGAAGATCTGATTGCATGCTATATTTCCACCACCTACATCTAAATTCTGTACAGGGGCCGTTGTTCCGATACCCACGTTACCGTTTCCAAGAACTGTTAATACTTCATTTGAACTTGTTGCGCTTGTAGCAACATAATTTTATGCAAGTTTCTTCAATTAAATGTCCCTTTTGATCGTAGTTAACCTAAAAATTCACGTCCCTTTGACATGCCATGTTCTAATGTAGCTTTCATCCTGCTTGGATCAATATCGAGTGTGTTTAAAAGATAATTTTGATCAGGACGAATAATAGTTAATTTCGAAGCTAATCTTTCTTTAAAAGAATCGAGATCAAGTTCATTTAACCTCGAAATCGCTTTTGAATGAAAAGTAGACAACATACCAATCGGATCCGTTGGTACCGGCTTCGTCACGTCTTTTACGTTGCATGCGTTGCATGCGTTGCATTCGATATACAAATATTCTACATCTAAATCATTTTCACCTTCTAAAATGTATTGGTCCCTAAATAAACCAGACAATCCGCCATCCGCATACCTATTTTCGATTGGCGGAACAGCAATCCAAAGTGCCGAAGAACATCGGATACCTCGTTCTAAAGATTCACCAGTAAACCACATAGGAGAATCCGTATAGAGATCATGTGCTACAACATGGCATTTACTCTCCGCAACTTCGATTTCTTCTGGTGTTAGCGAATCGAGCACTGTATCAATTAATTTAACGCTTTCATATGCAGGACCCATATTAAGTAATACACACAACCCAATTAAACAATCAGGAATAAATTTTCTTTTATACATAATGTCATCTATCGACTTTATTTGATCAAACAATAACAACATTAAATCAACACGTTCATTTGCAACTAAAGGCGCTAAAATAGCTCCTATAGAACACCCATAAACTTGGTCAATCGTGTATTTACCAGATCTCAAAATTTCAGTTAAAACACCCACCTGAAAACACCCTTTCGAGCCCCCACCGGCAAGTATCACACGAAGACGTTTTTTTCTGGGTAAATTACAAGAAGACCATGTTCCACCCATAATATAAGGCAATAAAATTTTTTTTATAAAACTTTTATAAAAAATGTGATCAAAAATTTGTAAGGAAATTACTTCTTTGTATCAACGACACCAGTGTCAGGGTTAGGGAAAATGAAGCGATTGCTACGAAGATCTTCGTAGTTTTGGCCAATACAAGCATCTTGGTTTTCTTTACATGTTGCCGGATTGTTGTATAGCCAATTTGCAAATTTATCTTGATCATTCACAATACTCGTCCAAGGCATTGTAAAATAATTTCTTTGCGATGTCACTTTACCAAAGACATCTGATATATCTCTGTACAAATTATTATTGAACGCGGCATCAACAGATTCTTTGATATCTTGTTCGCACGCAGGAGGACGATCAACGACATTTCCATTAGCATCAAATGTCATGAAATCTTTCATTGTAAAATTCATAAATGGATTATCTACAGTCGGTTTAGTACAATCTGCAGATGTACTCGTCGCTCCAATTAAAGAATTCGATGTAATCGGGCCAGCTGAACTAACTTGGCCAGCGGAACCAGCGTCAAGAGTCTCAACAACAGCGCTTGAAACTGCCTGTTGAGGGTAATTCTTGTAAATGATAAAAGTTAAAAACAAGACAAATACGAAAATAGACATGAATTTAATATTTGAGTGATACACTGAAAGCAAGATACTTGCATACAAAGAAAATCTTACAATGGCATTGATTTTTTGTTCGCGAGTTTGGCTACGGGTTGGAAAAAAATCTGCTAAATTGGTAAAAAGAATTTGAAAGTTATTTATCCAAATTGGCTCCGACATTTATTAATTTATATATGTAAATAAAATAATTTTACTTTACACCTTTTTTAGAAAAAAAGGCGTCCCCAAAAAACGGGAAATGCACAAAAAAAACGTCTCCCAACAAAAGTTTGTGTTGTTAGAACAAAATGCGTCCCAAAAAAACGGGAGAGTTTATCCAAAAAAACAGCTAATTATTTTATTAATATCATTGTTATTAATAAATTTTCTAAAAAAGTGGTTTTGCGCGCTTGAGTTATGGACTACGGTTTTACCCGGAGGGTACGCCGAGCGGGGGGCACGACCCCGCATTCAAAAGGGTGTGAGTTGCTGTTCGATGGTGTCTTTTATAATAAACCGTACAACTTCAATGGGGCGCGTTTGACCAAGTCGATCAGATCGTGCAATGGCTTGATTTTCAATGGCTTGACGATACTCTTTTGTACCATAAACAGGTTCTAAAAGAAGAATTTTGTTTGCAGCCGTTAAATTAATACCAGAGGCCGCGTTTTGAGATGATAGCATAATAATATTAGGCGCATCTTTTGCATCGGAACTAAAACTCGAAATCGCCTTTTTTCGTTGATATACAGTACCATCGCAATATACTATTTTTGTTTTAAAACGTTCTAAAAACCCGCCCAATTTATGCAACAAAGGATCCCATTGAGAAAACACAATACATTTATCCTTTTCAGTTAATTCATTTTGAAGATAATAAATCACATTTCCCAATTTAGTTGATCTGACTTCTTGAACAAGCTTGTTCAATTCGGAAACTTGTGGATCTTCAATTGGTTGGGTATCCTGTTTCAACAAAAAGATGTCATTTAATATAATCGGCACATTGCATTTTGGACATTTCGTCGCCTTGAAAACTTTAATAAATTCATCAATACATTCCCAACAAAATTTATGACCACATTTTGTAACAGCAATGTTTTCAATGTCATCCAAACAAATAGGACATGTCTCAGATTTCGTTAAATTATCAACCACATTGGATAAAAAGTCATAGATACGCTTAATTTCGACGTGCAATTTACGTTCGTTGGTTAAATTTCGCTTAGCTACTGTAATAGAATCGAGGTAGTCTTGCTTTATTTCTTCGTCGATAGCTGCGTTCGCTTGTACAGTTAAAAAGGAGATACTTTCAGTTAATTGATTTATCCGCGCGATGTGTTCATCTAATTTTTGTTTGTTATGATCTAACAGCACCCGTTGAATTTCATCAAATGTTTTGCAATTTTTTATTAAAACTTGAGTTTCCATGTTCATTTCGGGATCGCAACAAAGCTGAATCAAAAATTGATAATTTTTTTCTGGATGACCCGCTACATATGAATCGTAAATATTACGTTCTTGTTCTGTGAATTCAAGCATTTTCACCTTTTCAGTAATGATATTACCTGTATATTCACCTGCAATGGATTGTTTTGTGTTTCTTCGATACAATTTCCCAAATTGATGAACTAGTTCTTTATCGATACCGCTTTCAAGAAACCCGGGTAAACTTGTATATTTATTAATTCTTGTATCAAATTCAGGACAAATATAATTAATCCCAGCTAAAAACCCATTTAAACCATTGGCAAATGGAGTCCCCGAAATATTCCAACGATAATCTGACACAATTTCTTTGAGTTGATATTCAATGTAACTTGATTTAGGCATCCTGAGAATTTCATGAAATTCATCCAATACAACGGATTTAAACTTAAATTTCGATAACAATGAATAATCAGTTGAATTTAATATTTCCAGAGGGTCGTCAATTTCAGTTCTGGACATCAACGATTCCACATTTCGTTTTAATGTATGAAATAAATCAATGTAATTTGAGTTGATCAAGAAATTATAAGAAACAACTATAAGGTCTGCAAAAAGAAGATCTCCCAAGGTTAAATTCGTATATTGATCAAATGTTACTAATAAAATAACACGCCTTTTTACCATAAATTTTGTATAATACTCCCGTACCCACTGATCACAAACGTGCGATGGAGCTACAATTACACTAGCATTTGTTTGAAATAAGCGATCCCGAATGAAATCTCCAAGAACAAAACGATCTAAATTACGGTATCGCAAAATGGTTTTATCTATAAACAAGGTGTCATTGTGCTCCTTGCAAAATAATTGATTTTCTAAAGCAGCTTTTTTACAATGCGTTTTCTTGAATTTACCTCTTTTATAAAAATAATTGCACGGCGCGGGTACCGCGTCGACGGCAGCGGGCTCTTGGGTCGTGACGACGGCTCCGGGTACCGCGTCGACGGCCGCGGGTACTGCGTCGACGGCTCCGGGTGCAGGGGGAGCGTCCCCGAGCACAAAGTTGCTTTTTGGTGAATGTTCAAGTAAAAAATAAAGCATCACAAGGGATTTTCCTAGGCCCATTTCACTGATTAAATTGGCTCCTCGATAATTATACACATTGCGATAAACAAGCGAATTATTTAAATGTTTAACAAAAGTGTAACTGTAATAAAATACAGGCGTGTTGTCATAATCAAACTGAGAATAAGGATGATATTCGTGTAAAATCAAATTATTATTATTGTCAATGTCGTTTTTTATCGATTTTAACCAAGCGATATCATTCTTTTGATAACTAAACAATTTGATGTTCAAAATGGGTTCGGCGGGTTCTGCTGGTCCTTTGTCTTCAGCAAATTCGCTAGCTTCGCTTGCTTCGCTTGCAGTGGAATTTGTGATTGATTCTAAAGCTCGTTGAATTTCATCCGTTTTTTTTTCAAGTGTAAATTTTTCATAAAAACGTTGAAAGGCATTGATTTTATAATCACGTTTGTTCATCAAAACATTATCTAAAATCTTGCGACGCACATAAAAATCAACAAAATAATCATTTTCGATGCGATTTAATTTACAGATCAATGTCGAATTACGATATTCACGTTTTGTAAAGCTCATGATATGACAAAAATTTTTAAGATAATTAAAAGCATGTAGATCAACATCAAAGGTTTCAAAGGGATATACTAATGTATTGCCATAATTATAAAATGTAAGATCTATATTCAAGACCGTTTTTACGAGGTCTCGAGGCAAAAATCGCTGAGCAAAAAGATCTTCTGCATTCATCACACATAACGCATTGTAATCTAAAATTAATAAAACTGGGCGCTCACAGTCTTCAAATCCGATGGGAATACTATGTATTTTGTAAAAATCTAGATAAAAGTCACGTTCCATTCTTAATTAATTATTATATTCTGATTAGATTTAAATTAAAATTTTAACGCGGGGTCGTGTCCCCCGCGCGACGTACCTCCGGTGAAGTTGCATTTTAAACGCACCTTATTTTAGTTTTAAACATATGCATTAACGCAGAATTATGCAAAATAATATAAGAAAAAATTCTGATGTAACAAAACTATTTCTTAATTTTATTGCAAACTTCTGCGTTAATACATTTATAAATAATTTTCAAAAGATTTTGTCACAGCATGTAATATTTTGGGGGACGCCCTTTTTTTTAAAAAGGGTGTATTTTTGGGGGACGCCCTCAGGACCCTTCGGGTCCGACCGTTCGTCTTTGACGAACGTATGTTAAAAAGGGTGTACTCTTTTTACAACAAGAAAAGCGATCAAAAGCAAAATGCACTTGATCATAGTTACAAAGAAATGTGAATAACCAGAAACAAAAGTAATTCTACGTAAGAAATCATTTAATTGAGGCATTGTAGCAGCAAATAAAAAGCACAGCAAAAGTAAATTTTCAATATTTAATTCTCGATTAAAAGATTCTAACGTCCAATCATTTCGCTTGCGTTTAATAACACCTTTTAAAGCACTTGTATCCGAATTGTCAATATATTTTTCTACAACTTTTTCAGGTTCTGGCTGAAATTCTTGTTCTTGTTCGTGTTCTATTTCTTCGGAGTAAACTTCATTTTCTTCGCGAGGACCTGGAAGATCCGAAATAAATGTTGACATACTCATTTTAAAATATCCGCAAGAAATTTTAAATGAAAAAAAATCACAATTCGTTAAATTTGGCGTTAAAAACATTTTAAGCGTTAAAATAGATACTTTCCGATTCAACAAAATCAGCAGGTTTCTTGGTAAATGATTCAAAAAATGGATTATCCAATAATTTCATAGGCGTCGGAAGGTCATCAAATAATTCTTCAATACCCACTTTCATTCGACCATCGCTTAAATAACGGTCGCTCACAGAGGAAAGATCGGAACGATCGGAACGATCGGAAAGACTTTCAGAACTGCTTTCGGAACTGCTTTCTGATCTTGTATTATCGCTCGAACTCGAACTACTTTCAGAACTGTTTTCAGAGCTTGAATCACTTTCGGATCTACTTTTAGAACTACTTTCAGAACTTAAATTAGAACTTGAATCACTTTCGGAACTTGAACTTGAACTCGAAGATGATCTTGAACTTCTTGCATCGGTTTTTTCTTCTTTAGGAATTAATTCAGGAGGGTATATTTCAAGAATCCAATTAAATAATTCTTCAGAAATGTACAAATCCAATAAAGAAGTCAAAAAGTAGTGCAAATCATAAACTTCACTGTAATTATAAGGTACATTTACAGTTGAACTATCAGTGCTTTCAGTTCTTCCAGAAATTTTGCGAGCAACATGTGTTTTACGATCGTATTGATAATGCCCAACAATGAATTTGTTAGGATAAAATTCAGGAATTGCATCAGAATAGGTCATACCAAATTCAAGATCCCAAATTTTAGCTAAAACACCGTGATTTTTTAGATAATATCGTTTACCATTGATTTGATAAACAAAATACCCACCTGGTTTAATAGAAGTATCAATTAGGATATTACCATAATGAAAATCGTTGTGCATTAATTTATATCTCTTTTGAAGAACAGCAAGTGTATAAACAAGTTGAAAAACGACACATTTCCAAAGATCATCTGAAATTTTAAGATCATTATCATAAGTATCATATACCCATGTATCTAAACTACCGGATTCAACGAATTCGGACATCAATATATAGCTGTAATTTTTAATCAGGTCCTCGACTTCAAGGCGTTTCAGATTTAAAAATTTCAAAGCTTGTGATTTATTGGCTGCTTTAGTTGTGCCTAAAAAGAAAGCTATATGTGGACTTACCATTTTGCAAACAATGTTGTCAGTCAATTCTTTGAGAAGTATAAACTCAATATTACCAGGATGCTCATGTTTTTCATATTTGGTTTCAATCGGCATCACTTTTATTCCCATACGCAACCCTTTTAAAATTTTACTTTGCTGTTTCGTGGCTACTAAAGGATATCCTTTTACTTCATCTTCATTTTTTACTTTTTTAAGCAATTTCAGATTATCAAAACCAAAATTATCTCGTGATTCATCTAATATAAATCGTTTTTTCTTTATTTCATGCCGAATTGTTTTTAATAAGTCTAATTTCGTTTTGAAATCAAAAGTTAATTCCATTATATTCATAATTATTAAAATTTAATTAATGTTCCAACGCGGCAACTTTTTGAAAAAAGTTGCGACAAAAACGGGCTCGGGCTTAACGGACCTTAAATGGTCCGTGCCCGTCGCGCCAACATAGCGACTGGGATTTAAAAAGAATGCATTAACGCAGAATTCAGCAACAACTATGAGAAAATAGTTTCGCTTAAAGCAGAATTTTTTCAAAATTATATTGCAAACTTCTGCGTTGGTGCCGCGTTTAAAATGTGAAGCTACGCTCTCCGAGGTGCGTTCAAAACAGAAATTTATTTTCTCTTAAGTGCGTTTAAAATGCAAAAATAGGTGCGTTCAAAACAGAAATTTATTTTCTCTTAAGTGCGTTTAAAATGCGCATTTATTTTCTCCGGACAGTGCGTTTAAAACGCGCATTTATTTTCTGAAAAATAGGTAATGAAAACTATTGATCACGAAGCCTTGATTGATTTGGATAAATTTTCTGATCGAAAGCGCGTAGGTGTTTTTTGGAAAATAACTGGTTTTACTTTTGATGATTACCTAGCTACTGTGTTTGTAGATAGATCTACAAGTTTGAATATTGTTTACAATGGTCATTTATTTCATTTAAAAGTCTATAAAAATAAATATAAACGCGAAATAGATATTTACCTAGATTCATGTATAAAATATAAATTGAGCTCGACTGAAGCAACGCTCAGTGAATTTTCGACGGATTGCGAGGACACTTTTAAGGGAACTTTGAAAATCAGTTCACAAGCCAAGACAAAAAGTCAATATTTACTCGATTTTATAGATGCTATTTCAATCAGTTTTGGTATTTCTAGACTTAGTTTAATTGACGCAGCGGCTCCAAAATTAAATAGAGATATTGATTTAAGTCTATATATGGTAATGAAATACTCTCAGACTTTTTATGAAAGATATCATTTCTCTTTTTGTGAACCTGATGATATCCAACATCAAAAACGTTTATTACAATTATTTGATTTTGATACATTTTATAAATTACTTGATCCATCACAAAAACAATTTGTTGATCGACGCTTGAAAACGCTTGGTAAAAAACGAGATGATTATCGATATTTAGGTCAGTTTTATGTTGACTCTTATGATTATTTAAGATCAGTTTCAAGCGAACATCGTTTACTTCAATTGCAAAACTTGTTAAATGACCCCTCAAAACCTTGGTTTAGTATGGTACTTGCTATAAGTCAACGAAAACAATGCATGGAAAAATTTTATAATCATTGACGGCGGGTCGCGCCCCGCGCGACGTACCTCCGGTGAAGGTACGCACATGAGGAGAAAATAAATGTGCATTTTAAACGCGCTCTCAAGAAAATAAATTTTCGTTTTAAACGCGCTCTCAAGAAAATAATTTTTCGTTTTAAACGCGGCACCAACGCAGAAGTTTGCAATATAATTTTGAAAAAATTACGCTTTAGCAAAAAATGTTCTCGTAGTTGTTGCTGAATTCTGCGTTAATGCATTCTTTAAATAAATTTCTAACTAATTTTAAAATTACTATACCGAAGGTTCGTCGCGCGGGGCGAGCATCTTCGATGCTCGGAGCCAAAGGCTCATTGACGGGCACGAGCCATTAAAGGCTCGTTAAGCCCGACCCCGCAGTTTAAAGTTAACTAAACATTTATGTCAAGATGAATAAAATATTACAAATAAAAAATTTTAATGGTATTTTAGACAATTTTTTCGATTTCTTGGAAGAATCTTTCTCCAATTTCAAATCTGATATGATCCTCGCCAGAAGCACAGCCGAATTTGTCAGAAAAAGTAACCCTAGGCTGGTCGTTGAACAATTTATGGAACACATCGGTCCTTATCGCAAACAAATCATTGAATGCGATGAAGATTTTTTCTTGAATTTAGATATTAAACGTGTTGGTATCTCCAATGATAACATCCTTTTCGGCATGAAATTAAAACAAATTTGGCAAACAAGCCGATTAACAGATATTCAAAAAGCAACTGTATTTTATTATTTCCAACAATTACTTAAAGCAGGCGATCAAGTGGCACGATATTAAATCAATTTCTAATTTTTATAACGATAAGATATTTGTTTATAAAAATTTTTACATTTTCAAATTAAATTTAAATTTACATTTGGACGTTGTCAAAGAGTTCCTTTGCTTGTTCTTCAAAAAGTGTTTTGTCAATTTCGCCGCTTTGCATTTTTGTTTCGACCTTTTCTTGAATTTGAGTCATTAAATTATTTAAACGAGGGTCCATTTTACCGTTTATAATACCAGATAACATGGCCATCGGATTCATGTTTTCAGTTTTAATTTGTTCTGAAACTTCTGTAGCAAGCGACATAATCTGTTCATTTTGCATCAATTTATTTAATACACCTTCCATACCAGATAATCCCTTGGGCATTTTAAAGCCAGGCGGAAGTTTGAAATCGCTTGGAATACCATGTGGTATTCCCTGCGGAATTCCCTGTGGAATTCGTTTACCTTTCACAACACTTCGTTCTTTTGGTTTATTGGCTTCCATTTCAGCAAGTTGCATTGCTTGCATTTGTTCAACAAAACGTTCTAAACCAAGATCAAGATTTTCGTCTGAATTTGTACTTTCAGTTATTTTAATAAAAAAAACCGACATGTAAATTTGATAAAGGTATTTAACCAAACTTTTCTTGGTATTTTTATTTTCATCCTTGAATAAACTAAAATCGATACCAAAAACAGTGATCTCATTCAAGAAATTAAGTCTGTCACTTTTATATTTCTGCGTAGCCGATACAATGAAATAAAGATCATTTTCAAATGGTTTTAACGCTTCAAACACTTTATTTAAAATCGTTTCATTTCCAGATTTAATATCTTCAATTTCCTTCTTTGCATTTTCAAGCACTTCGGGATCTAAATAGTCAAATGACAAATCGATTTCATTTATAAATTGAGTTAAAGTAGTATCAAACGATTCTTGAATATAATCTTGCATATATCATTGTCACACAATTTATTATAAAAATTCGTACGCACTCTTTTTTTTATTTGCATACGAAATTGATTTATACGCAGTTTTTATAGTTTGTTTGATAAAAATTCGTACGATATTAATTTAAACCACGTGCGGTTGAATTGGAAGTAGTTTTTACATACAAATATTAATGGACACTGCTCGATTATTTTTCTCTAATGGCGTCTTTTATATATCAAATGCCGTTTCT
>Ga0207958_1000471_pt1 | contig 12338 bp, 14 predicted proteins | sample CryBogCBH27Jul07_FD_184606 | JGI IMG/M metagenome (GOLD analysis project Ga0207958, IMG submission 184606) | Freshwater microbial communities from Crystal Bog, Wisconsin, USA - CBH27Jul07 (SPAdes) (version 2) | ecosystem: Environmental > Aquatic > Freshwater > Lake | place: Crystal Bog... | reverse complement strand
CAATTCGCCCGCCCATGCTTTTGCCGCAGAGAAAAAGGCGACGGGGCTTGAGTGTCGGATGATCTTTAAGCCTCTGGACGACGGCTGCCCAGGTTTGAAGGAGAAGAGCAGGGCGGTCCGGAGCCTTGCGGCCAAGTTCCTTGTAGGGAAAATTGAACTTGATGCTGAGAAGGCCGGCGTTAGCCAGACCCTCATGGTAGGTAGCCATGAAGGGGTGATGCATGTCATTACCGGCCCCATGCGCGAGGATCACCGCATCCGTTTGACCCTGAGTAAAGTTTTCAGGGACAGACCAGATGGAACTGACCGTGTGATCGGGGCCAACAAGAATGGGGATGAGTGATTGCTGCATGGCCTGAATTTTTTCTAGGGATCCCAATCTACCAAACCCAGTTTAAAATTCTAATTGGGAATTCCATGCGGAACGGATTCCATTTGGGGATCAGGCAATCCTATACTGAGCCAATTGATCACTCGCACTGGAAAAAGTCCGTGCGTATCCCCTCCAAACTGATGCTGGGAAGCCTGCCACTCTTGTTCGCGGGAGGGTTTTCTGGTCTTTATTTCCTCAAGATGCTCTCGGTGCTTGCCTTTGTTTCAGGGGCCATCGGATTCTTGTGGCAATGCATTGAAAGATGCTGCGAAGAAGGCGAGTACCCTGAATGAGCTTGATATTCAGGAATCCCATTGATGAGCGTGGCCCGAATGCCGTGAATTTTGGCGAATTTGCGCGTCTCGAACCTTCGAACCAAAGCGGACGTCGATCCGTGCTGGAGGGTCCCCGATGATATACAATAGTGAGCGTATATCATAAGGACTTAAGGGCTCAATTTATGCAAGTAGCAAAATGGGGCAACAGCCTCGCAATTCGTATTCCCGCTTCTGTCGTTGATGCACTTGGGCTCAAGGAGGGTGACAACGTTCATCTCCATGCGGCTGGATCTAGAGATCTTGAGATAGAAAGGCAACCTGATACGGCAGAGCTTTTAGCGCGGTTGAGAAAATTCAGAGGCAATCTACCCAGCGACTTCAGATTTGATCGTTTGGAGTCCAATGAACGCTGAAACCCCCTTTATTGATACCAATGTTCTTCTTTATCTTCTTTCGGAGGATTCCGGTAAGGCTGACGTTGCCGAGGCATTGCTGAATCAGGGAGGTATCATTAGCGTGCAGGTGCTCAGCGAATTCACTTCTGTATGCGCACGTAAACTGAAAATGAGTTACGCGGATATCCGTGAAATTCTGGCAACGATAAGACTGGTTCTTGATGTTAGGGACATTACACCAGCTATTCATGAGGCTGCTCTCGATATCGCGGAACGGTATGGATATTCCATCTATGACTCGATGATTCTAGCTGCTGCACTTCATGCGGGTTGCCGTCGTGTTTATACCGAGGATCTTCACGCCGGGCAGAAGATCAAGGATCAGCTGTTGATCGTAAATCCATTCTAGACTTGAGATATGGCCCTAAAAGCCTCAAACGACCCTTATCGGACATTCCTCAATTCTGATCATCCTTCCGGATTAGTAACCCTGAAATAAAAAAACGAGTGCCCCCAAGATCTGCATCCGTTCTCTTCAAGCGAGGTGACCCTGGATTTTAACAATCGCCTTGGCACGGCACCCATCTTTGGCGTTTCAAGCAAAAACTCTTGTCCTTCGACCGTAAAAACCGGGGTTAAAAGTCGGGGCAGTTCTATGTTTTCGAAATGTTCAAGATGGCGAAGCGGAACCACCATCTATTTGAACGATTTGCACAAATCGCTAATGAGCCCTACCTATATCCATCAATCGATTCAATTCGATCCGGCTACCGACGCGGCGTTTGTGGCGGTGACAATATTTTTTATCGTTTAAGTGAAGATGAAACGGTAGAGATTATCGCCATCCTTGGTAGGCAAGATTATCCTGAGAGGTTATGAATAAGATTGGACGGAACGATCCCTGCCCTTGTGGGAGCGGAAAGAAATACAAACAGTGCTGCCTGCGTCAAGAGCAAGAACAGGCCACTCTCGCTGCCAAGGATCCCGTTCATGGAGCCAGTAAGGCCATCGAATGGTTGGGATCCAAGCACCCGGGAGCCTTACGGGAGGCGCTTTATGACGGGTTCTTCGGTACGGTGAATGATGAAGATCTGAGTCGGATCGAGGCGCTGGATGAAGAGACCCATCTCGCCGTCATGACCAATGCGATGGAATGGGTGTTAGCCGAGGGAACCTGCTTTTATCGCGACGATGAAATTCCTGTGACAGATCTGATTGTTGCACGGGGGGGTCTCATTCTCCCTGTGGAACAACGAGGCTGGCTAAAGGCGCTCCGATCTCACCCGTTGCGTGTTTATGAAGTGCTGGCCGTTAGTCCTGGGTATTCGGTCACCCTGCAAGATGTCCTTGATCCCGATAGGGATGAGATCACTGTGATTGAAAATACGGCTTCACTCAGTCTCCTGGGTGGCGATGCGTTTGCGGCGCGAATTGTCCCCCTGGAAGGAAACTGGGTGCTATCTGGTGCGACATACCCCCTCAACAGCCGTCATGTCATGGACCTGATCAGCGATTTCCAGAGGGAAATGGAAGGTCCTCCCCCTGAAGATGCAGAGGAAGAGCAGGAGATCCTGAGTATGGTGATCCGGGATACCTGGCTGAAGGCGCTTTTGGACCCCTTAGAGATGCCCGATCTGATGGATCACTCAACGGGTGAGGCAATCCTTTTCATAACCGATCACTATCGGGTAAAGGACTGGGATCGATTGGAACAGGTCCTACAGGATCAACCCCAAATCGAGGGGTCCCGTGCTGCTGGATGGGATGTCCTTCGTACGGGCGAAGATGGTTTGGTGCGAAGTGAAATGAGCATTGACACCGATGAAGCCGAAGATGGCCTGACGGTCTTTTACCGCACGCAATCCCATGCGGATCAGGGAAAGCCTTGGATTGAGAATCTGGCAGGAGAGATTCTTCAGTCGATAGGCCGGGAGATTTCGGATCCCAAAGCTCTGATGGGCTATCCAGAGGGGGGTGATGCCCAGCATCCGTTGATGGCCAAAGAGCTGGATCAGGTATCCCCGGAAGCGATGCGGGAAGTTTTCGAAGAATTCCTTCGGAATGCTTACAAAGATTGGGCCGATCAACCGATCCCAATACTCGATGGCTTTTCGCCTCGGGACATGATCAAGACCCCAGAAGGCTTGATCCGGGTGAAGTTCTTGATCAGAACCTACCAGCAGGATGAGCAGCAACAGGCGCTTTCACAAAACCGGGAGGCGATTTCCCTGGCGTTCCTCTGGGAAAGCCTTGGACTCACTCCTGAGTGAAGGAGCGATGCCACTCCTCTTAAGCTTCGTTCATCCTTTAGATACAACGACGCTAGGCAATACACGATGCCCCCCCATCAATCTCAGACGTATCGATCTCAATCTGCTGACGATCTTTGAAGCCACGTATGAGGAGGGAAGCCGGCAGAAGGCTGCGGAACGGATTCCATTTGGGGATCAGGCAATCCTATACTGAGCGAACTATTCACTCGCCCTGGAAAAGCCCGTGCGTATCCCCTCCAAACTGATGCTGGTAAGCCTGCCACTCTTGTTCGCGGGAGGGTTTTCTGGTCTTTATTTCCTCAAGATGCTCTCGGTGCTGGCCTTTGTTTCAGGGGCCATCGGATTCTTGTGGCAATGCATTGAAAGATGCTGCGAAGAAGGCGAGTCTCTTGAATGAGCCTTCAAAATTCCCGAGTTCCATCGCTGAGTTTGGCTCGATACGCTGAGACCTTCGAACTCTTTGTTCGCCATTCTTTGGAATACGATCAGATTCTCACCGCGATTCGGGGGTCCGTTGAGGGCCTCCCTCAAGCCTATGCCATGCTGGACATCGGTGCTGGCACGGGTGAGGTGATTCATTCTCTGGCTGATAGTGCACGACGTCCCCCTCGCCGTTATGTCGCTTTTGAGCCGAATCCGGCTCACTTTACCGCCCTTACAAATGCCATTCGGGAACTGGGTCTTTCTGAGGTTGAACTGCGCCCGGATCCCTTTGATGAGAGCGTTTCCCTGGAATCGCGATTTGATTTTGTCCTTTTTTCGCACAGCCTTTATTGGATGGCCGATCCCGCTTTGGTCTTTCACCATGCAGTCGATATGCTCAATCCGGGTGGAACGGTGATGGGGATTCTCCAGGGCCCTTATGGGGTGCATACCCTGCTGACTCTGTTTGAGTCCCGATTCGAGCGAGTGACACCGATGCTCCAAAATAATGCATACAGTAGTCATGAGCTCTTGGCTGGCCTTCGCTCTCGGGGTCTCAAGCCCCACTGCCAAATGATGCCGACCCCCCTGAACATGACCGGTGTATTTGATTCAGGGCGCGAAATGGATCTTTCGGAGCTGATGAGTTTTTGCCTCCAGTTGGAGTTTCAGGCGCTCGCCCCTGATCTTCGCGAGGAGATCCTGGATCATGTCAAGGGAGCCACGATTGAGATGGGGGATCAGTGTCTTTGGTTCATCCCTAATGCGGTCGTGACGGTTTCACCCACCCCTTAGCGGATGAGGTTTTTCTCCATGAAGACACTCAAGGGATCAAGAGCATAGTCACCATAGGGGCCACGTTCGACATACCCGAATCGTTGATAAAGGCCGAGGGCTTCCGGCTGATGGATCCCGGTCTCAAGGCGGGAAAGGTTCACCCCTTGGTCGATGAGATGCGCTTCTAGAGCCGCCAAGAGGGCTTTGGAAATCCCGCGGCCACGAAAATCAGGGCGCACGAAGACCCGTTTGATCTCGCCATATCGCCCCGTTGAATCTTCCAGAATCTTGACGGCGCCACATGCCACGACATCCAAACCTATCTGATATCCCAGGAATCGCACATGGGGTTGAGCCAGATCGTCAGGGCTGGTGAGGTGATTGCTCTCGGGAGGGTAGAGCGCGCCGAGATAGGCATCACTGGCTTCCAGGAGGTCCAGAGATCCCTGTGAGTAGGGCTCCAGATCCGTGATCGAGGGGTGGCTTCTCCTGAATGAGTTCATTCTGTTTTTTGTCGATCAGGTCAAAGGGGGTAACTCTTCGTGGCGTGGTCTATTGAGCAATATCTTCGGTTCGCAACGATCCGCCACTTGAGCATCTCCCGATCCAGTTCGAAATGAAGGTCCTTCGGGCGTCCACCGCCTTTCACCTTTGGCAGGATGGCCCTGTAGCCCTCCAACGCCTCAGCACATTGGCCCATGAGTTCTTGATGCCGCGCCTGAATGTAACGATTCATCGAGGGCTGCGCCCAGTAATGGCGGAGACGATAGGCAGTATTGAGAGCATCAAGGTATCCCTTCGGCCAAATTTCAAGAGGTAGAGATAGGATCGATTCGATCAGTCCTACCTCTGGCTTCCTTCGAAAGAACTCCCAAACGGCATGGTCAGGTCGAGCGTAAGTTTCCTTCAGTTCCTGAAGCAGGCCCTGATAGTTTGAAAAGTAGCCGTGCGCCCGATGGATGAGCTGTTCGTGCGATTCCGAATTGGCAAGTCGCGCATCCCCTTGAGTGAAGGCGGGTGCCGGGATGCTAATAGGAAAGTTTAGAAAGGGATCAGTGATCACCCAGTTTTGACCATCAAACCATTCCAGAATCGTGTGATTGCTTTGGCCGGTATCAAAATGAAGGGGGACGGCCCTTGCGGGAATGTTCTGGAAGTAAAGAAGCCGCGAGAGGACCTTTACCTGCTGATCACAGAGTGCGAAGCCGTTCAGGAGAAATACCAGCGGGGATTTCTCGCCCTTGATGTAAAGGTTTCGTGAGATTTGATGGGTGGTGAGCTTGAATAAGGATGCATGGAGCTCATGCGTCGAAGAGGTTTCCAGTTCTGACGACTGGACACGCGCCAAATGGTTAAAGAGCGCCACTTCATAGACGTAGTCGATCTTCCAGGCGATCAGCATCAGAAGTAATCCTGCAACTGGCAGGACGGGCACATGCTTGATCAGGGGCCTTAAAGGGGGTCTTAGCCGCATGAATGGAACTGATCCGTGTCCTTGGGTTCGCGGGGGCAAGATGAGGGGTGGTCTTTCTAGCTGGATTATTATCGATAGCGATGAATTATAAGAGAGAGCCCCAAGGGTGTGGTAAGGCTTTAACGAATGAAAAGGCGCTCGTTGCGAGCGCCTGTGGAAATGAGGAGGAGGACTTCATCTGCTGGCCCCCCTCAATCGAGAAATATAAGGAAGTGTGATGGCTACTTCTTGGCAGCGGTGCCAGCCAGTTCAAGGTGCTTGAGGGCTTCCTTGGCATGCGCTGTGCCACCGGTTGCATCCCCTTTCTTGGCGGTATCGATGGCGGCCTTCAAATGGACGATGCCTTCAGTGGTGTGAGGGTTCGCCTCGGCCTTTTCGGACGCATTGGCGTGTTCGAGGGCGACAGCCGCATGTTCGGCAAGCGCAGGCGCCTTTCCTGCTTCACCTTCCTTGATCGCAACCTTGGTGTGTTCCACCGCCTGGGGAAGATGAACGGATTCCGCAAGGGCCAGAAAAGATATCAGTGACAGTGCCGTAATGGACAGAATGTTCTTGAGGGTCATATTTGCTCCGGTTCGCGTGAAGAAAAGTCGATCGGGTCACCCATTCGATGAATGAAGTGACAGCTTCAGTATGGGGTATTCGAACCGGCCTGCATTAGAACATTTTCTCAAATGCTTATTTCTTAATGTTTGATCATGTCTTTGCCATGATCTCATATGGTTATATTCTTGAGGGCTAAGCTGAGGATCTCTCTTGTCCTTATGCCTTCTCAGCCGGACGCTCTGAAAGTCTTGTGATCACAAGGTCAACGTAAGACCTTGCCTCATAGAGATCAGAGACAAATGCGCCATGCAGTTTGGGGAGTTGAAGTGTCAGGAGTTCACGATCGATGTCGAAAAGCCGTTGAAGAGAGGCTTTACGTTCTGCAGGTCCTGCCTTGGGAAATCGACGTTCGATCCGGACCATTTCCCAGTAATACCGTTGAAGTCGCAACTGGGAGTACGCCCCATAAATATTGGGGCCTAGCTGCATGATGGGCCACACCAGCGTAATTAAAGGGATCATCAGGTATATGGTTTTGACGAGAATCTCATACATTGCCGGCGGGATGAATTGGCGTCCCAGGGGCATCCCTTTGCTGTAAAAGTCGGCGGCGATCTGGCTGGGTTTGAAGGCTTCCTGACTTGAAAAGTTGGGAAACTCCCCTCGATCGCCAAGAAGAGTCCCACTGTTTCCATATCGGCTCTTAAGGTCATGGGCCAAAGCGAGCAGGACGCCATCGGCAATATCTTTTCGCGCGATGGCACTCACAGTGTAAGCAATGACAGGGATATCCGTTTTCGGTATTCCATGAGCGACATTGATCCCTGACGCAGGATAGGAGAGAGCACGAAGCATCGGGAGTTTTCCACTGACGGCGTCGGTATCGACGAAGGATGCCAATTCAATCTTTCCCTCAAGAAGGAGGGAGGGGATTCCCTCAAATTCTTGCATCATGCCATTGGGGCTATCGAGGTCATCGGGAATGCGATGAATGATGACGTCCCAGTCCTTAGACGTAAGTAACGGATCAGGCCAGGTATTAATGATGGGGGTGTTTTCGGGCGTCACTCCTGCCAACGTAAAGATCTTTTCAAAGATCATGTCGTTGGAGTAGGGCGAGGCCTTGGCTCCGCCCGGGCTGAAGACGGGCTTGGCATTGCCTTCCGGCGTGGCCCAAATAACGATCCGTTTCCCTTTGAGATCGCTCAGTCGATGGATGCGTTGCTCCCCTTGGTGAACAAAAAAACCGATGGGAACGTAGCGAATGATTCCAAGGGAGACGAAGGGATCCGTGATTTCTGAAGGAAGCTCGGCGCCGGTATTGGGGGCTAAGACCCAGTCGACCTGAGGGTCTTCCAGCAGCATCGTCAGGTGAGGTTTGGCCGAAGCCATATCCACTTCGGTCTTGAAGTTCAACGAGACCCCCATGGACTTCAGCGATGAAATGGCCCGTTGAAGTTCAATGGATGGGGTGCCATCAGGATTTAATTCGTTACTCATGATCCCCTGAGTCAGAGACATCCGGGGGTGAAAGAGAAAAGCCAGCAAGCCGATCGCAAGAGAGAGACCGACCAGGGATCCGAGGATCCATCGATGCGCGGTTTTGGATGGGGGAGAGATGCTGAAATTCATCGCGGACTCAAGGCGGTGGGTGATGGACTGCATCGGTGGTATTGGCACTTGATTGTAATCGACCGTGCTGATTCACCGATGACTAGGTTCGATCAAGACGAATTCGAACGCGTATGATTGATGCTTCGAAACTGAGGGATCCCATGAATCGACTGCTCCTGGTGTTATTGGCTTTACTGGTCGAAAACGCCTATTCAAAGCCCAAACACCATCCGGAGCCTGTTGAACCCGTTCATGTTCACAGTCATCTTGAGCGCTTTCATGAAGAGAAGGGCATCACGATCTACATTGATCTTCGATCGCGTGAGATTTTGCCGAATGGGGTGATTGCCTGGAAAGTCTGGAACTACCACGTTCCCAAGGATCTCGATGGCTATATTTTCAAGTCTGAGCGCGTTCAGACCGAATACGACTGCAAGACCCATCAGTTTCGCCTGATCATGCGAGTCGCGCACGAAAACCCCATGGGCGAAGGCGAAATTGTTGCAGCGGCGATTGACCCGAGGGGCTGGGAAAATCTTGAACCTGATAGCCTCGCTCAACGAGAATGGAACTTCTTCTGCAAGTGATCCTGATCCATGGCGCTTTGAGTCGGGCCTCTGCCATCATGCGACGTTATTTCTTGAATGATCGAGGTCTCGGTCGGGTCATGCTGGCGCTTCACCTGCTGATCGGTATCGGCGTTGCTGGCGCCGTCGAGACCGCACCGCTGTCTCCGGAAGTCACCGTGGTTCATCCATCGGTTGATTTGCCATCGCCGTCACTCCCAAGCCCATCACCGACCACAGAGTCGGTCTCAGCAAGCCCCTTGGCCAAAAGCCCGCGGATCGCCTTGGTTATTGGCAACAAAGATTATGCCCAGGCGCCCCTCAAAAATCCTATCCATGATGCTTCCGACATCCGCGATGCCCTCCTCAGTCTCGGCTTTGAAGTCATCTACAGGGAAAATGCTGATGTGACGGCAATGACCACGGCTGTTCGTGAGTTCAGAGAGAGAATTCAGGAAGGGGGTGTTGCCATGGTCTATTACTCGGGTCACGGTGCCCAGGCTGATGGCATCAACTATCTCATACCAGTGGGTGCCGATATCCAGAGCAGTGGGGAACTTAAGGCACGCGCCTATGATGCCGACATCATTGTGGCTGAGATGGCCGAAGCTAAAAGTGACGTCAATATTCTGATCCTGGATGCCTGTCGGAATAACCCGTTCCTCTCGCATCGGGGAAATTCCGGGGGGCTCGCTACCATGACGGCCTCGAAGGGAACCATCATTGCCTTTGCGACAGCCCCAGGGGCCATCGCAGATGACAATGCCCGGGGCGGCAACGGGCTCTATACCCACTTTCTCAAAAAGCACATGACGCGGAAGGGTCTCAAGATCGAGGATGTCTTCAAGAAGGTGCGGGAAGACGTTCTGAAGACCAATCCACGCCAGATTCCCTGGGAAAGCTCTTCATTGGTGGGCGATTTCTGTCTCGCCGGCTGTGAGGAAGGAAAGCCTTCTGTGGCGCTAGAACAGTCTGCTGTGAATGCCGCGCCAGTTCCAGCCGCCGCTTCGTCGAATGCTCAAGTGACCTCTACAAGCGATGCGGTACAGGAAAAAAGCAGTGGATTAGGCCTGACCTCCCTTGATCTCCAGCGCGGTCGTTGCCTGCTGGGCGGCGATGGCAGTTACCGGTGTATTGAGTGGGGGCGCTGGCAGACGTTGGGACGGCCCAATTTGAAGTTCGCTCCCGAGCATCAAGGCGAGGCGACCGAAATTCTCTATTGTGCGAGCCTTCTGACCGAGGAGGCCCAGGACAATAAGTGCTTGACGCGGGAGGAGGCAGTCAATGGCCTCAAGCGCTGCACTCCGGTGGCCACCCCGGGCCATTATCGCTGCCATTCGGTCGAGTACTGGCTCAAATCCATCCTGATTTCGAATCTTTCAGGAAGCGAATCCACGCAGAGCTATACCAATGAACCCATCGAGAAACCCGAAGCATTCGAGTGTCGCCCGCAGTCTGAGGGAGGGATGTACTGCGCTCGAAGGTAGGGAGGACCTTTCAGAAGATGGGGTTCCCTATTTTTCAGTTTCGGTTTTCTTGAGTTTTTTCCACTCTCTGAAGAAGTACTGAAGGCCTCTTCCATAGCGGCTGTCCCCGGCGTCTTCTCGGACATCCTTGATGTAGTATCCGATCGGGCCATACATTTCGTAAGCGCGTTTTCCAAAGAACCGGACGGCAATCTCCCGATCGCAGAGTCTGGCTTCAATACAAAGATAGATTTCTTCGTAGATGTCGACGACGGAGTCGATATCGATCTTCTCATCCCGAATCAGACCCGTCACATAACGGGTCGCGGCTTCATCCCCCTTTTCGATCGCTCGGGTCAGTTCCGCCTCACGTGTCTTGAGGCTTTCCTCGATCTTTTTGATCGGCACGACATAGCGAGGAAGATCAAAGCGCTCGCGATACTTGAGTGCTTCCTTGGCGCGTTCGGATTCGGCACTCTGAAGATAGGTGTTGAGCGCGATAAAGCCCCCGGTCAGAGAAGCAATGATCGATATCCAGCCGACCAGGATTCTTGAATACTTGTCGAACTGGTCGATATCGAAAGCCATCCAGAATTACTCGCTGCAGTGGGGAGGAGGATCCTTCTTCATGCAGAAGTCGGGTGCACGGTGAACGACAAGACCCTTGCTCGAGGATTCCTCGGTCTTGGGTGCTTCGGCTTCCGGTTTGGTCGGGGCCGGGGCGGTGACAGTTGCTGCCGCCGGGGGAGTTTGAGGCGTTGCGTCGTGATGTTGAGCGTGAGGGTCTGTCACAACGGGTTTATCCGCCTCGTTGGCATGGCTCAAAAGAGGACAGAGAGTGAGAGCAAGCAGTGCCCGTTGAATGTGTGTGAGATATTTCGAACGCATGGGATAGTCCTCCGGCAAAGCAATAAAAAAATGAGAGAGGCAGTCCAGGATTGAAGCTCAGTGTTTGAGGCTTTCCTTGTAGGGGCCCCCTCACCGTTACCGACGGGGGGCCGGGGCTTTAGGGAGCGAAGCAACGAAAACAGGGTTCAACCCACTGGTTAGGGATGACCATGGGATCGTGACTTCAGGCGCGCCCGCTACATAGGGGGCCACCTCATAGGGATTGAATGTCAGCGTCAACCCTTTCTTGTCGAAAACCCAGTGCTCAGGCTGAACGACCAGTGCCTTGAGGGTTTCGACTTTGTCTACGCTGTAGTTGTCTGCGAGTTGTTTTTTGAGGGCCTTTTCGGCCAGGCGCGTCAGGACCTCTTCCCATTCCTTTCCTTGAAAGATGTCATCGGTTCGAAGGGGGCGTTTCGAGAGCAGGTTGAAGTGGCGTTGGGACGCTGTGCTAAGAGGATGCGCCGCCCCATGTCCCATCAGAAAACCGGACTGCTGAGCGGAGAGTATCAAGGGGGAGGCTGCGTCTCTGAAAGTCAGCTGAATTTCGGTGTCGCTGGTGGTTTCGTCCTCGCCATTGATGTTCGAGGTCTCAATGGGGGCTGCGCCCAGCCAGTGATTCAGGGCTTCTGCCAAGGCCTTTTGTTCAGCGGGTGCGGCATCGACGTCGATGGCCATGCGGGTTTCGGTGTGATGGGCATTCTTGATGAAGTCGAGTCCAGCAGTGGACTTCAAGACCCGGTAATGGCTGACGGGAAAGGCAAGGAGATTTTCTACCGAGCGTTTTTGTAGTTTGAGAGTGGCTATGCGCGCTGCGTATTCGGTCTTGGCGCACTGGAGCGTTTCATCGGATTTGGGATCGATTTTCCCGGCATCATTTGCGCAGAGTCCAGGCCAATAGATGAGCCAGTCGCGCTGGCCGTCCTTGAATTGTTGGGCGGCGTTCGGCGAGAGTTCGGCGAGGTTCTTTCGATAGATTTCGCCCATCTGGCTGTCCACTTTGGACAGTGCCGGAGCGCCACAGATCAGGAGTTCGGCCGGTTTCTTTGCCTTCGCGCAGTCAAAGCTTGCAGCCAAAGACAGAGGGGATTCAAGCAGAAAGCTCAGGACAAAGGCGACGAGAGAGAGTGCAATGCGCATGGATGGCAGGGAGCTCAATAAAAAGAGCTTCAGTATAAGACCGGGAGACCATTGCGTCATGGGATCGGCCATGCCGATAATGCCGCAGGGGTCTCTTTGTGAGGATTCGCCGCCGAGCGGCCCCC
>Ga0207958_1000470_pt1 | contig 12339 bp, 9 predicted proteins | sample CryBogCBH27Jul07_FD_184606 | JGI IMG/M metagenome (GOLD analysis project Ga0207958, IMG submission 184606) | Freshwater microbial communities from Crystal Bog, Wisconsin, USA - CBH27Jul07 (SPAdes) (version 2) | ecosystem: Environmental > Aquatic > Freshwater > Lake | place: Crystal Bog... | reverse complement strand
TTGACTTCGTCCAGTCCTACGGTGCCTCAATCCTCGGACACGCTCACCCAGAAGTAGTTCGTGCTCTCCAAGTAGGAGCTACCCGTGGCACAACCTTTGGTGCCCCGACGCAAGAAGAAGTCATCCTCGCCGAAAAGATTGTTGGTCGCATTGACGGACTCGAACAGATTCGCTTTGTCTCTTCTGGAACTGAAGCCGTGATGAGTGCAGTTCGCCTCGCTCGTGGTTACACGAATCGACAGAAGATCTTGAAATTTGATGGTTGCTACCACGGACACTCTGACGGACTACTGGTTGCTGGTGGCAGTGGCGTAGCGGAGATGGGCATTGCCGGTTCCGCTGGAGTGACCGAGGGAGCAATTGCAGACACCATGGTGGCTCCTTACAACGTCGTTCCAAAACTCGACGACTCAGTTGCATGTGTGCTGGTGGAACCAGTGGCTGCGAACATGAATATTGTTGCGCCTACAGAGGGATTCCTACAAGGACTTCGCGACGAGTGTGACCGCGTTGGTGCACTACTTATCTTTGACGAAGTAATCACAGGATTTCGCCTTTCACACGGTTCAGCCCAAGACTTCTTCTCTGTAAAGCCTGACATCTGGTGCTTCGGCAAAATTATTGGTGGCGGACTTCCGGTCGGAGCATTTGGAGCTTCGAAGAAGATTCTGAGTGTGCTCGCACCTACTGGTCCGGTCTACCAAGCGGGAACACTTTCTGGAAACCCCCTTGCCATGAGTGCAGGAGCTACGGTTCTGGATCTTGTTTCAGCTAATGACATTGCAGCGCTCTCGGCGACTGTTTCAAAGTTCGCTGCTGATCTCAACGCCGCCATCACTGCTGGTGGACTGTTTGCACAGACCCCGGTGCAGGGACCACTCATGGGCCTTTACCTTTCAAAGACTGCCTTTGACGCACCGAGAAACATCGCCGAAGCAAACGTGATTTGTGGCAACGGCGTTTACGGAAAGTTCTTTCACGAGATGCTGACGCGCGGAGTAGCTATGGCACCAGGTGCGTACGAAATCATGTTTGTTTCACTTGCGCACAGCAATGAAGATCTAGCTCGCACGTGTGAAATCGCTGGCGAAGCGGCTCGCTGCGTTGCTACTTCTTAATTAGGAACGACAAGCACGCGACCACGAGTCGCACCCTTGGCAACCGCAGCAAGTGCCTGAGGCAACTCTTCGAGTGTCGCAACGCGGTCAATCAAACTTGAAACATCAAGTTTCGCTTCTGAGATCAGTTTCCATGCGCCAGCTCGTGTCTCGGGGGATGCTTCAACTGAGTCAATGCCGATTAGTGCAACGTTCCTAGTGATGAACGGATACACCGTTGCTGGAATGTCTGGTCCACCAAGAAGTCCACTCGCGGCAACTGCTGCTCCGTATTTAAGGCTTCTAAGAATCTGGGCAAGTGTTTCTCCGCCTACGCAGTCAATTGCTCCATCCCACAATTCTGAACCGAGGACCCGGTCAGGCTTGTCAGCAACTTCGTCACGTCCAATGATTCGAACCGCGCCTTGATCAAGGAGCCACTGCGATTCTTGTGGTGAGCCCGTTGAAGCGATTGGCTTGTAGCCACGCTTGGCGAGCAGGGAAACGGCAAGGCTGCCGACTCCACCGGTGGCACCAGTAACGAGCACTTCGCCACCAGGCTGTAGGCCGTAGTTCTCCAGAGCAAGGATTGACTGCGCTGCAGTTACCCCGGCGGTTCCAATAATTTGAGAGTCCTTCGTTGAGATGTTGCTTGGCAATATGGTCGCGAGGCGAGAAGGGGCGTAGATAATTTCTGCGAACCCACCATCTCTAGAAACCCCGAGTCCATCACCGTGAACTTCAACCTTTGACCCCACTGGGAAGTTTGAATCCGAAGATTCAATAACTTCTCCGGCTGCATCAACGCCACCAATGAGCTTTGGCGCACGTCGTACACGGCTCTTAGCAATGGCCACCATGGTGTCTTTGAAGTTGATGGATGAATAGTCAACCTTTATCTTGAGATCACTTTGCTCTGCCGGCTCAGTACTGGTATCAGTGAGTATGGCTTCGAAGTTCGTTTCAGACTCTGTAATCAAGAATGCGCGCATAGGAAAATCCTACCCGACTACGTAATACGATTGAGTCGTGACATACATCTCTCTTAATGGGCATTCGTCTTGGTGCTATATCAGCAAACGAAAGAAGAAGCCGTCATTAGTGCTGCTTCATGGCGGGATGAGTAGCAGTGGCAGCTTGCTTCGAAATCTGGCGCCTCGCTTTGATAAGAAGTACCGCGTTTGCGCATTCGACCGCCGGGGACATGGTCGCACTGCTGACACTGATGCTCCATTTCACTATGAAGAAATGGCTGATGAAACTATTGCCTTTCTAGAACACCTCGGGGGCAAGCACTTCGTTGTGGGTCACTCAGACGGCGGAAACGTTGCACTCATTGTTGCCATGAAGCGCCCAGATTTACTAAAGCGCGTGGTTTTAGTCGGGGCTAATTATCACTACGACGGCCTTCGCCCTATGCCAATGTTTCACCTTGAAGGTGAGCAGTTCGAAGAGTGGGCCACAAAATACGGTGAGCTATCGCCAAGTGGCAAAGAACACGCTCGTGACGTGATTGCTAAGACTCTCCACATGTTTGACACCGAGCCAGCTTTTAGCGTTGAGGACCTCAAGAAGATTTCTGTGCCGATTCTTGTTATGGCCGGCGATGACGACCTTATGGAACTCGGTCACACCACTTCAATGTATGAAGCAATCCCGGGTGCGCAGTTAGCAATTGTTCCAGGAACTTCACACGCTGTTCTAAAAGAGAAGTCCAAGTTGTCGTCAAAACTCATTCGAAACTTCTTTGAAGACGAATACCCTCCTGTTACCTACCAGCCAAGTAGGCGAGCACCGTAGTTATTCATCAGTTTTTGCTGTTGGCAAACTAGGATTTCTGTATGCAACGATCCACCGAGCGGGTTATTCGCCCCTTCGTCACTTGGTGGGCATCGCTAAGCCCAGTTCTATCTGATGCAATTTTGTATTTCGCTTCGGGAGTCTTTGCGCTTCTCATGGGCTTCACTTCCGGAGAGCCAGCTCAGTGGCACTGGGGCTACATCTCATTCACTGGATACTTCCTGGCGACGCTGGTGCTTCTCATCACTTCAAAACGGGTGAATAGCTTTTCGCTGAGAAAAATTGTCCTCATTGGCCTCGTTATCGGTGTTGTAGTTATTCCACTCAGTCTGGAAACCCATTGGCGACAAAATAACGGCGGACATGGCTACGCGCAGCCAGAAGTATCAGTCATTGAACGCTCAGCGAAAAATGTTGTGAAGGGCCACGATCCTTACACCGTAGACGTAAAGAACGGCAAAGTCACTAACAGTATTAAAGGTCTACCAACCTACGAATCGTTCTTTCCCTACTTTCCTCTAATGAGCGTCTTTGGCTTGCCCGACGCAATTACCCACAGGTTCTATGGACTCACTGATGCGCGCATCGTGATGTCGCTACTCACCATTGCGGTTGGTCTCATTGCCCTGCAGCTCTTTAGAGCAAAGAGGGAGCAGAAGCTACGGCTTGCACAAGTTCTTTTTGTGCTTCCGACTGGTGCACTGTTCCTGGCAACCGGTGGAGATGACATGCCAATACTTGCGCTGATGCTGCTGGGTGTTGTGGCACTGCAGCGAAAACAGATCTATGTCTCGGCGCTGAGCATTGGTATTGCTTCAGCCATGAAACTCACTGCTTGGCCACTGGCGCTTGGAGCATTGCTAACGCTTCGCGGTCAGGAATTCAAAGGTAAGTGGAAGCAATTTGTCGCTGTGGCGGGCCTTATTCTTATGGCTTCGATTTTGCCATTCGCAATCAAAGCTCCACACGCGTTCTTTGCCAACGTGTTTGCATTCCCGCTCGGGCTCTCTGGAGTTACCTCACCTGCCGCGAGTGCACTGCCTGGTCACATCCTCGCTTCTTGGTGGCACCCCTTCAAACACATACTTCCGGCCGGGACGCTGATTGTCGGTGGCTATTTCACGGCTAAGTACTTGAAGACTCACTGGCCGCTATCGCTCTCGAAGATGCTGTCACTCCTAAGTGCTTGCTTTGCTGTTTTGATGTGTGTGTCCTCCACAACAAGGTTTGGTTACGTGATCTACCCACTGAATTTTGCACTGTGGTCCTGGGCGACAAAAGAGTCGGCCGATTAAGGCTAAATCTCGGCAACAGTCCTTGTTCGGCGCCAGCTAAACGGAAGTGATTAGATGGAGAAGTAGAACAAAAGGAGCCAGTAATGATTGCTACGTATTCATGCGCGAAGTGTGGAATGTCAGTTCACGCCACTTGTGCGAAGTGTGACCAGCCACTAGTAAATGACACATTGACTATTGATGATGGCAGCAAAGTTCAAATCTCACGTTGCCCAGTGTGTGAAGGAAAGATCAAGTCACCAATGTGCTGTGGCTTAGACATGAGTTGCTCACTGTAAGGCATCTGCTCTTTTAATCAAAAACGCTTCGAATAAATGAAGTAGATGGTGGCGTAGACAAGCACTATTGCTACGTTGGCAATCAACCTTTGCATGGTGTGGTGTCTAAAGAAAAGTAGATCTACCGTCAAAACAGTTGCGCTTATTGCAATGAAAAATATAATGCCAAGTGTGGTTTTCCCCATGAGCTAATTGTGAAGCCTCTCGATGTTTAAAATTGTTAGAACTTGAGCAATCTGACTACTGAATGTACTTCTGGTAGCCAGCAATCCAGTTAGTCATGAATACTTTTTGTGCAGCAACCAGTGAAATAGCTCCACTGCAGACGAGCGAATGCATCTTGTTCTCGAGTTGATCTTTTTTACCAGCATTCCATGTAACCAACCATGGCTCAGGCCATAAGTTCTTCACTGACGTTGGATTACCACCGACTTCGAGCGGAACAAGGTGGTCTTCTTCGTAGTCCGACGTACTCGTGTCTCCCTTGTAGTTATAGCCACCGTCAAGTTGGCTGTATTTGAGGTGGTACGTGTATGACTCGGGTGGCCTAATGGTCTTGGTGTAGCCAGAGACACAGATCGTTGAATGAATGTTTGACTGGGTCACTTGGGGGTTGGTGGCTCCAGGCGTTAGAGATGAGTTGGGGAGCCCCGGATCACGTGACGTTGCGGATGCAGCAACCTGTAGTCCGAGGACCAGGACTGTAAAGACCACTGCTGCTTTAGAAGAACTCTTCATAGGTTTAGTATTCCATCAAATCGAATTCAGCGACCGTACCCATGCTGTTCGGAGCCCTAAAGTGGCAATCATGGAACTTAAACAACACTTTGTCACGACCAAAGATGGTCGCAAACTTGAATTCGCAACGATTGGTAACGAGAGCGGAAAGACTGTCGTGTTTCACCACGGCACCCCAGGAGCGATTTACACCTTCATGGAGTACCAAGAACTGGTTGATCTCGGTGACTTTTTCGTTGTCACCTACTCAAGAGCTGGCTACGGTCTTTCTGAGCGCAACAAGGGTCGTGACATTGCGGCAGTAGTTGATGACGTGCGACTCATTCTTGACACTCTGGGCCGCGACACGTACGTATCAGTTGGCTGGTCGGGTGGTGGACCACACTCACTCGCGTGTGCAGCCCTTGATGCCCCTCGATGCACCGGGGCACTTTCGGTTGCTGGCGTTGCACCAAGAGATGTCGGTTTTGACTGGACTGAAGGTATGGGTCCAGAGAACATTGAAGAGTTCGAACTCGCTCTAAAGGGCGGTCCAGAGTACGAAGCAGGAATCAAAGCAGCAGGAGAGCATCTGAGCTCGGTGACTGTTGAGAACGTGACCGAAGCCTTCGGTGGACTCATGTCTGATGCCGATAAGGCAGTGTGGGTTCCCTTGTCTCAACGAGAGAGGGCTGTGTTTGATCTACATCACGCATTCGCAGTTAGCCCCGATGGCTTTCAAGATGATGATCAAGCATTCATAAAAGACTGGGGCTTCTCGGTCGATGACATCAAAGTTCCCACCTCTATCTGGTTTGGTGGCAACGACCTCTTTGTTCCAAAGTCTCACGGTGAGTGGCTCAGCACAAACATTGCTGGTGCTTCAGCGCACTACTTTGAGGGAGAAGGGCACATGTCCATCTGGATTAACCACATGAATGAGATTTCCCAAGACATTTCTTCAAAATAATCAGAACTGAAGTCTTGTGACAGGGAACTGTTAGGAATTGACTATGCAGTTAACGAGCAAGGGATGTAACCATGGGTCTATTTTCTAAGAAGCGCAGTAATGCTTCACAGCCAAGAAAGTCTCTCGAAGACATTGTCTGGAAACCAGAGCGAGTTGTAGCGCCACTTGACCACGAGATGGGATGGGAATACCTCTACTTTGCTTCTGAATTAGCTCGAGGTTTGAGCGACAATAAGGACGCCTTCGATGAGATGATGAGCACGACTCTTGCTGGCGGTGCGCAGGTATCTGCTCAGCCCTTTGAAGAGATACAGCAAATGATGGAAGAGCTTTCGTCAACGGTTGGATTCATTGAAGAAATCTTCAGCGCCGCAAACATGGCCAAGGGGTTTGGTGAGCCCGGAGTGCAGGGGAATGAAACTTCAATTTCACATCTTTCGTGTGAGATTGTCGGCGTTTACGCAGAATTGATTGCAGTTTCGCGGTTGCTGAAGTCGAGAAACTACGGTGCGTTCCAAGCTGTCGCTGGCGAAGTGGCGAGCATGTCATATACCCCTCTAAAGGAAATTAGAGACTTCAGTGATTTAGTCAGCACTTCATTTCAAAAAGCCATGGGTGAAGTGAGGCAGGGAATAACGCCAAAGGAACCACTCACGCTCACCTTAAAAATCACCATGGATGACGAAGTAGTGGAACGTCTTTCAAGAAGCTTGAATCAACTGCGGGGCTAATTTCAAACTTAAAACAACGAGTTAGGTTGCTCGGGAGTAATAATCTCTGGGCCGTCGTTGTAAATTGAGCCCACATCTTTGCCAACGCCGACGTGCGTGAGGATTCCCTTTTGCGAAGGCTTTAGTAATTCGTAGCGTTGTTGCGGAGAGTACTTGTTGGTATTGATCCACTGCTCGACACTGTCGAGTTCTAGAACAACTGGTTGGCGGTCATGAATGCCGTCAATGTCAACTCCGGGCTCGGTGGTAATAACCGTGCAAGTTGCAAGAACGGGTGAGTTGGGAATACTGGTATCGGTCCAGTACTCGTAGAGACCAGCAAACACCATTGGCTCACCATCTCGTCTCGTGAAGTAGTGAGGTTGCTTGGGGCTATTACCGAGGTGACCCCATTCAAAGAATCCATCAACGGGAATAGCGCAGGGTCGCTTTATGAATGCTTCTCTAAATGATGGCTTTTCAGCAACTGTTTCACACCTTGCATTAATTGTGAGATTTCCCATTGAGGGATCTTTTGACCAGCTCGGCACCAGTCCCCAGCGAAAGTCGTGCATGGTCCTTGTTTCATCAAGCTGAGTAACTCCAAACAGAGTGCGCATGGGACCGAGATTCCAGCTGGGAACACCATCTGGGTCAATGCCGCTCGCCAGGACCGCGTCGAGCAGGCGAGCCATCCGGGTGGTGGGGCTATAAAGGGCTACGCGTCCGCACATGACTCAATTCTGGCCCATTAAATAAGCCTTTGGCGAATGTCACAAGATGTGGTTATTCTTACGAACGTATGTTCGCTTTTTCTGAGAAAAGACCTGAAATACCTAGTGATGTGAGGGCCAAACTGCAGCCCGTCACGCTCGCTCGAAACAAGCTCATTGCCCTGTCGAGCCCGTGGTCCGACATGGTTCCTCGCGGTGGGCTGCGACGAGGAACGACCGTGGTTGTTAACGCGCGTCCCGGAACTGGTGGTCTCAGTCTTGCTCTAAGTCTCTTAAGTGGACCGAGTGCGAATGGACACTGGTCCGGAGTAATTGGTGTTGATGACCCCGGGGTAGTTGCGGCCCATGAACTCGGACTCGATCTACGACGTGTGCTCTTTATCCCACGACCTCGTGGAGCGTGGGTTGAAACAGCGGGGGACTTAATGGATGGTGTTGACCTCCTCCTCGTGCGCCCACCTTCAAAAGCCTCACACGGAGCCGCCAGAAAGATCATGGACCGAGTGAGAGAACGTGGCACCGTGCTTATTGCGCTCTGTGACGCCAATGCCACGTGGCCTCTTCCAGCAGACGTTTCTTTTGACATCACGCAGTCACAGTGGAGTGCGAGTTCGAAACTCGATGCGCGCCACCTAACGCTTCGAGTGAGTGGAAGAGGTGAAGTGCAGCGCTCCGGTTAACATGTAGTGCTCCTTCCTAACAGTCATGGTCAAGCTGAGGCGAGTTGATGGAACGACTGCTTGCTATTTGGATAAAAGAGTTGAGCGTTGAAGCCCCAGACGGCTCAACACTCAGAACAGCGATTTCACTCATTGATGCTCTGCAAATCATCTGTCCATTCACCGAAGTAATTCGCCTCGGTCTCTTTGTTCTTCCCATTAGAGGACCGAGCAGGTTTTACGGTGGCGATGAAGGGGTGCTTAATGCCGTTAGCCAGTGCGTAAAAGAAGTCTCTGGCTTCACTCCTTCGCTCGGTGTTGGTGAAGGTCTCTTCTGTGCTGAAGTGGCTGCAAAACAGCAAGTACTCCTGCCTCCAGGAACGAGTGACTTCTTTAGAAACGCTTTGCCACTTGAGTACTTAGAGAGAAAAGACCTCGCAACCACCTGTCACCGCTTAGGACTGCACACCATTGGCGCGTTCGCAGCTCTTGAGCCTGCACGAATTGGCGAGCGCTTCAACAAGCACGCACTTGTCCTTCACGCTGTGGCGCGCGGACAACTCAGCGAACTACCGGGTCAGCGTGACGTAAAACTAGGACAGCGTCTACGAGAAGAACGAGGTGAAGGCCCAGCACTCGATGAGCAGACTGGATTCTTCGGTCAACGTGGAGCAAGCGACCAGCGCGCTGAAGCTGCGGCGCACCGTGTTCGCCGGCGTCTCGGAGTAGATGCAGTCCTCAGTGCTTCACTGCAAGGGGGCAGGTCGCCTGAAGACCGCGCCACGCTGATGCCTTGGGGTTCTCCTGAAGCCAGAAGTACACCTGAAGCTCCATGGCCCGGAGTTATTGGTGCTCCCTCTCCAGCAACAACGTTCTCTGAACCCGTTGGTGTGCAACTACGAAACAGTGATGATGAAAACGTGGCAGTTCTTTCGAGGGGACTGCTTAACGCTGATCCTTCGACACTGGTCTTCTCATCAGCTGCTCGCAGGCACATTGTCTGGTTCGCTGGTCCATGGCCAGTACTTGAGCGCTGGTGGCAGACAGGACGCAAGCGCGCCCATCTTCAGGTGCTGCTTGAAGGTGGAGAAGCACTACTGCTTAGCTCAGAGAAAAATCGGTGGTGGCTCGTAGGGATTTACGACTGATGCCCACGTACGCGGAACTTCACGTCCATTCTGGCTTTAGTTTTCTTGACGGAGCGAGTGACCCCGAAGAACTGGTCGGAGAAGCGGCCCGGCTCGGGCTCTCGGGACTCGCGCTCACTGACCACAACGGCCTCTACGGTGTTGTTCGTTTCGCTGAAGCGGCGAGAACTTTCGGACTTGGAACAATCTTTGGAAGTGAAATAACACTCAACGCCACGGGTGAGCGCACGGGTGTCAGTGACCCCAGTGGCGAACACCTCGTAGTTCTTGCTCGCTCACCAGAAGGCTACCGACGACTCTCCACCATGCTCGGCGAAGCCCACCTCGCGTACGGAAAGAAAGGCACTCCGATCTTTACCCTTGAACAACTAGCCACGAACGCTAACGACTGGCTAGTTCTCACTGGATGTCGAAAAGGACCGCTCAATACTGCACTGCTAAAAGATGGCCCACGAGCAGCCGAGTTTGAACTGCAACGACTCATTAGCTCTTTTGGCAGAGAGAACATCTGTGTTGAACTCTGGGACCACAGAGCACCAGACGACACGACTCGAAACGACGTGCTTGCACGTCTCGCTATTGAGAACAATGTCTTGCTCGCTGCGACAAATAACGTCCACTACGCAACACCACAGGATTTTCCTCGCGCCAATGTGCTCTCAGCAATTAGGTCTCGCAAATCGCTTGATGAAATGCAGGGCTGGCTGAATGCATCGCCGCTCGCTCATCTTCGAAGTGACAAAGAACAACGACAGCGCTTCGCGCGCTATCCCGGGGTCGTTGACTGCGCTGGAGAACTCGGAGCGTCGCTGAGCTTCGATCTTCGACTCGTCGCTCCAAACCTGCCACCCTTTGACACACCACCAGGAATGGATGAACAGACCTACCTCGAAGAAATTGTCACTCGTGGAGCAACGCTTCGCTACGGACCGCGTAACGCTGAAACAGTGCCAGGAGCGTGGCGTCAAATAGACCACGAACTCTCGGTCATCAAAACTCTGGGTTTCGCTGGCTACTTCTTAACGGTGTGGGACATTACTGAGTTTTGTCGGAAGAGCAACATCTACTGTCAGGGGAGAGGCTCAGCTGCAAACTCAGCAGTTTGTTATTCACTCGGAATCACTAACGCAGACGCGGTGAAACTGAATCTCTTCTTTGAGCGTTTCCTCTCCACTGCGCGAGACGGCCCACCAGACATTGACGTTGACATTGAATCAGGCAGACGAGAAGAAGTACTGCAGTACGTGTTTTCTAGGTATGACCGACGTCACGCGGCCCAAGTTGCGGCCGTCATTACGTATCGCTCGCGTTCAGCACTTCGTGACACCGCACGGGCCTTCGGGCTCAGTGAAGAAGTAACCAGTCCACCTGAGCTCGTTACCCAGATGGCTTCAGAGTTACTGGACCGACCACGCCACCTCGGCATTCACTCAGCTGGCATGGTGCTCTGTGACCGACCAGTCATTGAGGTCTGTCCCGTTGAGTGGGCACGCATGGAAGGACGGACTGTTTTGCAGTGGGATAAAGATGACTGCGCCGCGATTGGTCTCGTGAAGTTCGACCTACTGGGACTTGGCATGCTCGAAGCCCTGCACCGTGCAGTTGACACGGTCAGTGAGTTTCACGGCGTTGAAATTGATCTTGGAGCCCTTCCTCAAGAAGACCGGGTCTATGACTTACTCTGCGAAGCGGACACCATTGGTGTCTTTCAGGTTGAATCCCGAGCACAGATGGCGACGTTGCCACGAGTGCAACCTCGCTGTTTTTATGATCTCGTCATTGAAGTGGGATTGATTCGCCCCGGTCCTATTCAAGGGAATGCAGTCAATCCCTACATCAGGAGACGAAGAGGTGACGAGCCAGTTACCTATCTGCACCCGAGGTTGGAGCCGATTCTAAAAAGGACACTCGGTGTTCCACTCTTTCAAGAACAGATGATGGAGATGGCCGTTGCCGTCGCTGGATTTTCTCCAGCTGAAGCTGACGAACTGCGCCAAGCCATGGCGTCAAAGCGCTCAGAGATTCGCATGATGAAACTAAAAAGTCGCTTCTATGCAGGAATGAAAATAAATGGCATTACCGGAGACACTGCGGACGAACTCTTTAATGCACTCTCAGCGTTCGCGAACTTCGGGTTCCCAGAATCGCACTCAGTTTCCTTTGCCCACCTTGTCTACTGCTCCGCGTGGATTAAGTATCACTACCCAGCAGCGTTTCTGGTTTCACTCCTAAATGCACAGCCACTCGGTTTCTGGTCTCCACAAAGCCTCGTCGCTGATGCGAAGCGTCACGGGGTTGAGGTGTGTCGCCCAGATGTGAATTCATCATCAAGTGGTGCACGACTCGTTGGTGACCTAGAAAAACCAACGGTCTTGCTTGGACTCGCTGCACTGCGTGGCATTGGTGAAGACGTTGCTACGCGAATTGTGAATGGTGCTCCATGGAAAGACTCGAGTGACCTGGTGAGAAGAGCTGGACTTAAACAGCAACACTTAGAAGTACTCGCATCTGCTGGTGCACTCGACAGCTTTAGTCAGTCGAGACGTTCTCTCACGTGGACAGCCAGTGGAGCGGCACAGTCAACTCCAGACCGACTGCCCGGAGTAGCAACTGGGCTTAATGCGCCAGCGTTACCCGGAACTACAGAACTAGAACGAGTTGCTGATGATCTCTGGGCCATGGGCCTTACGACTGAAGCAACAGCAATGGCACTAATTCGTGAATCACTCGACGCAATGGGCATAACTAGAGCCAGCAGTCTTAGTGGTGTTGAAGCACCACGGGTGAGTGTTGCGGGAGTTGTGACACATAGACAACATCCAGAAACCGCTCATGGAGCGGTGTTCATGAACCTCGAAGATGAAACTGGTCACGTCAACGTGGTCTTCTCGGTAGGGGCGTGGGAGAGATGGAAAACAGTTGCAAAAAGTT
>Ga0207958_1000462_pt1 | contig 12453 bp, 16 predicted proteins | sample CryBogCBH27Jul07_FD_184606 | JGI IMG/M metagenome (GOLD analysis project Ga0207958, IMG submission 184606) | Freshwater microbial communities from Crystal Bog, Wisconsin, USA - CBH27Jul07 (SPAdes) (version 2) | ecosystem: Environmental > Aquatic > Freshwater > Lake | place: Crystal Bog... | reverse complement strand
GTTCTGAACTGATGGACGCTGATCCTCGAGAACAAGGTGTTAGACTTAGTCATATTCCCGTGTGCCGACCCTATTCTCATGCAGCTAGTCCTTACTGTTCTCGGAAACAATCACCCCGATCTGATCATTGAATTGACCCGAACCATCAAGGAAGCCAAGTGCACAGTCGTCGAAAGTCGCATGACTGAGCTTGGTCACCAGTTCGCCGGACACCTCATGGTGGAAGGAAACTGGAACCACATCGCCCGCCTTGAGAACGGACTCGAAGCCATGGCGAGCCGTTTTCAACTGAAAGTCCATACGATGCGGGCCGAGGAAACTGAAGTCGAACCCAAGGAAGAGCCCGGCCTTCCCTATGCGATTGATATCTTCGCGACCGACCAGATCAACAACATCAACGATCTGAGCGAGTTCCTGGCCAGCCGAGGGGTTTCGATTCTGGATATCTCCAGCAGCCGTTACCCTGCCCCTTATACGACCGCTCCCCTGTTTCTGGCCCACATGATCGTCCGAATTCCAGCCGGTATGCGGATCGTCTCCCTGCGTGATGAGTTCCTGGATTTTTGTGACCAGATGAATCTGGACGCCATTTTGGAACCGGTGAAGCGCTGAAGAGTCTGACCTTCATCGACAACGCGAGGATCACCCATGACGGTTACAACAGGCTCCCCCATCCCAGACTTCACCCTTGAGGCCACCTCAGGGAGAACGGTTTCCCCAAAGGATTTCGCCGGACGGAAAGCCGTGATTTATTTTTACCCCAAGGACAGCACCCCCGGCTGCACCCTCGAAGGTCAGGATTTTCGTGATCTTCACGAGGCATTCAAGGCTGCAGATACCGAGATTTTTGGCGTTTCGCGGGACTCTCTGAAGTCGCATGAAAACTTCAAATGCAAGCAGTCGTTCCCTTTTGAACTGATCAGCGACGGCGATGAAACCCTTTGCCGACTGTTCGACGTGATCAAGATGAAGAACATGTATGGCAAACAGGTTCAGGGGATCGAGCGCAGCACCTTCCTGATCGACCGGGAGGGCAAAATCGCCCAAGAATGGCGAAAGGTCACGGTCAAGGGGCATGCGCTTGAGGTGCTTCAAAAGGCTCAGGCCCTCGCTTAGTCCTCCTCGCAGGGTTTCCCATGCTTGACGCAGTCGATATTCCAGCCCAGGGGGCCCATCGGGCCACCATTATCTGGCTCCATGGTCTTGGGGCCGATGGGCATGATTTTGCCCCGATTGCCAAGGAACTTCGGCTCCCTGAAACCATGGGCATCCGCTTCATCCTGCCCCACGCCCCAAGACGTCCTGTCACGATCAACGGCGGCATGGTCATGCGCGCCTGGTATGACATCGCCTACACCGATATTGGGCGAACGCCAGATCTTGAGGGGATTTCCGAATCGCTGAAAGCCGTGAATGACTTCATTCAGGCGGAAAAAGAAGCGGGAATTCCGGCTGAGCGCATTCTCGTCGCCGGCTTTTCGCAAGGCGGGGTTCTCGCCATTGAATCGATCAGCCAATTCCAGGACGAAATTGGCGGGGCCATTGCCCTCTCAGGCTACCTTGCACGCTCCAGCGGCCTCCCCCATGCCACTGGATCTCAGCGCATCTTTCTGGCGCACGGCACCGAAGATCCGATCGTTCCTTTTGAACTGGGTCTCAGTGCAAGAAGCGAACTCGAGTCCAAGGGTTACGAAGTCACCTGGGGGGAATGGCGAATGCCCCATAGCGTCTGCATCGAAGAAATCGAGGCCATCCGGGCCTGGATTCTCGAAACTCTCGTTGATTAGACGCGTCGGGTTCCTTTAAGGATGACCCAACCATCCAGAACCTCGTTCGGCTCGAACGTCACGGCGGATTCATAGGCTGCCCTGACGGTTGCAGCCTGATCTTCAAGGATTCCAGAGAGAGCCAAGCGCCCACCGGGCTTAAGATGTCCAAGGATACGCGGGGACAGTTCGACGAGAGGGCCAGCCAGAATATTGGCCACAACCACATCACACAGCTCAGAGGCATTCGCAGTAGCCTCAAGGCATTGCAAACGCTCCTCCACCTTATTCTTCAGTGCGTTGTCACGCGTCGCCGTCAGCGCCTGCGGATCGATATCGATCCCGATAGCCTTGGACGCGCCCAGCCGAAGGGCCGCGACGGCCAGAATACCGGATCCACAGCCAAAATCGAGAACGGTCTCTCCCTGCCACGTCAAAGAATCAAGCCAGCGAAGGCACAAGGCTGTGGTCGGATGCGTTCCAGTCCCAAAAGCAAGTCCGGGATCAAGAAGGATATTGACGGCATCGGGCACCGGTGGCTCGAAGCCCGAGGGGCAGATCCAGAGCCGCTTTCCAAACTGCATGGGCTGAAAGTGCTCCATCCAGGCCCTTTCCCAGACCTGATCCTCCAGCGTGGTTTGAGACCAATTGACGATTTGTGCACCAAAGAGTCTGCGCGCATGGGACTCCAGCCCTTCAGTCACCGTCTCTTCATCAAAAAGACCGGTCACCTGCGTCAAATTCCAAAGCGGCGTTTCCCCCGGGGGAGGCTCGAACAGCGGCTGATCCCCGGCATCATCCAGGGACACGGAAAGTGCACCCTGAGCGACAAACCAGTCCGAAACCTCTTCGGCCAGAGACTGATCGACTGTTGCCGCCAGTTGGCGCCACATCCTAGTGCTTCAGCCCCAGCTTTTTCTCAAGATAGTGGATGTTCTGGCCACCCGCTTCAAAACCCGCATCGTTGATGATGTCCAGCAGCAGCGGAATATTGCAGTTGATGCCGCCAATCACCATCTCGTTCAATGCCGTTCGCATTCTCGCAAGAGCACTCTCACGGGTTTCACCGTGGGTGATCAATTTGCCGATCATCGAGTCGTAATAAGGCGGTACCCGATAGCCGTTGTAGATATGGGTCTCGACCCGAACACCGGGCCCACCCGGCATATGGAACTGCTCAATCAATCCAGGACTTGGAATGAAGGTCTTGGAGTCTTCTGCATTGATCCGGCATTCCACCGCATGGCCCCGCAACCTGACATCCGACTGAGCAATCGAAAGCTTCTCACCTGAAGCCACCAAAAGCTGTTCTTTGACAATGTCAAAGCCTGTGACGAGCTCCGTTACCGGATGCTCCACCTGAACGCGGGTATTCATCTCGATGAAGTAGAACTCGCCATCCTGGTAGAGAAACTCAAAGGTGCCAGCCCCGAGATATCCGATTTCCTGGCAGGCTTTGACGCAGCGCATGCCCATGGCCTGACGCTTTTCTTCGCTAATACCGGGAGCTGGGGCCTCTTCGACCACTTTCTGATGACGGCGCTGCATGGAGCAATCGCGCTCCCCTAGATGAACACAGTTGCCGTGTGCATCTGCCAACACCTGAAATTCGATGTGACGGGGATCCTCGAGAAACTTCTCCATGTAAACCATGTCGTTTCCAAAAGCGGCACCGGCCTCACCCTTGGTCAACTCAATGGAGGCAATGAGATTGGCCTCGGTGTGCACGACGCGCATCCCTCGCCCACCGCCGCCACCGGCCGCTTTAATGATGATCGGATAACCGATCTTTCGGGCCAGCTTGAGGTTTTCGTCAGGATCCTCCCCTAAAGGGCCATCGGAACCTGGAAGACAGGGAATTCCCGCCTTTTTCATCGCTTCAATGGCCGCAACCTTGTCACCCATGATGCGGATCGTCTCGGGCTTGGGACCGATGAAGGTGAATCCGCTCTGAATCACACGCTCGGCAAAATCCGCGTTTTCGGAGAGGAATCCATAGCCCGGATGGATTGCCTCAGCATCCGTGACCTCAGCCGCAGCAATGATGGCGGGAACATTGAGGTAACTCTCTTTGGAAGCCGCCGGCCCAATGCAGACGGATTCGTCGGCCAGACGAACATGCTTGAGATCGCGATCCGCCTCGGAATGAACGGCAACCGCCTTGATTCCGAGTTCGCGGCAGGCACGGAGAATGCGCAGGGCAATTTCGCCCCGGTTGGCTATAAGAATTTTTTCGAACATGTCTCGTTCCTGTTATCGGGATCTGAGGGGTCTTGGGGGACCACTGCCAGCAATGACCTACTCGATGATGAAAAGCGGCTGGTTGTATTCCACCGGCTGGGCATTTTCAACAAGGATTCGAGTGACTTTACCCGCCTTGTCCGCCTCGATCTGATTCAGGATCTTCATGGCTTCAATAATGCAGAGCGTATCGCCCACTTCAACGCGCTGACCAAGATCGACAAACATCTTGGCGCCGGGCGTTGGGCAACGATAGAACGTGCCGACCATGGGAGAACGGACAATATGGCCCGTTAATTGGTCCGCATCGCCTTTCTTGGTCTCAGCCTCCTGGGCCACCGGAGCTGCAACAGGGGCCTGTGCCATGGGCGCAGGTGCATAGTAGGCTTGGGGTTGCGGCGCAACGGTGCTGTGCCGACTGATGCGAACGGACTCCTCTCCTTCATGGATCTCGATTTCGGCGACATCAGATTCACCAATCATGTCGATCAATTTTTTTATTTTGCGAATATCCATTACTTAACGACCCTGGTCTGGTTTGATGACGGCAATCGCTGCATCGAAGGCCAACTCGTAACCGAGGGGCCCAAAGCCGAGGATCACCCCTCGCGCAATGTCTGAAAGATAGGAATGCTGGCGAAATGATTCCCGCGCATGGACGTTCGAGAGATGAACCTCAATGAACGGCACCTTGGTGGCGAGGAAGGCATCGCGGAGGGCGATGCTGGTATGGGTAAAAGCACCGGGATTGATGATCACGCAATCCACGTTCGTCCGATAGGCCTCATGGACGAAACCGATCAGTTCATGCTCGGCGTTCGTCTGGAAGAACTGCAATTGGACGCCGGACTGGCCCGCTTTCTTCTCTAGCCGCCCCTCAATGTCCTCAAGGGTCTCGGAACCGTAGAGACCGGGCTCTCGCACACCGAGGAGATTGAGGTTGGGTCCATTGAGGACAAGTATGGTGGCCATGAAGATAAAGGAATGCTCCGAAATACCCCAAAACACGCATATTTTGCCGAAAATCCGGCGCAATGTCCATGAAATTGCACCCAACTTGCCACCTAACGAGTGTTTTACGGTTAGCCCTTTTTCTCCAGAAGCGGCTTTAAGGTCTCCATCAAGGGACTCACCGGAAAAAGCCCGACCCGGGCGTGTCGCTTTATTCCATCGCGATCAAAAATCACCGTAAAGGGCAAGGCTGAAAGCTCATTGCCCAGACTATCCGCCCATGCCGGAACGTCGTTTCCCCCCACCCAGATCGGATAGGAAACCGGGTAGTCCCGAAGATAGGCCCGGACGGTTGCCGGATCGTCGATCGCAATACCGACAAACCGGAGACCTTGCATCTCCGATGTGGACTGAAGCCTGGAAAATTCCTTCATTTCATCCCGGCACGGCTTGCACCAGGTCGCCCAGAAATTGACCACCACCACCTTCCCCCTCCACTCCGAAAGCTGATGCGAACGCCCCTCAAGATCAACCAGCAGAGGTTCGGGAAGCGCGACGGAAAGATGCTCATGGGTCGCACGATAGGCGAAAATCCCCAGAAGGGCCGACAAGAGTCCCGCCATGACGATTAAGCTGACCCGCATCATGGTTTGGCCACCTCCTGAAGAACCTTGAGGAAGTCCGGAGCCTCCATGAATCCGATGACCCGACGCTCCCGGACCTCACGACCATCACCGCGGAAAAAAATGACTCCCGGAGGACCGACCAGGTTAAAGCGCCTCAGCAGCGCCCTGTCCTGTTCCGAATTGGCAGTTACATCAGCACGCAACAGGTCGAATCCTTCAAGTGTCGCCGTAACAGCCGCATTTCCAAAGGTATCCCGATCCATTTCCTTGCAGGAGATACACCAGTCAGCATAGAAATCGAGCAACACCGGCCGCGCATGAAGGCGCGCATCCGCCAAGGCCAGATCAAGCGCATGGATCGATGTGACCGGCCTAAAACCCTGCACTCGGGCCCCTGCAATCGGAGAGGAATTCATCTGAGCTGCTTTCAGTGGGAACAAAGGATCGGTTTGGCCTTGCGCCAAGCCCACCAGAATCAGCACACCATAGACCATGACGCTGAGCCCAAGCCCCTTGAAGAACCGTCTCCACCCGGAGGATCCAGACGTCGAGTCCAGTGCCCCCAGATAAACCGCCGCCACGATCAGAAAGCAACCCCACAAAGCCATGAGGATGGAACCTGGGAGAATTCGAGACAATAACCAAAGGGCCGTCGCCAGAAAGCCCGCACCGAACACCGCCTTAACCCCATCCATCCAGACCCCTGCCTTAGGCAGAAGCTTTCCTGCCGAAGCACCGATGAGGAGCAACGGAAACCCCATTCCGATTCCAAGGGCAAAAAGTGCTGCCCCTCCGAGAACAGCATCACCGGTTTCACCGATATAGATGAGAGTGCCTGCAAGAGGTGCCGCCACACACGGCCCGACAATCAGAGCCGAAAGCGCCCCCATGAGGGCGGCCCCAGTGAGGGTCCCCCCATGAAGCCCCTGTGAAATACGAGTCACGCGCTGCTGGATCGCAAGCGGCATTTCAAAATTGAAAAGCCCGAACATCGCGAGAGCAAACAGGATAAAAAGGCCGCTAAATGTTGCGATGACCCACGGCTCTTGAAAATGGGCCTGAAGATTGTGCCCAAAAAGCCCCGCCACAATCCCGAAAACCATGTAGGTCAGAGCGGAAGAAACGACATAGCTCAGGGAAAGCAAAAATCCGCGGCTGGAGGTCAATCGCCCCCCCTGCCCCACGATAATTCCGGAAAGAATCGGAATCATGGGAAAAACACAGGGTGTGAACGATAAAAGAATCCCCATTCCAAGAAAGCTCAACAGGGTCAACCCGAGGGATTTCTCTTTCAACCCCTGAAATACCGAACACTGCTCAGAAAGTCCTTCGGTCTCCACGAAGCCTTCGGGCGCTTTCGCCGAACATTCTCCGGCCGCAGGCGCATTCGAGATTGAAGATTCAGGCGACCCGGGAGCCGCCGCGGGCACGCCACGAGCATCCAAATTCATCGTCTGCGTCATTGGGGGGTAGCAGACCCCTCGGTCCGCGCAGCCCTGGAAATTCGCCGTAAACTCCACCACCTGGTCAACGCTTAACTCGCCCTCAAGAGGAATGGTTACGACCAGATCATCGCGAAAAATCTCGACTGAACCAAATTCCGCATCCTCATGAGGCAATCCGTGGGGTAATTCAACCCGCCCCAAAGAAACGGCTTTTTGGGATCCGATCGAAAAAGAAAACTTCTCGCGATAGAGGTAATAACCGGGCGCAATTCGCCAGCTCACCTCGATAGTGGATCGATTGAGAAGTCGCGCGGAAAACGGGAAGGCCCGCTCGGCGGGCAACAGCTCACGAGCGGGTGACAACTTGTCCAGAAAACTCGAGAGCGGTGATTCGTGAGATGCCGCCTGCGCCAGTCCCGGCAGCATCAACAGCATCAGCAAGAGGCCCAACAGCAAGGGAAAACCACGCAGTAAGCTCGCAAACAGGTTTTGATCAGCTAACGCACGGTTCATTCAGCCACCTCAAGCCCTAGGCCTTTCCGCATCCAGGCCAGATAATCTCTGGAGCTCTCCTTCACCGGCAAAACCAGGAACTCAGGCGTTTCATAAGGAACGATCTCGCGAATCATGTGTTCCAATGCTGTGAGTCTTGCCTCATGCGTCTTGATCAGGAGAAGATATTCGCTCTCACATTCGAGTGTTCCTTTCCATCGGTAGTGGGATTCCATGCCGGGAATGATATTGACACAGGCCGCAAGTTCCGACTCGACGAGACGCCGAGCCAGGGCTCTTGCAATATCCGGATTTGGAGAAGTAGTCAGCACTACACATTCCTGCATTTCCATGTCCGCCTGCATCAAAAAATCGAATTTTAAAGAATTTGTCGCTTAAAGAGTTGCCAATGCCCTTTCCCCTCAAGATTACGCTGATCATCTTCCCATTTGTGGAACTCGCTCTCCTTGCCCAAATTGCGGCAGCCGCGGGCTTCATCCCGACGCTGGGCGTTCTCTTGATTGCTGCATCCGCCGGGGCCGCCATCATCCGGCTCCGGGGGCTTTCAGCCCTTCTTCACATGCAACGGAGCGCCCGATCCGGTCAGATCCCAGCGCGCGAGATCCTGAACGATGGCATATCCGCGGTTGGCGGGCTTCTCCTCATTATTCCGGGACCTCTCAGCGATATCCTTGGCGTGTTACTTCAGTTTCCTCTGATTCAGAACGCTCTGGCGCAGTACCTGATCCAAAAGGGACTGGCCTCTATGGGAGCCCCAAGACAGTCAGGCTCAGCAACCATCATTGAGGGGGATTTCACCCGATCACCAAACCCCCGCCAACACCTCGATTCCGATCATCGATAACCCCACCACCACAAGACGAGGCGAAAATGACCATTCAGGTGAACGAAGTCCTGCCCAGCGGGCAACTGATTGAGTGTGAAGAATTTGATCCGGCCAACGGCTGCCCGATCAACCCCAAGACGATCGATCCTGCAAACGAAGCCCAGGACAAATGCATCGTGATTTTTGGCGTACCTGGCGCCTTCACCCCGACCTGCTCCCTCAAGCATCTCCCGGGATTTGTGTCCCACTTCAATGCCCTCAAAGGCAAGGGTGTCGACCAGATTTGGTGCCTCTCCGTCAATGATCACTTCGTGATGGCGGCTTGGGGCCGGGAGCAAAACGCGATCGGCAAAGTTCGGATGATGGCTGATGGTTCAGCCGAATACTCCAGGAAACTGGGGCTGGACCGTGATCTCACTCCGAACGGTATGGGGATTCGGTGTCGCCGCTTTGCCATGATCGTGCAAAACGGCACCGTCACCTACCTCGGGATTGAGGAATCCGGAAAATTTGAGGTTTCCTCAGCCGAAGCCATTCTGGCTAAGGTTAGCTGAGATTTTTCCCTACTGATCAATCGCGATAATCCTGGGTACGTGCCTTCCTCCCTCAAAGGGCGTATCCAGGAAAGTTTGGACAATCGTCTGGGCCATGTCCGGCGTCACAATACGCTGGCCTATGGCAATACAGTTCGCATCATTATGAGAACGGGTAAGAAACGCCGTTTGCTCGTCAAAGGAATAGCCACAACGACACCCCTTCACCCGATTCGCAACAATCGCCTCGCCATTGCCGCTGCCCCCCAGAACAATGCCTCTCTCCACCTCGCCTCTCGCAACGGCTTCGGCACAGGGGCGAATCCAGGTCGGATAGTCGGTTCTTTCATCGCTAAAACAACCATAGTCGATCACCTCATGCCCTAAGGTGCCCAACCACTCTCTGAGCATTTCCTTATAGTCAAATCCGGCATGATCCGATGCAATCCCGATTTTCATGTTTTTCTCCATTCACGTAGATAGACCTGTTACGGCGGCGCTATGATGATCGCCCTTTGAGATGAGTTCAACGGATCCTGGAATCCGAGTGAGAGGCATGCATGCAAAAAGTTCGCTGGGGCATTCTCGGAGCCGCCCGCATCAATGAAAGACTTCTTCCCGCAATCCTTGCGGTTCCTCAGGCTGAACTGGTCGCCATTGGCAGCCGGAGGCCGGGGGCTGCGCTTGAAACGCTCGAAAGACTGGCCCCCGAAGCCCATCACGTCAAAACCTATGACTCCCTCGAAGCGGTTCTGGAGTGCGCCGAAATCGATGCCGTCTACATTCCGCTGGCCAATGCAGAACACGCCTCCTGGGTCCTCAAGGCCATCGCGGCAGGAAAGCATGTCCTCTGTGAAAAACCCTTGGCCACTTGCCCAGAAGACATTCTGGCCATTCATCAGGCCGCAAGCGAGCAAGGTGTTAGGGTCATGGAAGGCTTTATGTATCGATTCCACCCTCAACACGAAAGGGTGCGTGAACTCATAGCCTCTGGACTGATTGGTGAGGTTCGATCGGTTCGAACCAGTTTCTCCTTCATGATGAAACCGGCGCGCCTTTACCGGATCCAGTCGGACATCGGGGCGGGCGGCGGAGCGATGTGGGACATCGGCTGCTACGCCATTCATTCAGCAAGAATGTGGATGCAAGGCTCCCCCCGATCCGTCACAGCGATGATGCACTGCGCCGAATCCGGCGCGGATCTCTCGACTAGCGGCATCATCGAATACGGCGAAGGGCGCAGGGCCCATTTTGACTTCAGCTTTGAATGCACCCGAAGATCAGAGTACGAGATCACCGGAACACTGGGAACCATTCGCTGCCCTACCGTGTGGCAATTACCGGGGGATATCCCTGAAATTCATTGGCGAACGGAAGACGGTCGCAGGGGCGAAGAAAGCCCGGCCCCCTTTAACCATTTCGAACTTGAAGTTGCAGGCTTTTCAAGCGCCGTTCTGGCCGGTGACGATCCGCTTCTTCCTCTTGAAGACGCCTTGCTGAATTGCAAGGTCATCACGGCCGCCATTGAGTCAGCCAAAACCGGAAAACACATTTATATCGCGGAATAAAGTTCTCCTATGTGCGAAACTCCGGACCCTAAATCCTATGAATTTTTCCTCGCGACATGGCAGGTCTATCGGAAGATCGTCGATGGAAATTACATGTATCACCGGGAGATTTTCAGCGAAATCCTGAACCTCCTGCGCAAAGGGGCGCATCGTCAGCCCACCATTCTTGACCTTGGATGTGGGGATGCAGGGACCATCCGCCCAATACTTGAGCAGACGCCCTTTTCAAGCTACACCGGCGCTGATGCATCTCAGCCTGCGCTTGAAATCGCGAAGCTAGAACTCAAGGCCTTTGGCGATCAAATTGAACTTCAGTGCAGCGACATGCTGAGCTTCCTGAAGGCCAATACATCAAGAAAGTTCGGCGTGATATTAGCTAGCTATTCCCTTCACCATCTCGATACCGAGCAGAAAAGGGATTTCCTAGCGCTTTGCAGGCAATGTCTAGAGGCTAGGGGTTTACTGATCATCGTCGACGTATTTCGCAATGCGCGACAGTCCAGAGAAGACTATTTGGACGCGTACTGCCAGGACATGAGCCACCGTTGGCATTCGCTTACGCCTGAGGAGGGCCAAATCGCGATTGAACATGTCCGTAACCATGACTTTCCCGAATCGCTCGAGAACTTCCTCCACATCGCCGAGGAGGCAGGACTAAGCATTCAAGATGCCCCCCTCCGACATGGCTATCATGCGCTGACGGCCTTCAGGGCTTGATTACCGCTAGCGCGCCGCGAGCTTCTTATAGTCAATGGACAACTTGAGGCCGGCAAAACGTCCTTTAAGCCCGAGGATTTCATCCTTTGATGGATCAAAGTAGAGCTTTGCCTCTGCAATCCTTCGATCCTCATACTCCTTGTCCACAGGCAGAGAGTCCGCCTTGAAGCGGTAGACCAGAACTCTCAGCCCGTTTTCATCCAAGATGCTTTCCGGGGGTCCCATGACACGGGTAATATCCGCCGATTTCGGGAGAGCCGCAATCAACTTAGGTAGGTCCTCCGGATCCACCTTCAACTGGCGCTTATCCTGATCGATCTTTCCGACCCCCAAAGAGCGAATAGAGGCCTCAAGAAAAGCCACGGGAGCCATCTCGACAAATAAGGGGGAGAAATCGAAGGCTTCGAGCTTATGCTCGCGTGTATAGGTCATCGCAAACGAAACCAGCTTGGTCTTTTGCTCCGGCGTCTTGGCTGGGTCGAGATGAAAATCGAGGTACCAGCGGTAGCCACCATCGGCCAACTTTTCAATCCGGCTCGGCCTGAGTTTGCTGAGATAAACAAAGTCCTCGCTCAGGAGCGTGGGCTTGTTGAAATGAACGATAAAGTGCTTCTCAACGACCTCGATCCGAACGTTTTCATCAAAATCAGCGAGCTGATTTTTGATTTCGAGCAGTCGAAACCAAACACATCCGGTCAAAAGAACAGCGAGAAAGAGAATGGACGCTCGCTTTGCGACAGATAGTTTTTGAATCATTGTTTTTGGATAATGCTGAAGCTCAATTGAAGCACTCTACACCGGCTTTCCTTGCCGATAGGAGCGCTCAGAGATTATAATTCCCGGCTTGGAGGGTCGTTAGCTCAGTCGGTAGAGCATTGCACTTTTAATGCAGTGGTCGTGGGTTCGAATCCCACACGACCCACCATTTAATTCAAGAACCTAGGCTCACTTCGGTGGGCCTTTGTTTTTTCTGATGCTATGAAAGTGATGTGCCGTAATAAAATAGCGGCCTACTCATAAACCACCTCGGAACGACTACTCTCTACGTTAATCTTAAGCCTTGGGATTGGTGTTATGCTGGGCTTCTAGCCTTGGGTTGGAACGTTGTCGCTTTATTCTCATGGAGCCAAGACGTGAACATCATCCCCTCATCGATCACACCCCCCGAAATCTATTGGAATCGGCGGCGATTTATCCAGACGATTACTGGATTAACCGTTGCGGCCAGTCTCCCGGTCAAAGCGAGTGACTTACACGTCATTGCGCA
>Ga0207958_1000461_pt1 | contig 12472 bp, 6 predicted proteins | sample CryBogCBH27Jul07_FD_184606 | JGI IMG/M metagenome (GOLD analysis project Ga0207958, IMG submission 184606) | Freshwater microbial communities from Crystal Bog, Wisconsin, USA - CBH27Jul07 (SPAdes) (version 2) | ecosystem: Environmental > Aquatic > Freshwater > Lake | place: Crystal Bog... | reverse complement strand
GGAGCAATCCCGAGGACAGATCGGGGGCTTGATGAAGCGCGAACCGAGAGCCTTAAACCGCCCAAGATCGTGCCAAGCGAGGCACGGAAGCCGAGGGCGGAACGATAGGTGCGGATTCCAATTCATTCGCCTATTGGTGGGCGCGGCATGAATATGGGTATCGCCGATGGTATCCGGTTCGCGGAGGCCGTTCGGGATGAGGACTTCAATGCCTATGCGGCGGAACGCCATCGGGTCTCAGGTCCCTGGGTCAGGAAAAACCAAAGGTTCACCACCCTGGTTTCGGATCACTCCATCAAGGGTAGGGCGTTTCGATCGCTCATCCGGGCAGGCTACCGGACGGCTTCCAAGGTTTTGGGAGGTCAGGCTGCCCAGAAGATCTTTTCTGTGATTGCTCAGGGCTAGAATCCACTCAAATTTCCTATTTGCAAGGCAAAATTCCAGCATGATTACGTTTCGACAACTTGTTCTTAGCTCTCTTCTCGTCCTCCTGTCAGGCTGTGATCTTTATCTTCCCGGCTGCGGCAGCGGCACCACCTTGAGTCTGGTACGTGATCAGGCGCTCAAGCCATTGGATCTTGAGATGCTCGCGGAAATCGGCATGGTCACCGAAGTTTCGAGTGATTTAAAGGAGAGGGAACGTGTCTGTCAGGCAACGATTCAAGCCAAGGCAGGGTTCAGTCAGCGCTACAGCGAAGCCAAGCAAAAGATTGGCGGGGGAGAGGAAGAGAACGTCCTTGGAATGATTGGGCGGGCGTTGGTTTCAGCCGCCCTGCCGGATCATCTTGAGAGTGCCACGATACAATTTAAAATCCTTCGCGATGAACGATCACAAGGGTTTGGTGTTGCGATTGATGCAGAGTCCATGGACCAGATGACATCGCTTGCCAAAGGCTACAAGCTGGCTGATATTGCCATTGATCGAATAACCCCCAAGGAAGATGCCTCTCAGCACCGAAAAGCGCCATCGGAGGGAGGCAATATCTGATCCCCCTTATGGAGCCCCCTGAGTGACTTCGGAATCTTCTATTCAATCGCGCCTGTTCGCGCGCTATGAGGCCCTGGATCCCGACCAGAAATTTATCGTTGAAGTTCTTGCCGTCAATTGGGCCCCGTTGACGCTAAAGCCCCTTAAAGCGGCGATTTTGGTCCCAGCCAAGGAACGCCTGGATCTTTCGCCTTTGATTGCAATGGAGTTGGTGGTGCACCAGCGACTTCCAGGGGGCGTTGAAGGGTTTAGCTGTTCTCCCTTGGTGATCGATCTGGTCATGCGATCACTGGCCCTTGATGAGGAGGGGTTCAGGATCATCATTGGTATCGTCCGTGATGCCTTTCCGTTTCAAAACGGGGCCTATCAAGACGCATACCGCTCATCACGTTTCGTTCCTCTCTTTGCCTCGGGGGCTCAGTTTGTCCGAGAAATCCGAATCGGTTTTTACCTTGGGGACGAGGCTTACATTGCCTATATATTGAATGCGATGAGCGCCTATGGCGGACGCTACTATGGTTCTGGCTGGCAGGGGATTCGAGGGCCGGATGCCATTTGCGTCACCGCCATTTTGAATCCACTGGATGTTGACTGGTTTGAAGGCCTGCCGAAAAACTTCAAACACCGTTTTTTGCCGGCCATGCTAGGTGAGTCGGTCGCCCAGATGAACTGTGATCAGCATCGTTTTCATGACCTCAAATGTTTGGCGCTCTCCCAATCGCTGACCACAGGCCACCTGGCCATTGCGGCGCTTTTGGGCGGTGACGGCGACCTGGCACGAAATATTCTGGAGACGCTCACTACGGCAAACCCCGAGGCCGTGGCTCTTGGTGGACTTCTGGATCTCCTTCAGGGCGCTGATGATTTCGGGATTCCTCTGTTCGAGTCCGGCCTTCGGGCGTTCAGAAAACGGAGCGGAGATAAAAAGGCCCTGCTACCTGGTGCAGTCGGCGTCTTTCATGCCCTCGCGCTTCTCCTTCGTCGGGATCCCAAGGACCTGACCCGGCTCAAAGGTCTGTTGAGCCAGGCGGATTATTGGATCCGAATGTTTCCCGTGTATCGCATTTTGACCTATTTCCACGATGCTGAGAGCCGCCTGAGCCATGATGCGAGTCGTCTCCGCGAAGTGGTCGTCGGAGCGATCCATGAAAACCAGTCGGATGTCTGGAGCGTCTGGTTTGGTTTGATGCTACTGATTCGCATGGACTCTGAGCGTGAGACGCTGTTCGAGATTTCAGAGCCGCTGTCCGAGCTGATTGATTCGCTGTGGGCGCGGGGCTTGGACTGGCCCGCGGCTGAGCTGGAGTCGCTCTTGTGTCGCATTCAGGATGACGCCGAAACCACCCGGCCCCGGGTGATGAATTTCCGTTCCGAACGGGGCTGGAAGCTCCTGGCTGATCGGATTCAGTTTGAAGCCCCCTGGGAGCGAACCCTTCGCGCCATTGAGTCCCGGTTTTCAAGAACACCAGCGCGCGGCTCCGAACCCCTGGAGACGAGTGAAACCGGTGCACTTCGACTCGCATGGCGCGTGGAACAGGAGTACAGCGGCTTCACAGTCGAAGGGCGGGAGCAAAAAAAGACAGCTCGTGGATGGACCAAGGGCAAGCCCATCGGTTTAAAAACCCTCAAGGAGACGGCCGCGCGACGGGAGTATCTGACTGAACAGGACCTTCGCGTGATCTCTCATATTGCCGCGGATGAGTTCTGGTATGGATATCGCCTTCAAGAAGCGGGCTGGCGCGCTCTTGAGGGCCATCCAGCCCTTCTGGATGAATCAGGGGAACGCACCCTGACACTGACCTTCTCAATGCCCGAAATCCGGATCCAAAGGGCCGAAGGCGGTCGCGTCAGGATCAGCCTCTGGCCGGTGGGCCGATACAAGGAACCGCTGGTCTTTACCCCCCAGGGACGGCAGCATCTTGAAGTGACCCCTTTCAGGGAAGATCACCACCGGCTTCAGGAATTGATGGGTTCTGGATTTGAGGCCCCCGAGGGTGCCCATGAGCAATTGATCGCCCGTCTCAAATCCATCTCCTCGCTGGTCCATGTGCATTCAGAGCTGGGCGAGACTGCGCTTGAGGGGGGGGAGTCCTTCACCGCCGTCCCGACCCCCCACGTTCAACTGATGCCGGATGGCGAAGGTCTCACCGTGCAATTTCTGGTGCGTCCCTTCGGATCCGCGGGCGCGCTGTTCAAGCCCGGCGAGGGTCCCAAGATCCTGATGAGCGATATCGACGGAAAGCGGCTTCGGACCCAGAGGGATCATCCGGAAGAAGTCAGACGGGCTGGGGCCATCATTGCAGGATGTCCGACACTTGAACAAGCCGGTCTTCAGCAGGAACCCTGGCGATGGCAGGTGGATGACTCAGAGTCCGCTTTTGAATTCCTGCTTGAACTCCAGTCCATGCCAGGAGAAACAGTCGAAATCGAATGGCCCAAGGGACAGGCTGTCCGGATGGTCGGCGAAGGACGCAGCCAACAGTTCAAGGTCCGGGTCACACAACAGCGGGATTGGTTTCAGTTGGCCGGGGAACTCGCGCTCGATAACGGGGAGGTGGTCCTCATGCAGACCCTTCTTGAATTGACCCGCAACAGTCAGAGTCGGTTTATCCGCCTTGAGGGCGACCGCATCCTGGCCCTGACCGATGCCTTCCGGAAGCGCATCGATGACCTTCGAACCTATAGCGAAAAACATGGCAAAGGCCAGCGAATGCACCCTCTTGCATTGCCATTGCTTGAACGAATGGCTCCTGAATTCGCCGCCCTTGAAGCCGATGCGGGCTTCAGGGAGCGGATCAAGGCATTAGCCAGTGCCGAGAGTCTGGATCCCGAACTTCCGACGACCCTTCAGGCAACCCTGCGCGACTATCAGCTGGAAGGCTTTCGTTGGCTGATGCGCCTGGCTGCCCTTGGGGTGGGTGCCTGTCTTGCCGATGACATGGGCCTCGGCAAGACGCTTCAGGCCATTGCCCTGATACTCGATCGCGCCCCCAAGGGCCCGACACTGGTGGTTGCGCCGACGTCTGTACTGTTTAACTGGGAGGCCGAAATCCACAGATTTGCGCCGACCTTGAGACCTGTGACGCTCGTCGGGGATCGCAAGGCTGTGGTGGCCGATTTGGGGCCGTTTGACGTCTTGATTGTCAGTTATGGCCTCATGCAACAGGAGAGCGTTGCAGCACTGCTCTCGGAAACGTGCTTTAACACCCTGGTTCTGGATGAGGCACAAGCCATCAAGAATGCGGGCACCCGACGCTCGCAATCGGTGATGGGACTTCAGGGCGACTTCAGACTCATCATGACTGGAACGCCCCTTGAGAACCATCTCGGTGAACTGTGGAATCTGTTTCGTTTCATCAACCCCGGACTCCTTGGATCCGAGGAGAGCTTCAATCTGCGATTTGCCCATCCGATCGAGAGAAATGCCTCCCGGGACGCACGGCATCGGCTCAAGCAACTGATCCAGCCCTTTATCCTTCGAAGAACCAAGGCAGAAGTTCTGCAAGAGCTTCCCGAGCGCACGGAAATTGAACTCAAGGTCGTCCTGGGGCCTCGTGAAGCGGCCTTCTATGAAGCACTCAGGCGGGAGTTGCTCAATGAACTCGAGGAACCGGTTCCCGATGGTGAAAATCAGCGGTTTAAGGTTTTGGCCGCGATCACGAAGTTGCGTCGGGCGTGTTGCAACCCGAATCTGGTTGCGCCGGATCTGGGGCTTTCGAGCAGCAAAATGGAACTCCTCGGCACCATCCTTGAGGAACTCATTGACAATCGGCACAAGGCATTGGTGTTCAGCCAGTTCGTTGATCATCTTTCATTGGTGCGGGCTGAGCTCGTTCGAAAGGGGATTGCCTTCCAGTATCTGGATGGGCAAACGCCGGCCTCCGAGCGGAAACGTTCCGTTGATGCCTTTCAGGCAGGAGAGGGCGAAGTCTTTCTGATCAGTCTCAAGGCTGGGGGATCGGGTTTGAATCTGACGGCTGCCGACTATGTGATTCACCTGGATCCCTGGTGGAACCCTGCAGTCGAGGACCAGGCTTCATCCAGAGCGCATCGCATGGGTCAGGAGCGACCCGTGACGGTCTATCGGTTGGTCACGCAAGGGACGATCGAAGAGCAGATCATGGCGCTTCACAAGACGAAACGTGATTTAGCCGATAGCCTTCTTGAAGGCGGTGATTCCTCGGGTCGACTGGATACCCAGGCCCTGGTCGATCTGATTCAAAAAAATATTGAGGAAGAGGGGGGTTGATGGGGCGATGATGGGCGAGCGGTCCTGCCGCTTCGAAGAGTTGGCGGTTTTGACTTTCATCATGGAAAGCTCTCTGGGTTTTTACTGATAGTGGAGTCGTGTGTGAACAGCAAATATGAGGGCCTCGATAAAACGCCGGAATAAAGTCCCAAACGAGTTTTTCCGGGTTGTGCGCTTTACACACCGAGGTTGATACCGTGAATGAGGAAAAGCTGAGACTCAGACAGGAGGCCCATCATGAACTCCCGTGGAAGAAGTGGGGCCCCTATCTCAGCGAACGCCAGTGGGGAACCGTCCGGGAGGATCTCAGCCGCTCGGGGGATGCATGGAATGATTTCACCCATGACCAAGCCCGATCCCGAGCTTATCGCTGGGGTGAGGATGGCATCGCGGGCCTCTCCGATGACCAGCAGCGTCTGTGTTTTGCCCTAGCACTTTGGAATGGAAAGGATCCGATCCTGAAGGAGCGGCTCTTCGGCCTCACCAATAATGAAGGAAACCATGGCGAAGACGTCAAGGAGTATTACTACTACCTCGACAACACGCCCACGCATTCCTACATGAAATATCTTTACAAGTATCCGCAGGACGAATATCCGTACGACGATCTTGTCAGTAAGAATCATGCCTTGGGTAAAGGAGACTCCGAATACGAACTCGTCAATACCGGGGTGTTTGACCAGCAACGCTATTTTGATGTGTTCGTGGAATACGCCAAAGGCGCGCCTGAAAGTCTCTTCATCCAGATTGAGATCCATAACCGCGGGCCTGAAAGAGCCCGTCTCGATGTGCTTCCGACACTCTGGTTCAGAAATCTGCCGGAATGGAGGCAGCCCGATCAAAGGCCCAGCCTTGAGGTGCTCGAAGAGTCTTCAAAGGGGATACTGATTGGAGCCCGAGATCAGCGCATGGGGGATTACATGCTCTGGGGTGAGAAATCACCAGAGCCCCTGTTTACTGAAAACGAGACGAACACCCAGAGGATTCTGGGGATTCCGAATGCGTCTCCCTATGTGAAGGATGGCATCCACGATTACATCATTCATGGCCTTGAGAACGCGATCAATCCCGCCCGAGTCGGGACCAAGGTGGCACTGCGCTATGCGGTTGAACTGGGTCCTGGTGAATCACAAAGTGTCCGATTGATTCTGTCTCCCATGGGCGACTCGCCCTCATTGACCGCGATCCCGATGGATCAATTCAACGCAATCTTCTCAACACGGAAGGCTGAAGCCGATGCCTTTTATTCCCAGTTAACGCCCCAGGGACTGAGCCCTGATGAGGCGATGGTGATGCGGCAGGCGCTCTCGGGGCTTTTATGGAGCAAACAGTACTACTTCTATGATGTCGATCAGTGGCTGGAAGATCGGGAAATGTTGGTCGCCGCCAATCGATTGGGCTCAGCCCCACGTAACCGTGATTGGCATCACATGTACAACGGGGATGTCCTTTCGATGCCTGATAAGTGGGAATACCCCTGGTACGCCTCCTGGGATCTGGCGTTTCATGTCATTGCCCTGACGCTGGTCGACCCGGAATTTGGCAAGGAACAGTTGAATCTGGTGCTAGAGGAGCGCTACATGCATCCCAATGGCCAGATCCCGGCCTATGAGTGGAATTTTAGTGACGTCAATCCTCCGGTCCAGGCCTGGTCGACCATTTTCACCTATCGGCTGGAAAAGGCGAGTCAAGGGAAGGGCGATGTGATCTGGCTCAAGACCGTCTTCAACAAGCTGCTTCTGAACTTTACCTGGTGGGTCAATCGCAAGGATCTTCAGGGGCGGAATGTGTTTGAAGGCGGGTTTCTCGGGCTCGACAACATCGGCGTCTTTGATCGGAACCAGCATCTGCCGGGCGGTGGCGTGCTCGAGCAGGCGGACGGGACCGCCTGGATGGCGCTCTTTTGCCAGAACATGCTCGAAATCTCGGCGGAGCTCTCGCTCCATGATGTGTCCTATACCGATATGGCGCTCAAGTTCACCGAGCACTACCTGTGGATTGCGGATGCGATGACCAACGAGTCGAGTGGAACCAGCCTCTGGGATGAGGAGGATGGATTTTTTTACGATGTCCTACGGATGCCGGATGGACGATCCGAACGGCTTCGGGTCCGATCGATTGTCGGGTTGCTACCCCTGTGTGCGGCCACGATTTTTGAAGGCGAGGCCATCGCCAAGTATCCCGAAGTCTGGCTGAAGTTCAAGCGCTTCATGGACGCCCGGCCTGAGCTCCTTGAAGCGATTCATGACCCGAGGATGCAAGGGGAGGGCGGACGCCGTCTGGCATCGATCCTGGATGAAAAGAAGCTCCGAAGAGTGCTGGCCCGCATGCTGGATGAGGCGGAGTTTTTAAGTCCCTTCGGAATTCGATCCCTCTCCCGTTATCACTCGGAGCACCCCTATGTGGTTAACCTTTCGGGACAGGAATACCGAGTGGGGTATCTTCCCGCCGAATCGGATACAGGGATGTTTGGCGGCAACTCCAACTGGCGGGGACCAGTCTGGATGCCGGTCAATGCACTGATCATTCGGGCGCTCCTGCAGTACTTTGGCTATTACGGTGATCACTTCAAGGTGGAGTGTCCTACAGGATCCGGGCAGATGATGAACCTCTTTGAGGTAGCCGAAGAAATCTCACGTCGCCTGGCACGGATCTTCCTGCGTGATGAAAAAGGCCATCGCCCTGTCTTTGGCGGTGTTGAGCTCTTTCAGAACGATCCCCACTGGAAGGATTACCTTCTCTTTTACGAATATTTTCATGGGGACAATGGTGCGGGTATCGGTGCCAGTCACCAAACGGGATGGACGGGTGTCATTGCCCGGACCCTTCATCTATTTGGAACGATCACCCCCGAGGCCATCCTTGCGGGCGGTAAAAAAGCCTATGCCGAGAAGGCCAGTCACCCCTCTTCAACATCATGAGCTGAGGATCCCTTCAGGCAGACCTCATCATGAAAATAGGAAGGCTGAGGCTTTTGGCTATGGCTCTGGCCTTTGCCGAGCTTGTCTCGGGATGCAGTGGGTTGGGGCCGGGTTTTCTTGGACAGGACCGGATCGACTACAACGTCGCCATTTCCGAATCCTGGAAAGAGGAGATGATGCTGAACCTCGTCAAGCTTCGCTATGGCGATGCGCCGGTCTTCCTGGACGTGGCCTCCATCATCAGCCAGTATCAGGTGCAAGGCTCGGTCAATCTCAATGGCTCCTGGTTCAACGCGCCTTCATCGGTCTACCCCGCACAAATGATCGGGGGGATCGGAAGCTATGCAGATCGCCCAACGGTCACCTATAGCCCGATGGTAGGGGAGCGATTCGCGCGGAGTCTCATGAGTCCGGTGCCTCCGGGTGCAGTCATCTCCCTGATCCAGGCGGGATATCCAGCGGATCTCGTTTTGCGGCTGACGGTCCACTCCATCAATGGTCTTGAAAATCGCTATGGGGGGCAGGCGCGTCTCAAGCGGGGTCATCCTGACTTTTATCGGTTGATTGAACTGATGCGGACGGCTCAGTTGTCGGGCGCCTTCGGTCTTCGGACTCAGAAGATCAATGACAAGCTCTCGACCCTATTCATCATCCGCGATACTTCAAAGCCGGAAGTCTCAGGCCTGTCTCGGGAGATCAGGGGACTCCTGAAGCTCAATGCAAAGATCGAAGAACTTAGTGTCGTCTATGGTTCCGTGGGGTCCAACGATCATGAGGTCGCTCTTTTGACCCGTTCCGTCCTCGATGTCCTGGTCGAGCTCGCTTCCTACATCGAAGTGCCCTCTCGGGATGTCGCTGAAAACAGGGTCAATCCCACGATGCCGGCTGATCAGCACCGGGGACAGGCCATGCCGCCATTGATTCGGATCTATTGTGGGCCTCAAAAGCCGGAGGATGCCTTCATCAGTGTCCCCTACCATAAGAACTGGTTCTGGATCGACGACAAGGACATCACCTCCAAGCGGATGCTGTCCTTTTTGATGTTTCTTTTTACCCTAGTGGAATCGCCGGATAAGACGCAGGCGCCGCTCCTGACGATTCCCACCGGTTAAAGGGCGACCCCTTATTTGCACTTCTTGCCGAAGTTCTCAAGGATGATCTGTCGATCGGTTTCGTCCGTCAGCCCATCAGGACGGGTGTGATCCGAAGGACCGCCCAGGTCATACCAGCTGCCTTTCCCGCCCCCGTTGGGTGTGGCCGTGCCAGGCGTTTTGGAGGCGAAAATCGCCCAGTCATCGAGATCCTTCTGATTGACCACCTTGTCCATGTTGCCATCGCCGGGACATTCCGTGAATGTTGCTTCCAGTCGTTTGAGGCGCGCCTTCAGATTTTGGTAGTTCCTCCGCTGATTCGCGGTCAGATTGGTTTCGCTGCCTTTGAGAAGCTCAAGGGCTGCGGTATCCAGCTTGGGTTCCGGTGCGTTTTGATTGATCTGGAAGAACTCGTCAATAATCTTGGGAGGCTGGACTGCCGTTCCGTTGACACAGTTTTCGCCGACCTGCCGAACCAGCTTGTAGTAGGTATTTCGGATCCCCGTTGATGTGAGAGAGGAGAGGTAATCCTCGCCTGTGGCCTGATTGACCTGGCAGCAGGAGGTGTAATAACCCGGTGCGGTTTTGACTTCGCCATCGGGTCCATACCATTTCCCCCCCTGATCCAGACAGACGGATTTGGAAGGAAGGCTGTAAGTACACTGGCTCAGTCCCGGGATCAGGCAGGGATAGGAAACGGTGCTGCTGGCGCGAAGGTTGTTGCCCTGAATCGTGTAGTTGGTTTCGCGAATCGCACTCTGCTTGGGATTGGTCAGGTAGGCCATCATCTTCTGCGCATCGATGGGCCGTGATTTGGGAACGGCTTTCCGGACGTCAATGTTGGCGACTTCCCCGAAGAAGGCATAAAGATCGGCCAGGTTGACCATGTGATCGACGTTGCGTCCCGGAGACCTGATGGCGGGGCCTGCAATGATCAGTGGCACGCTGACACCCGTCTGATAGGGCGTTCCCTTGGCGCGAGTCGGATCAAACGGGCTCCGGACACTGGTGGTCCAGGTGCCGTTATCCGAGGTGAAGATCACGTAGGTATTGGTTTTCTTGGGGTCATAGACCAGGTGGCCATTGGCATCAAACGATGCCAGCTTGGATTCGACCAGAAGCCGTCCCACCTCGTGGTCGATGGCTTCAACCATCTGGGTTGCCAGTTCATTGTTCTGGGTATCGTCTTTACAGCTATACCCTGCGGTGGTTGCCGCATCCGAAGGCACGAGACTGCGGGGAGATTGCTGGACCGGTTCGTGAATGGCAGAAAGCCCAAGGCTGACCATCCAGGGACGATCGGCGCTTTGCTGGTTGATCCAGCGGATGGCGCGCGTGACTTCCTGCTGGGTCTTGAAGCCGCGGCCGCGTGAATCGCCAATCTTCTGGGTTTCCGTTGTGCCGTCGGGGAGGTTGATGACCCAGTTGCCGGTATAATGCCCGTTTTGGGTGTTGAAGTTGAGATTGGCTGGACGGGTTGCCTCACAGGCGGTGGCTTCGGGGACGAAAATGCCGCCCTTCTCAAGGCAGGCAAGGCCTGGCGTCTTTACAGTGGCCGTTGAAAGGATCGTACAGGTCGGGTTCGGCTCTGGCGTGTAGCAGGCCCCCGTATCGGATCCGAGATCCTTGTTGTCGGCCTTGGAGGGAACAAAGCCGCAGCCATAGACCTTGCCGTTTCCGGCACTGCCACCAATGCCACCGGCCGTCGTATCGATGGGGGCTGGACCGCCTTCGAGATAACCTTCGAAATAATCGGCACCCAGATGCCGCATGGTTTCATTGAGGAAGGGAAGGTTGTTAGGGTCCCGTATGTCGGTCGACTGATGCATCTTTCCGATGATGGCGCTCAGATAATTCTTCTTCTGAAGGAGCTTCGGGATCGCATATTCAAAGGGAGAGGTTTGCGAATTCGGAAGGTCGGGGGGAGCCGGCGCCGACAGCATGTTGAAGCGGGGTGTGAAACGTCCGACCATGATCGAGGCGCGCGTCGGTCCACAGCTGGGATGAGACCAGGCATTGCTGAACCTTACGCCGGCATTGGCCAGGGCATTGATGTTGGGGGTCTTGGCTTGTTCTTCTGCTGTACCGCCATAACCATAGGCGGTGTAAAGATCAATACCGGTGTCATCCGTGATGATCAAAAGAATGTTGGGCGCCGGGGATTTGGCCATCGCCAAAGAAGGTGCCGTGATTCCCAGCATCGACAGAGTGAGCAGCAGAATCCAGGAACGGAGACCGAATGGCTTGATCATGGGTGCGCCTCGTAAGCGGTGAAGACAGATACCGATGCGGCATCATCATGGACTAAAAACCCGTCGAAAAGGGGATATTTATCTCGATGGCAAGGAATTAGGGCAAAAGCGACATGGTCGCCTGCCGAGTCCGGTGCAAGCGGCATACCTCCGCGCTCAGGGGGTGTCACTTTTGGCACATCGAAAGCCGGTATGAAGAAGACCGGTATCCGGGCTTGATTTCATGCGGGCCGAGACGCGATAGCTTTGGCAGAAACTTTTGTCGCAGAGGAAGGATCCGCCGCGCTGGGTCCGTTTCTTGGCGTAGGGCTCCTCGGGATCCCAGCTGTCTGGCGGGCCGTCCGGATTTTCCGCCAGAGGAACATGCGCGAAGGCCTGGTAGGCATCCGACCGGTACCAGTCCGAAACCCATTCCCAGACATTCCCCGTCATGTCGTAAAGACCGTAGCCATTGGCTGCAAAGCTTTTGACCGGACTCGCCCGGCGATAGCCATCCTTGTCGCTGCTTTCCATCGGAAACTGGCCTTGCCAAATGTTGGCCTTGGGTTTTCCCGTATAGGGATTTTCGTTCCCCCAGGCATAGGTTTTGGCCTTGAGTCCCCCTCGGGCTGCAAACTCCCATTCCGCTTCGGTCGGGAGTCGCTTTCCAGCCCATTGGGCGTAAGCCACGGCATCGAACCAGGAGACCTGAACCACAGGGTAGTGTTCTTTCCCGACAATCGATGACTGGGGTCCTTCCGGGTGTCGCCAGTTCGCACCTGCAACCCATTTCCACCAGTATTCCCCGGGCTGTCTGGGGGTATCGAATACCAGGGCTCCGGGAACCAGGGTTTCAGGCAGAGGAGGGGGTGTTCCCGGGGGGAGTTGGGCGAGAATCTCATCCTGTGTCGGGGCCTTTTCAGCCGTCGTCACGTAATGGGTGGCTTCAATAAAACGTTGAAATTCGGCGTTGGTCACTTCCGTGGCATCGA
>Ga0207958_1000452_pt1 | contig 12613 bp, 11 predicted proteins | sample CryBogCBH27Jul07_FD_184606 | JGI IMG/M metagenome (GOLD analysis project Ga0207958, IMG submission 184606) | Freshwater microbial communities from Crystal Bog, Wisconsin, USA - CBH27Jul07 (SPAdes) (version 2) | ecosystem: Environmental > Aquatic > Freshwater > Lake | place: Crystal Bog... | reverse complement strand
TGTTTAGCATTAGTTGGCTCTGCCTGTAAAACAACTGGTCCTGCTGGTCCCGCCGGACCACAAGGACCCTATTCACCACGAGGAAACACCGCCGTTGTAGATGCTGTCTACGGAAACGACTCAACAGCAAGCATTGGTGGATCTCCATTTCTTACTATTAGCGCGGCCGTCAGTGCTGTATCGTCCGGTCAAACCGTTTGGATACTCCCTGGCACTTATACTCTTGCCAGTGGACTTGTCTTACCTAATGGAATCTCCCTTCGTGGACTATCACTCCAAACCACAATTATTCAAATGAATGTAACGAGCAGTACAACACTTTTAACTATGGGTGAGCAGTGTCGTGTAGAGGATTTAACCATAAATCTTACCTGTACCGGCTCAACCGCCGGTGTAGTTCTCAAAGGCATTGTATTTGGCGGAACCTCGTCTCAAACGTCTAAATTACGTGTCTGTGTCGTCAATGTGAATAATGCGTCAATGAGCAAAACTCTTACAAATACAGTTACAGGTATTGAATTTTCTGGAACAGGTTCACTAACATCATCGTCATTCTCATTTAACAGTGTAAAAGGTAGTACCATCAATGTATATTCCAACGGTGCTGGAAACAAGCGTGGTCTCCTTGTATCCAATTCAAATCAAGTGAGTACACGTGATACCAATGTTTATGTAGCACAACCTCCCAATACAGACTCAACCGGTTCATATGTAGGAGTTGAAACAAACGATTCAGGAAACACAGGCTCTATCCAACTTCGTTCCACAACATCTGGAGTAGTTTACCCAACCGCTACACAATCTTACACCGCATCGGATATCCTACAGAGCACACCTCCTACGATTCTAGACCCAACATATTTAGCGTCCGCAGGAATTCAGGTCGGTCCAGGTACCGATCTCGTCACCAAATCTGCCGGAGGAAAAGGATTTAGTACATATGTGTATCCTATAACTGTTTATTACGGACTCAAAGGAAGTCTTTCAAGTGCCGGCTCAGGTTATCTCTGGCCTGGAACCCAGTCCGTAAGCGCAGGCTCATTCCCTGATCCTGGTCTCCCCGCCGCCTTTTACCGTGCCCAACAGCCTTCACTCATTTCAGGTTTCTCTGCCTCATTAAATATTGCTCCAGGTTCTAGCAATACGGTTGTAATAGGAGTCTATTATTTACCCGCTCTTAATGTTGATACTACTGCCGCTGTTTATACAGGATACATAACCAATCTGACTCTTACAGTTAGTAGTGGTCCTTCATTTGGTGCGATTGCCGTAGGACAGTCCGTATCAGGACCTGGTATTGCATTAAATACTTATATTGTCTCTGGCAGTGGCTCCACTTGGACAATTGGACCTCCAGTAAATCAAAATGTCGGCTCTTCAGGCTCACCTATTAATATATCAAACGGCTCACCCAGTGCTGTTTTTACAGGAAGTATCTCCGCTACAACCTTAACCGTATCATCCGTCACTTCTGGTACAGTATCAATTGGACAATACATAGCCGGCACCGGTGTAACCTCTGGAACCACCATTACCGCACAAACCGGTACAAATACTTGGACAGTAAACAATAGTCAAACTGTGGGTGCCGGTACTACCTTTTATTCAACCGGACTTATATCAACCCCATTTACGGTCACATTTGGTTCAACCGATACTCAAAAAAGTTTTTATAATGCGTCACAAAGACTCAATACAGGTGATAGAATTTCCTTATTTATATCGTATCCATCAGGAAGTCCAGGTAACGCTCACGATCTTTCTACACAGATAGATTTATTCTAAGATTACTTCGCCATCAAATATCTTCCATACGGAAAAACCTGTCGTATTGCAATCCGTTCAATCTCACTCAACTCTCCAAACTGTTTCATAAGAATATCAACAATCACCTGATTCTTTTTCAAACAGGCATGAATATACACCTTTTTAAAAATATAGTCCCATACCCCTTCATAGTCGTCCTGTATTTCTAACAAAAAGTCAGTGAATGCTTGTGGGTCCTTGTTATTTATAAATTTCTTAAACGTATAAATAACATCTTCTACTGACATTTCAGCCATATACTTACTCTATTTAATAACTTCGCCTTTAATAAGGGGACGCAATGAGCGGACGTTTATCACGTTTATCCACTTGTATACGGCGAGTGGCAAATACGGCCCGGTTGCCTCGTACTGCTATGATTGACGCCCCTCGCTTTTCTACCGATTCGCTTAGTGCGGAAATGAGTGAGAAATACTCAGCGCTCGTTCGTCGCATTCGCAACTTGGACGGCGTGGATGTACAAAAATACGGTCGCAAATTCAAACATTTCATCTTCACCGATTTACGTGAATCGGCGTACGGAGGCAAAGCGATTGCCGCCTATCTGGCCGGTGGTGGGTTTGAATTCGCTCTCGGGCCCAAGGGTCTCAAGGGGGCTGGGGGTAAGGGGGACCGTTTCGCTATTCTCCAATCCCAGCCTCTGTACGGTAAACCGATGACCGTTGGATTGAAACGAGCGATACTTGATACGTACAATAAGCGACCCGAAAACGTCCACGGCGATTTATTACGAATCTTGGTGCTGGATTCCAAATACAAAGAGGGTATTGACCTTTTTGATGTCAAATATTGCCATATTATGGAGGAGCCCCTTGCCGAAAGTGATATGAAACAAGCCATCGGTCGTGCCACTCGTTTCTGCGGTCAAAAAGGGCTCCCCTTCGTTGAAGGGGTCGGTTGGACTCTCAACGTTTTCGTTTATCGTACAGTGGTTCCAGGCGTCCAACCATTTATAATGGACAGTCACCAAAGTATTGACGCCCATTCGCTCGTTATGAAACATTCAGGTCTTGATTTGAGCCTGTTGGTTCTAACAAAAGAGATTACTGATTTGGCGATTCGTGCGGCGGTTGACCGTTCTCTCACGCGCGAAATCAATCCCCAACGACATCATTCGTCCCAGGCGGGCGGCGCCACGTTTGCGGAAGAGTTCGGCCAGTACGCTTGGCCGGTCCAAACATTGCGCAATGCGTGCGATTTAGGGGTTGTGGCGCCAGGAACGGCGGTTCGGTTCACACCCACCCAACAGTTTGTACGACATTTCCTAACACCTGAAAGTCCCTACAAAGGATTGTTAGCCTGGCATTCGGTTGGTACCGGTAAAACCTGTACAGCGGTCGCAACCGCATCCGGCGCATTTCTATCGGCCGGCTATAGAATATTATGGGTCACCCGCAACTCCTTAATGTCCGATGTTTGGAAGAATGTCCACGACTCCGTCTGCTACATGCCATTTCGTCGCCTCGGTGTAAACAACCGTAGTCGTGGTGATGTATCACCATTATTTATGAAACCGATAAGTTATAAAATGTTCCAGAATGCTCTTGAGAAGAAGAATGACCTCGGCAGAGCGTTGTATCGTGCTAACGGTACCGATATGTTAAAACGTACATTCTTGATTGTTGACGAAGTCCATAAACTCCACGACGGCGATTTGCTCACCACCGAAAAAGCGGATTTCTCTGTCATCCAACAGTATATTTGGAACAGTTACCGTGTTAGTGGTGTGGACTCAGTTAGAGTGTTGTTGATGACCGCAACGCCCATCGGTGATACACCCGCTTCCTTATTTGACATTCTTAATACACTGATTCCTACTGCGGATGCGCGGCTTATGGGTTTGGATAGATTCCGTCGTCAGTATGTAGATTTGACCGGTCATGTATCGGCCGAAGGTGCTTCTTATTTTATGTCACGAGCCACTGGTCTCATCAGTTACTTGAATCGTGAGCGTGATCCAACCACTTTCGCCATCCCTACAATTCGTACAATCACAGTTGGCCTCGGTGATGTAGAGTCTCCAGATGTACGTGCTGTTGCTCGCCGATGTCTTCCAGTCATCAAGGCGGCTCCTGGAAAAACGAAGAAAAAGGCACGACGAGGCTGTTATTTAGCGACCAAGGGTGAATATACTCGTAAATACAAAGAGACCCAGAGAAGCCAACTCGCCGCCTGTTTCGGTGCTAAGAACACTGTGTCACCTTTCCCAACTTACAACGACTTTATCGGTGAATTGGAGGGACTTGGAGAAACGGCGTCCGCGAATTCTAACAATACAACTGGTGCCATTGTTAATAAATAGGGTCTAAAGTTCGCGGACTCTTGAAGTTCTAAGATGGCGACTAGCAACACCGCTGTATGGACTGAAAAATATCGTCCCACTCGGCTTGCGGACATCAAAGGACATCGGCGCATCAAACAACTGTTTGAACGGGCGATTCAAAAGCATTTTATCGGCTTTCCTCCAACTATTTTATACGGACCACCAGGTACTGGCAAGACCTCCATAGCACTCGCTTTGGCGCAGGAGGCGTATCCAGATATTTCTCCTACAATTTCAACTCTGTATCTTAATGCGAGTGACGAACGTTCCATTGAAGTAATTCGTGACCGTATCCTCCAATTTACGCAAACTCATTGGCCTGGTGTCACTCGTAAATTTGTCATTTTTGATGAAGTGGAGACGATGACCGAACCGGCGCAAGCCTCTCTTCGTGCGTTACTGGACGATGTGGACCGTGAAGGACACCGTAATGCGCCCATGTTTTTATTTTTATGTAATTCGCTCTATCGTATTCACACAACCTTACGTTCTCGTTGTGTCGCTCTATTCTGCGGACACGTCCCCATCGTTCATGTGCGGGATACATTGACGGCGATTCAGGCCGCTGAAGAGATTTCTCCAGAAAAGATTCGTATTCCCAGCGATTTGACCTTTATGATTCAGCGGGGCGATTTACGCTCGTTCGTTGCCGCCATCCAATTTGAAAAGGAACTCAATCCATGGGATGCGTGGTTCGCTCGGCTGGAATCGGCCGGTCGTGGGCGTTCAATATATGTTTGGGAGGACGGGCTCAGTCGCTCTCCATTCTGTATTTTGATTCGCCACGTCTTTCTGTGGCTTGATTCCAAAGGATTTTTTGAACGAAAGGAAATGGACGCCTTCGTTCAAAAATGTCTTGAGGTTCAAGATGCCCCAATTAACACTATTTTAGAGACGATTCCACCTGTATGGGAAACTCTAAATTGTGTGTAGTTTTATTTGCTCTTAGATAGCAAAAGATTAAGGCAGGAACAATCAAAGCGAAATCACATAAGAAAATTATTGGAAATCCAACGGCAGCGGCCTGAATATGGCTCCACGGATACTCCTTTGAATTACTTGTCATGTATAATACAACGGCCCAAGTCACAGTTCCACCCATAGGTGCGCCATATTGACAAATACTTATTGAAGTTTCAATTGCTATTGGAATTAAATCCCCCACGATTAAACCTGTATTATCCATGATAATATAGGTTAAGTAGTCAAGGTCCGGTTTAAATGCCGGTGGCAAAAAATTGACCAAGGGTCCCCCCTTGCCTTCATAATCACACACCTTGTAGATAGAATGAGTACAAAACCTCCTACTACTAAAACCGTAAAGCCTAAGACCTCCGCTGACCAGTATAAGAAGCATACGCATCGCGAGCATATTCTTGAACTTCCTGATACCTACATCGGCTCCGTTGACACCACTGTTGAAAACCGATGGGTCATGAATGTGGAAAAAGGGATGATGGAATGGCGTTCAGTCCGTTTCTGTCCTGGCTTCCTCAAGATCTTTGACGAAATCCTCGTCAACGCCCTTGACCACCGAGTGCGTCAAGAGGGTCGCCTCAAGTCTGGTACGGAATGCTATCCGGTTAAGCATATTGATGTTTCCTACACTTCCAACAAAATTATTGTGGTAAATGACGGCGACGGTATTCCCGTTGATAAGCACGGAGAGACCGGTGTATGGGCACCTGAACTCATCTTCGGTCATCTCCTCACCTCCTCCAACTACGACAAGGAGGAAGAGAAGACGGTCGGTGGTAAGAACGGCTACGGTGCCAAGCTCACCAACATCTTCAGTCGTGAATTCACCATTGATACCGTAGACCATCGTGCCAAGAAGCGCTACCGACAAACCTGGACTTCTAACATGTCGGTAGTTGGTACGCCGGTGATTAAGGCCGCTGGGTGTAAGCCGGTCACCGAAATCTCGTTTGTTCCCGATTTGTCTCGGTTCGCCTGGGGCCTGGAAGGCGGTGCCGTTCCCACCGAAATTCCCGCCGACATGCTCGCTCTCATCGCCACCCGCGTTATGGATGCCGCTGCTATGGCCGGCAAGGATTGTCGTGTCACCCTCAACGGCAAGGCGATTACCTCCAACACCTTCCCTAAATACATTGATTTGTATGTTAACAAGGGCAGTGGTAGTGACAACGTCAGCGTTGCCGATAGTGAAACCTCGTCGGTGAGTGGTGGTGCTTGTGGCGCAGGTGTTGCTGCGGGCGGTAAGCGAGTTGCCTACGAATCAGCCGGCGAACGCTGGGAAATCGGCGCCGTCCTCACTCGCGACTTACACACCATTGACGCCCCACCCGATGAACGCCACCTCTCGTTCGTCAACGGCATCGCCACTCGTCGTGGCGGTAAGCATCTTGATTACGTTTCCAAGATGGTGCTCACAGCGTTCTGTGAACACGCTAAAAAGAAGGCGAAGCTGGACATCACTCCTGCGCTGTTGAAGGATTCCGTGGTCTGGTTCGTCAATTCCACCATCGTCAATCCCTCCTTTGATACACAAACAAAAGAAACGCTCACCACCCCTCCCGCCAAGTTCGGCTCTCTCCCCGTGTTGTCCCCCAAGTTCGTTGACAAACTGGTGAAGATTGGACTTCTTGCTGAAGCACAGGCGTTGTTTGAAGCGAAAAACACCGCCGCCGCCAAGCGTACCGACGGCAAAAAGAAGTCCACCGTTCGTGGCATTCCCAAACTTGAAGATGCCATTTGGGCCGGTACAGCAAAGTCGGCCGAATGTACCTTGATTTTGACCGAAGGAGATTCAGCCGCAACAACGGCGATTTCTGGGCTCAAAGTGGTCGGTCGCGAACGCTACGGTGTCTTTCCGCTCAAAGGTAAAATTATGAATGTGAAAGATATCTCCGTCGTCAAGAAGACGGCCAATGTTGAACTCACTCACATCAAGCACATTCTCGGTCTTGAAACCGGCAAGGTCTACACGGATCTCAAACAATTGCGATATGGTCGTGTGATGATTATGACCGATCAGGATGTGGATGGTTCACACATCAAGGGTCTTCTTATGAATCTCTTTCATACCGATTGGCCCTCTCTGCTTCGTCTCGGCTTCCTCTGCTGTCTTATGACTCCGCTCCTCAAGGCGACCAAGGGCAAGACCACCCTCTGTTTCTACAGCGAATCGGAGTACGATGCGTGGCGCAACGGACTTACGGGCGCCGATGCCGGTGGCCGTGGCTGGAAGACCAAGTATTACAAAGGTCTCGGTACTTCCACGGCGCTTGAAGCACGTGAATACTTCGCAAATATGAATACGGTTGAATACACTTGGGACGACGCAGCGGACGCAACGATTGACCTCGCATTCAACAAGAAGCGTGCCGATGACCGCAAGGTCTGGCTCGGCTCCTTTGACCGTAAGCGACATCTTGAAGTCGGCGCCGGCGGAGGACGCGTCGGTTATTCCCGCTTCGTTCACGACGAACTCATTCATTTCAGTTCGGCCGATAACGTCCGTTCTCTACCCCACGTAATGGACGGCCTCAAACCGTCGCAACGCAAAATCTTCTGGTCCGCACTCAAGCGCAATCTTACTACTGAATTGCGAGTGGCTCAACTCGCCGGTTATGTGAGTGAAACGGCTGCCTATCACCATGGTGAAGCATCGCTCACCGGTGCCATCATCGGTATGGCACAAAACTTCGTCGGCTCTAACAATATCAACTTACTGACTCCTAACGGACAATTCGGTACTCGTCTTATGGGCGGCTCCGACTCCGCATCGCCCCGTTATATCCACACACATCTAGACGCAATCGCTCGTGCTCTCGTCAAAAAGGAGGACGATGCCATTCTTCGCTATCTGGATGATGACGGTCTCCCAGTTGAACCGGAAACATATCTTCCAGTGATTCCGCTCCTTCTGGTCAACGGTTGTATCGGTATTGGAACCGGATTCTCTACCAATGTCATTCCATACAATCCTTTGGATTTGGTAGCAGCCCTAGAAATGCGCCTTGGCGGAACGGTGAAAGACCTCAAGACCCATTCATTCAAACCTTGGTGGTTTGGGTTCAAGGGCAAGGTGGTCGCCGGTGCCGACGATAAGACCTGGATTACGAAGGGTCTCTACGAATTCGTTGATGACGAAACGGCAACGATTCGTATCAAGGAACTTCCAGTCGGTTGCTGGACCAAGGACTACAAGAACTTCCTGGACGAAATGATAAATGAACAGGAAGAACTCAAGTCTCAAGCGAAGAAGGACGGTTCTAAGCCGACGGTCTGGCTCCGTGGTTACGAAGAAGCGTACAATGATATTGATTGCGACTTCATCCTCCAAATGGACCCTGAATATTACCACGAAGCACGTGCGTATCCTAGCGACTTTGAAACTCGTTTCAAACTCACCACGCAACATAAGACGACGAACATGGTCGCCTTTGACGTTGACGGCACCATTCGCCGATTCGCCTCCCCAGGTGAAATCATTGAACGCTTCTACGGCGAACGTCTGTTGGCCTACGGAAAGCGTAAGGCACACGAACTCGGTCGTCTGGAAACGGAAATTACCGAATTGTCGGCTCGTCTCCTCTTCATCAAATCGGTCATCAGCGGTAAGTTGGTCATCTCAAATGTTGAAGACTCGGTTCTGTATGCGGCTATGAAGAAGCTGGGACTTCCACCCATCTCCGATCCTGAAGGAACTGACCTCAAGGCGTACGAGTATCTCCTACGTCTTCGGGTAGACCGTCTTAAGGCGACGGCGGTTGCTGAACTTGAGCGGGAAGTTGCTGACCATCAAGAGAAGCACCGTGCTTTGACGGCGACCTCTCAGGAGATGCTCTGGCTCAACGACCTTCGTACCTTCCGCTCAGCGTACGAAGTGTATGCGAAAGCACGGGAAGATTCCTACGCTTCGGCTGCCGCTACCGCTGTCGTTGAAAAGGCACCTAAGAAGCGCGCACCGCCTAAAAAAAAGGCTTAAATGGCAACGACTTGGTTCCAGCGTGACTCAAATTGACTGGTAACTTGATGGGGTCAGGGATGGTATTTATATCATTAAGGTAATACTTATACATGCCTAATTCGGCAAGTATTTTTGGCACAGTCCAGGCGGTTACACGGGCGTTGAGTTCAGTTATTTGCTCCGGTATTTCATACGGCAAATTACGGCTATACCATAAAAAGATGGCACGCATACACATAAATAAATCGTCAGTACTTACTGGGTCAATTAAGTCTCCAGACTTATCGTACACTGTTTTGCGAATAGCATTTTGAATAATTTGAAAATTGGCCTGAGAGAAGAATGCCTGATTCAGGGGTGTCTGTTCAAAATTGCCACGAATTCCATCTTGTCCGGCGGTAGATGGTGCCTGTGTAGTATATTTGAAACCGGGCAAGTTCATTACATCCTTGTCCATAGGTGCGTTAAGGGATACTCTTCCTGGAGTTTGTTCGTCAAGAGTGCTCATTGTCCTTGTTTTAGAATATTTTTTTCTTTTTACAGGATATAAACAAATGACTTCCGTTCTCCACTACAACAACCAGATTCCAATGAATAAGCTCTACATCAACTTTACTGCCATCCAGTCAACCATTGTAGATTCCAACAACAATGTAGTTCCCTGGGTCGTCTCCCCAGTTGCTGGCGGTCTCTCCACTGCTGGTGCCGCCGTTCTCCGTGATATGGGCCGCAACGTCTACATTCCAGATCCAAATGTTACTTCCGCCGTTGGATCCCAGTCTACTATCCTCCGTCGCGTTCAGCTCGTCCCAACCGGTACAAACGGATACTACGGTACTGGTGATGTTGGTGCCGCTTTAGCCGGTACTGAAACTGATTTCCTCTGCGGTTACATTCGTCTCGGTGCTCAGACATATGCTGGTGGTACAGGTATCCCAACTGGTGTTGTTCGTCTCAACTAAATGTTGAATAGCGTTAAATTTCTATACATTTATTTATTAAATAAATGTAAAGTAAATGTCAAAGCATAATAGTTTAGTTCGTACGCATCAAGTATATGTTAATAGCGGTCCACTCCATTCAACAATCGTAGACTCCAATAATCTTCCGGTTTCCTGGGTTGCCGACTCAACCATCACCTCTCTCTTATCTAAGCCTGGCCGAGTAGCCTTTAAAGACATGGGTACATACATTCCTGACCCTAATCCAAATGAACCTTATTCAAGTATTCTGCGTAAAATTAAGTTAATTAGAAGCGGTCTTTCGCAACCAGGAGTTAGTACAAATGCCGATTTATATACTGGCTATATTCGTATGGGGGTTCAGCCCAGCACCATGACCTGTTTTTTCCCGAGCACGATTTCTCGTTTAATTTAATTATTTTCTCACCCACAGATATAAACAAATGTCTTCCCAGATTCGTTACAAGAAGCAGATTCAGCCAAATGCTCTCTACATCAACATTGCATCAGTTGTATCTACAATTGTTGATTCCAACAACAATATTGTCCCTTGGTTAGTATCCGGCGCTGGCGCCAATTACAATCTCATCGGCCAGGCCTCTACCCCAGGTGCCTTAGTTCTCCGTGATATGGGTAAGATGCTCTACCGCCCCGATCCTAACGTCCCTACCGCCGTTGGTTCCCAGTCTACATTATACCGCCGCGTTCAGGTAGTCACAACTGCCAACAACACCACAAACGGTAGTGGTGGTTACTACGGTACAGGTGACGGTGCCCCAGCCGGTACTGGCTCGGAGACCGACTACTACTGCGGTTTTATCTCCCTGGGTGCCCAGATCTACGGCGGCGGCAACGGAATACCCACCGGTGTTGCCCGACTCAATTAAATAGTCCGGTATTTTTTTTCTTCATACTTGATATAAACAAATGACTTCTATTGGACGCAGACCCAATCAGATTCAAGCCAATAAGTTATGGGTTAACTTCGCCTCTTTAACATCATCTATTGTTGATTCCAACAATAACCTTGTTCCCTGGGCTGTTTCAGGTGTTGCCGCCAACTACTACCCTCTCGGTCTTCTCTCAACCCCTGGCTCTGCGGTTCTCCGTGATATGGGTCGCAATGTTTACATCCCTGACCCTAACTTAGCTACATCGGTCGGTAGTCAGTCAACTGTCCTCCGTCGCGTTCAGCTCGTCACAACCGGTACAAACGGTTACTACGGTACTGGTGATGCTTCTACAGCACTTGCCGGCTCAGAAACCGACTTCTACTGCGGTTACATTCGTCTCGGTGGACAGACATACGGTGGTGGTACAGGTGTTGCCACTCCAGTTGCCCGTATCAACTAAATACTGTATAATTTCAAACATTTTATGACAATTATCTTGTAGATAATTATCGCAAAAAAATTATTATAAAACATTAGTAGAAGTATGTCAGTAGTGAACACTATAGCTGCCAAGAAATGGGCGGAGACAATGAAGACTATTAAGAAAAACGGCTATTTAATCACTTCCGTTCTTTTGACAGTTGGTTTAAGTTATTTCTTTTATACATCAATGAATCGTCCTGTAGCAGGCGTTCTTTGGTTTATTGGAGGAGGCCTAATCTTCTTTTACTACTGGATTAAATGGTTTGTAACGCCCCCACCTCCGGACCCAGATTTTATGACAGGCGTCAATGCCTGCCCCGACTATCTCTCGGTCGTACCCAACAACAATGGAATGTACACTCCAACCACCCCAACACAGTATTATTGTGTTGATTATGTCGGTGTAAGCCGTAACGGTGGACTCAAGAAGATGGATCCTACCAAGATTCAAACCCTCATTAACGACCCAGCGTACCGATTCTCAGTAGACCCCACTGTAGACTTTGCTACAACTGCTGGAAAAGCAAATTTTATCCAGCGTCTAATGGCAGCAGGACTTTCATTTAACTCGGTTGGTGATAATTCAGCAGCTACACAGACCACAAATTCTAACGGTTCGCCTATGTTCAGTCAATAATTCTAAAACTGCCGTCTAATTAGAGATGTCCGTACCATCGAATGCTGCGGCGAAAAAGTGGCAAGAAACTATGCTTGACATTCGTAAAAAATCGTATTGGATATTTGGTCTTCTTATTCTAGGATTCAGTGCGTATTTTTACTACACCGGTTTGAAAAAGCCAGTAGCAGGTGTTTTATGGTTTTTGGGTGGTTTTATCATCATTTATTACTACTGGGTCAAATGGTTCGTTCTACCGACACCGCCAGACCCAGACCTTGTAACGACAGCAGGTTCATGCCCCGATTATTTATCAGTTGTTCCTAATAACATAGGCATTTACTCGCCATCTACTCCAACCCAGTATTTCTGTGTAGATTACGTCGGTGTAAGTCGTAATGGCGCTCTTAAAAAGATGAATCCTGATCAACTTCAAACCCTAATAAAAGATCCATCCTATAGATTTTCGGTTGATCCTGTCGTTGATTTTGCGAATGAATCCACCAAAGCAGCCTTTATTCAGCGCTTGATTCGTGCCGGTCTCTCGTTCAATTCGGTCGGTGATAGTTCAAC
>Ga0207958_1000449_pt1 | contig 12631 bp, 29 predicted proteins | sample CryBogCBH27Jul07_FD_184606 | JGI IMG/M metagenome (GOLD analysis project Ga0207958, IMG submission 184606) | Freshwater microbial communities from Crystal Bog, Wisconsin, USA - CBH27Jul07 (SPAdes) (version 2) | ecosystem: Environmental > Aquatic > Freshwater > Lake | place: Crystal Bog... | reverse complement strand
TATTCGTCTATCTTCAGACGATCATTGAGGTAACCTATTGCTTCGTCAATTTCGGCGATGGTTATATCGCCCGAAACTATGACCATGAGGCGGCTCTTTCTAGTAAGGGAGCCTTCTCAAGCACAGAAATTCCAATGTAAGACACAGTTTCTCATATTTTTAGAAAATGTCAAATCCGATGGCGGGAGTCATGTGCCTTTTGTAAGGCATCTAGGTCGTAGTGCTTCTTGCCGTTGTATCTCATAGATTTTATCTTATCATCTTTGACCCACCTGTAAATTGTGGCTTTGGAAACTTGATAGATTTTGGCGGCTGAATCTAGATCAATGACATTTTTCAATCGTGTACCCACCATCTCTTAAAGCCTTGAGAACAACCATAGCCACTTGGGTTGGGGCATCAGGTAGCTCATACTCGTATTGCATCCATAATGTTGCGCCCAATAATTTAAGCACATCAAAATAATTGTTGTTCAGATTGTTTTCTTGCGTATTCAATTCGAGCCTCCGCAATTTTTATGTATTCCTCTGATTGTTCAATGCCGATAAAATCAAAACCTTCAATTACTGCTGCCTTACCGGTTGAGCCACTTCCCATGAATGGGTCAAGCACTATGCCGTTGGGTGGAGTAATAAGTTTGCAAAGATAGCGCATAAGATCGGTTGGCTTGACGGTTGGGTGATGATTGGCAGAAGGTTCGGTGGTAAATCTTTCTAAACCTTTTGATGGTTCGCCTGTTCCATTTTTTGTAGCCATAAACACTTTTCTTATTGGCGTAAATCCTTCTAGCCCTTCATTCCTGTCGCGCTTACTAGCTTTGGCGCAATAAAAGAATCGAGCTGCTGAACCTGAATCGCCCATTGCTCGAAACCCGCCCTCGGTTTCTTGACCACTAGCGAATGCCGTATTTACTGATTGCCCACGCTTTGCGGGATACGCGCCGCCTTTTGAGTCAGGGAACAACTCCAACACTTCCCAACTGCCATCATGAATGACATTGGCAGGAAAGCGACCTAACTCTTTGAGTTTGGCAAGAGCCTCTTGTTGTTCGGGTGACTGACCCACGCGAGCATCAAATTCTTCATCTGTTTCATCATTGCGCCTTGTGTTGAGTTTTCCAATCGGGCGCGATTTGAGATTGTCAAAATTCTCACCATCTGCAACAACCCTTGTCGCATCAATGTTCAACCCGCCTGTGCCATAAGTCAGCACATTGTCAGCAACAGTTCCGACTAAAGGCTTGCGAGCAAGCACCATTGGTTCGTGAGCAGGTTTGAGAGCAGTCCCCCATCCATCCCATTGTTGAGCTTCATTTGTATTTGGCAAAGTTGGCAATGCGTGAACGGTTGCAGAATAACGACCTGTTTCATTATGTCCACTACAAGGATTAGGAAAATAGGAACAATGAGTTGAACCTTGATTTCCAATTTTTCGCTCTGCTCCTGCTGCCTTATCTATTGCCTTGGAAATGTTGTGCGACTTAGGAAATCCTGAACCATAAATCCACATAATCTGATCGCGTATTTCAAACCCCGCATCTTCAATCGCAACTGCCATTCGGTGATAAGTGCGAGAGCCTGAGAAGGCAATGAGATGTCCACCTGGCTTGAGTACGCGTAAGGCTTCTTGCCAAACCTCAACATTGAACGCGATACCTGATGAGTCCCATGATTTGCCCATGAAGCCAAGCTCGTAAGGCGGGTCGGTGACAACAGAATCCACCGAGTTATCGGGCATTTCTTTCATTGCCGCAATGCAGTCAGAGTTAATGAGTTTCAAGCATTTTTCCTAACAATCGCCATTTCTTACTATCCCAAATGGTGTCACACGCCCTGCACTTGATCTCAAAGGTTCTATCTAGTTGTTGCGGGTTAATGCGTAGAGTAGCTCCGCAAGGCTTTTCATCTTGTCCGATAGTAGGGCATCTGCCAATAGTAATCTCATCTGATTTATGACCTAGAACTAATTGTATTTTGTGCGCCGTTGTGATGACTGTTGTGGCAAGTTTATCTGCATCAGGGTAATCGGTACGCGCCCACTCAGAACGCTTTAAGATGTATTCAACCGTCATGGTAATTTTGTTTAACTCTTCACCGCGAAATGTAATGCGGGTTTCTTGGCGTATAGAGCGCATTTTAGTTTCATGTTCCATAAGTGGCTGACTAATCCCTCCGGTGCGTAGGTGTAGCGTTTCTAACTTTACAGGGATAGGTGATGACTCACCGCTTCCCGACACGCGTTCACCGTAACCTTTAGTGGGTAAAAGTTCAGACTCAAGTTCTGTATAGCAAGCAGGAAACTTCTCTAGTTGCGACATGGCGTATTGCCAGCAGTTATCGCAAATTGAGTAATCCTGAAACTTTTTACAGTTGGCACATTTCATTTATTGCGTTTAGCCTTAAATGCCTCTACTTGTTCGCGGCTATAAAAGACAAGCTTGCCTTCTTTTTTTACCCAACGCAAATGACCGCGATGTTGTATTTGGTGAAGGTTGTTATGGGTAATGCTAAGAAGCTCGCATACCTCTTTAGAGGTTAGGAATTCCAAAATGAGTCTGCCTCAGCCTGTGGCTTAGGTTGCGCGTACTTCGCTTTAGGGATGACTGCAAATGATTCAGCCTTGATCTCAATACCAACCTTAGTTGTTCCGTCTTTGGCTTGATAAGTTGAAACTTTGAGGTTGCCAATAACAAGAACCTTGTCACCCTTTTTAATCTCAGTTGCGGTTTCTGCTTGCTTGCCTAATACAGAAATGCGATACCAAACAGTTTCGCCATCTACCCATTCGCTACCTCTGCGTTCGCGTGGGGTTTCAGCTAATGAAAATGATGTAACGGCAAAATCACCGTTAGCGCCTTTAATAAATTTGATTTCGGCATTTGTGCCGACATTGCCTGTTACTTCAACTCTTGCCATGATTCGCCCTCTATATCTATGTAGTTGCCTTCATTGTCTAGTCTAACAATCCTACTATCAGGCAGGTGTAACGGGTATTTCTCCGTATCTCCATAAGTAGGAACCATCCACCCCTTGACCGTAGCCTTCGTTGGGTTGAGGTGGATGGAATCTGTGCCTAAATTGTGGCAGGGATGGCATACGCCAACAAGATTGCTGACTTCATCCTTGCCCCCTCGACTTTTTAATTTGCGGTGATGAAGGGCTAAATCCGATGACGGTTTACCGCATCTTTCACAATAACCATTTGCCCTAGCTAATACTGTTTCAGCTATTACTTTGTCCATTTTTCCTGCTCAAAATAAATAAAAGGCCCTGCGGTGTATGGGTCTTTGTCTGCTGCAATCTCTAATGCTTTTTTGATGCTCGCACCAGCCTTGAGAGCGCCAATAGCCAACGAACTTCCGCTTCCAATACCGTAAATACCATCAGCATCAAGACAAACGGCAAAGTCATCAGCAATGTCAAAAACTTCGCCACCAATCGCAATAAGAAAAGCAAACTGAGTTTCATCATCATCATTATCTTTATCCCATTTTAGATCGTTGTTTTTTAAGCAATCTTTCATTGATGGAATAACACGGCTAATAACAAAGTGATACAGGTCTGCCCTGTCTGATGCTATTGGTGAAGGTGGTTTCCATATATGTTGAATGACATCGCAAAAACTTGATAAGCCAGCGCCCGCAATAATGTATGGGCCGCGTTCAACGATCTTTGCCATTTGCGGATGTGAATACTTGCGAGTAGCTGTTACTAAAGAGTCTGCGGCGATATGAACTCTAGTAGGAGTTATCTTGGCTACGATTGTGGTCACGCGGTTATCTTACACCATTGTAATTTAAGTGAGGGGGGAGCGGCTTGCGCTCAACCCCCTCGTATTCATACTAGGAACGGCTAGTATGAAATCTAGTACCAACCATGATTAAGATGGAAGGCGTAGGCTTGGCATGAATTTCCGTACCGAACCTTGATGTATCTAAGCCCCGCTTGTACCTGGATAATTGGGTTAGTCGTTTTGACATAACCGTAGTTTTCCCAAGTCTGCGGCATAAACTGAAAAATACCAAAAGCTCCTGAACTACGATTTCTTGCTTTCGTATTCCAATGGCTCTCAAGTCGTATCAGCTTATCTAAGCAACTGAACTCTTTAGAAGGTACGAGAGTTTTGGCATAAGCGCGAGGCTGATGTCCAAACTTCTCTATTAGCTTCATCTGAGGTTCAAGAGCTATGGCTGGTGTTGCAAACGCTATTCCTACCGCAAGTGCGGCTATTAAAAGGAAGCGCCTCTTTAACTCTATTAGTAGCCAATCTCTCCCCTGCCTAGAACTTCGATGGCTGTGCCTCCGTTGTTAAGTGCGTTCATCTCTGAACCTCCTTAGTTGTCGGTTGGGTTTATTATAGCAAGTCCATGCTTGGCGTAGCCTTCAATGTCTAGCCAAGAGTCCTCATGCTCAGGATTTGCGCTCAATCGGACTAATTTAAGGGCAATCATCATTTGAGCAACCTGCTCAGGTTCAATGACTATCTTTTGATCAAGAACAAGGCTCCACATGAGCCCAATCTTGGTGAAGTTTTCCTTGGCATCACCGTACTGCTCTTGGCGTTCAGCAAGGATATGTTCGATCATTTCTCTATTCCTATAAAGAATTTAATTAAATCTATATCCCATCCAAAACGGTCAATTCTAAGCCCAAGAGCTATACCCCTAAGCCGACCATAGTGAAGCCAATACTTGCCAATTCTGCGTTCTTGCATTTTACCCTCCGTAGATACTGATAAGTGCGCGTAAAAGATCAACAATACTTGCTTGTAACAATGCTAAGAATTGCAAACTATTCATTTTTTACCTGCCCATCCATCTCCGCGAAAAACAATCCCCGGTGGCGTGTTAAATTGCTTGTTCATCTGTTGCCCACATTGAGGACAGTTAGGTATTGAACTATCTTCAAAAGATTGATATAACTCAATCATGGCTTGATCTGCGGGACATCGGTATTCGTACTGAGGCATTAGAAAAGTCCTACCTGTTCTATCTCTGAAACAACCCACACAATGCAATCGTTTCCATTTTGGTTTTGTCGAGTTTTGCCTGACTCATAAATCAAGTCATCCTTGAGTAGAGATAGGCGAGTAGGGCGAAGGGTGTCACCTGGCATATTGAGTGCGGCTTGTATTTCTTGGTCGGTAGCTCCGCGCTCTTGTTGGTCAAGAATGTATTGATATACCCTGGCGCGCTTAGAGCCAAAGGTAGGCAATGCTTTTTTATACGCTGCTTCGGATGTCGCTCTCATTGAGGTAACCCATATCTCACTATGGCAATCGCAGCCATTTTTGTACGCTTAGATGCAGCAAACCAATCAGATGAAATGTTTGTTGGCGTTTCAAGTTCTTCAAGGTCTTTGGCAATTTTTTCACGCAAAGATTTTTCAATATCATTTATTCCACTCATTTTTCCCCCAAGGCAATCTGAGCGCAAGCATCTTGAACCATTAGGGCAACATTATCTATCCCTAACTTTACAAGCTGTTTGCGATTAGTGGTAAGTGGCATAGCGCAGATTTTCTCGTAGATGTCGAGTCTGATCTGAGCCTCAAGTGTCGTGATGACTTTCTTGGCAAGTTCCTGACCTTCGGGCGTATCAAGGATTAACTGCCCATCCTTAACGCTCCAATGCTGTTCTTTACAAATTATCTTCATCAAAAGGCCCTTCCATGCTCGTTGAAATTAAAAAGATAGCGGTGACAAGAGTAACTGCTATGGCGATTATCATGCTTGGCGCTCCCATGTGTAATTGCAATGAGGGCAAAGGGTGTAAAGATAACCGGCAAAAATCTCGCCATCATCTTCGTAAGGTTTGTCGCAACTTGGGCAATCTACCTCAACTGAACCTGCATAAACTCCGCGCATTAGTTTACCCACCTATCAATATCGTAGTTGGTGAAAATAGACCAAGTGCCTAAAGTAAAATCGCGCTTGGTAACGGATTCTTCACCAACTGAACCCAAGTAATGTTGGCATAGCATTGTTTCGACATAGCTCTCACACCAATAGATTTTCTTAAATCCAAGGGGTGCGGGTGCGCCGTCAAAACGATTAGGGTGCTTGAGAATATCAGGATGCCATTCGGCACTTAAATAAGCAAGGCGATCAAAATCCTCAGCAGTCATCGTAAGAGTGACAGTTGCCATTATTTTGCCACCTCTTGAAATGGGTTGGGAGCATAAATGTCTAATGCGCCTTCTTTAATTTTATTAACGCAAAAGAAACATAATAGATTGCCGTTTCCAAATGTATAGCCAAAAGAATTTACTGAACACATAGCGCACTTCATTTATGCCTCCACTTGATCTATGTCTGAGCCATTAAGGCGAATGTCAAAATCAACATCGCCACCATCTTCATTTGTTGGCTCGTCTATTTGAGCGATGCAATCGTGTTGTAACTTTCCTAGTTCATCCTCAGTTAATTCGCGTGAGGAATCAAAAGATATGGCAAGGTTGTATCTAGGCATTTATGCACCAAGCAAATCTGCGTAGCGAGAGTCAGCCATCATTGACTGCGCTTCTTTCGCGGTGCGGATAATTTGTAATTTAGTTGATGAGCCAAAATAAAAGTCATCAAACCACTTGCACATAAAACTTTGGATTTGTTCGGCAGTTTCAATATCTACCTTTAATCCTTCTGCAATTATTTTTGTATAAATGTTCATTTACTACCTCCGTCAGATTCTCCGTTCGTTCCTCTGACAAGACAAAACTTACTCCTATGCCACCCCAATAGCAAGCATTTCAGCTAAGTTTTTTATGGCGTGTATCACCGAACAGGTGTTCGATTTATAGGCAATCAAACTCATCTGAAACCTCAATATCCACGCCTGGCGTGTCTGAGTATTCCTTGGAAGCCGTTATTTTGATTACTTGCGAATCATCCGCAAAAGCAACCCCCGTCAATCCATCGTTGACACTTCTGATGTATTTGTCTAAATCAGGAGCTACTGTTGGATAATCGCGTTTAACGGTCTTTGGCTTTTTTACTCGAAATCGCATAGTTATCGCAATCGGGTCGGTAATGGGTGTGCAACCAGCAAGTTTAGCGGCATGAGCTATATCTGCTCTCCATGCAGCCAATTCTACAGCGCGAGAGTGAATCATTACCCCAGGGCGAATAAATTTCATACTGCCCTGTTGTATCGGTGTGCCTTCCACCGAAAACTTAATCACAACTCGATAGTTATGATCTCATCATTGGTAATAAAGCGAACGCGCTTATCCCCAAGGTTATCCACAAGGCATACAGTTCTTCCAAAAGTTTCATCCTCAATGTGGATAACTGTGTAATAGTGGTTTTTGAATACGAGCGTATCCCCCACCATTAGCTCTGCGCCTTTGCAGATATGTAGAGTCTTTGGCATTAGTTCCCCCTAATCGTGTAAGACTTACAAGAAAAGTGTGACAGGTTACTTACATTATGGCAAATCGGACATTCTTCTAAAAAGATCGCGCACCGAATCGGGCATAGGAACCCCGTCAGGGGCTTCATCAGCTGTAAACCTAGGTGGGACTACGGTTGGGGTTGTAATAAGCCCTCTATGGGCAACCTCCGCCGTTCTAGGGGGTAGTGGTTCATCGCTCCATCGGCCTTGGTTGAGCCAAGTCGAAGGATGAGCTGTAAATTGAGCAACGCGGTTAGGGTCATCTGCGTATCTTTGAGCACCAGCAAGAATTTCATCAAGCGTGGCTGCCTTTAGCGCCCGCTCAAAAGAGCGTTGAGCATCCTGCTTTCCTGCCTTCCTTGGGTAAATACTCCAAAAACGCTCAAAATCACTCTGTTTCTGTATTCTGTTTTCTGTATCTGTTTCTGTTTCTGTTTCTGGTGATGAATGAAACGCGTTTCCAACATGATTACTTTTTCGTAAATTACACATTGCGTGTGCAGGTTTTACATTTTCAAGGGTATGTTCTCCGCCTTTTGTAAGCGGTATTACATGATCTAAATGCAAGCCATTTTTCCATCCAGCAGACTTGCTGTGTCTTGGCGCATCAAGGTTGATTGGTTCTTCGCAAATATGGCAATTCGTGCCCCATCTTTCTAAAACCTGCGCTTCCGTAAAATCAACACCTGAAGCTTTTGCCGCTCGATGTTTAGTCAATCGCTGCCGACTCATTTCTTTCTTGGCTTCAACATCTGCCCTACTACTCTGATGCTCTGTGTAATCGTTAATCTGAATTCCGTCTTTAGACTCTACCCACAGCTTCGCCCATACCAGTTCATCACGGTTGCCCCCTTGATCTAATCGGATTAAAACCGCGTTAGCCAGGTAACCATCGGTGAGGTATTGATTGGCATAACACAAGCCTTCAATGTAAAGCCTGAATGCCCCATCGCTTAGAGGAAGAATCTTTGGGTTATTTGGCAAACTATCGTCTAATTTAATCCATGTCATTTGAAACCTCCATAAGTCTATTAACTAACCAACTTACCACCGGTACTGCTACTGCGTTACCCATCTGCTTATATCTATGAGTGTCGGCTTGCCCTTCTGTCCATCCATCAGGAAAGCCTTGTAGTCGTTCACACTCCATTGGCGTTAATCGTCTAATCATTGTTTCCTCCGCTAGAAATATCTGCGCGTGATGAAATTGCACAGATGGTTGTAAGGCTTGAACCGCTAGAGCTGTATCAGTTGGGGTTGCGCTAAAAGTATTTGCTTTAGCATCTTCTCTTATTGAATAAGCAACTGTTTTAATAAGAACAGTAGCTCTTGTATCTCCTGAGTTATCAAATACATTCAATGTAGGAACCACCCCCCCCGCAACCAAGTTTCAAAGTCATCAACATTTTTTGCCCGCCTACTCTTTACAAACCACATGAGTCACCTGTAATAGACCTGCGCTAACTGCTTGATTATTAGTTTGACCTTTTGTTAAATCAGAAGATGTTAGTGAATCAATAATGTTTCGCTCCCCCCCCCTAGGACTCCTCCACTAGCCTTTATTGTTGCTGAGGTTGGGTCATCTCTGAATTGTCCAAAGCTTGATTCACCAAATGCTCCAACGCTTTTTGAAGTTGCTCGGGTAGAACTTTTCCTCTTTTGTTGGCTCTCCTCAAGATACCTTGAGCGGCCTTCGCTGATAGAGAGTATTTTTGCAGGTGTTCGCCCGTCATCTCCAAGACATCCGACAATGAAGATTCTACGGCGGCGTTGGGGTACTCCGAAGTATTGAGCGTCAAGAATCCTGTACGCGACCCCATACCGGAGTTCAGCCAGCGCCCCGATGACGATTCCCAAATCCCTTCCTCCATTTGATGACAATAAACCAGGTACATTTTCGAGGATGAACCACTTGGCTTTTGTTTCTTCAAGGAGTCGTACGACTTCGAAAAATAATCCCGAGCGTTCGCCAGCAAGTCCTCTACGCTTTCCTGCAACGCTGAGGTCTTGGCAGGGGAATCCACCGACAATAATTCCATCTGAGTTAAACCCGAGGTCAAAGAGTTGCTTTCCTGTGACATTTTTTACATCCTCCAAATGAGCGGTATTAGGAAACTGCTTTTCTAAAATCTTTCGTGCGTTTTTATCTATTTCTACAGAGGCAACAACCTCTGCGCCATTGCGAGTAAGTGCTAAATCAAAGCCACCAACACCTGCAAATAAACTAACTGCTTTCATTCTGCCTCCTGAACAAACTTGATAGCTACATCAAAAACTGTGTTAATCCATTCAGCCAATGAGTTATCGGGCAGGTCTTTGACAACCAACCAATCATTGCGAACTTCATCTAGGCGCTTGGCAAGATCGGCTTTTACGCCATCCTCCACAGTATGAAATTGACGGATAAGTTCTCCATGATTTGCTCGGCATTTATCCATGTCGGTAGTTTTACACCGCAAAAGATGTACCGTTTCAAATGCCGACACGACTTCCTGAGTTAGGGACTTCACGAACTATCCTCCTTACTTTTGATGCTTTCACGAATGAACTGAAATCTATACCATGCTTATCTACAAAAACTTTTAACGCGCTGAGAAGTGGAGAATTAAATTCGCCCTTGGCAATGTATCGGCGTTCTATTCCCGTTACCCCACCCATCATGCCGTAACGCTCGCTTGTGGCATAGGCCCACTCAAGGCATTGTTGGCGAATTGGGCAAACAAAACACACTCTGCGAACCATCTCGTATTCAAGGTGCTTTTTCTTTACCAAGTCCTCTTCTAAAAAGAAAAGGTCGGTTTGTATGCCTCGGCAGTTGGCGCTTTGCCAATCAATGTCGTTGTAGTTAATAGATGGCTGAGGTCGGGCAATCCTGCTTAGCTCATCATCGTCATACATGACATCTGTTTGATCTAGCGGGTTTACATACTTAGTAACCTTGTAATCTAAAACCCATCTTGAAATTGTGCGCTCTGTTACATTGTAACGAGTAGCAGCATCTTCTATATAGATTTTCCTAGACATCCAATTTCCCCTGTCTTGTCGTAGTAAGAGCAATAGTTTTTACAGAATATAAATGCGGGTCTTTCAGGCGGTGGTGGGGTTTCCATCGCCTTTACATCTGCCACCCAAGCGCGAGCCTTTTCAACTAGCTTTGGGTTGTAGTCATCCTCCCAAGCAACGATGTCTTTCATTTTTCCATCGCGGGGTATAAATACAAGTCCTACCCTTTTAACGGGGTATTTTTGCGCGATCAGACTTGCATAGATATTGACCTGCATTTTTTGTTGCGCCGTAGGAAGTCCACCTTTAGCCAACTTCTCTAGCGTGGTTGTTTTCCAGTCATACACGGTTTCATCCTTGCGTGAATAAAAATCGCAATGACCCTTAAAGTATTCATCGCTAAATTCCTCTTCAAGTAGGTAATCGTCACCAAATACATCATGCGCCTTGAGTGCTTCAAAAATAGCCGTGTGCGTAGCCGTACCAATAATCGCGGCTAAGGATTCGGTGTCATGATTTGTTTTAGGAGTTTGGTTGAGGATATGCCAGGCTTGAGCGCGACAACCCCCAACCGAACTTGCTCCTAATTCAACCTGAACCGAGCGATCACGCTGTTCATCGGCATCTTTAAGTGCGACCTGTAAGGTTTTAATAATATCCACTTACAAATCCATGCTTGCTTTGAGCGATGAGGAGATAGAGCGCGTGATGTCCACTTGAGTTTTTAGGCGGTTGGCATTAGCTCGTACCGCCTTAACCTGCGCCTCAAGACCGGCAATGTTCAAGTGCAAAGCCTCGTTATCAAATAAAGCCTGATCTTCGCGCATTGCTATTGTCATCTTGAGATCGCCATGAGCGTTCTTGAGTCGAGATTTAGCCATCGCAATTTCATACGCAGCTTTAGTGACATGGTAATCAGATTCGGCTTTAATCAAATCCTTGTGGCACTCGTCAATCTCTTTGCTGAGTTCAACAAGCCTTGCTTCGACTTTGGCAGGTGTAATCATTAGCCCACCAACACAATCAAAGCCCAAATAGGAGCAAAGAAAATTGCGCCCCAAAAGACAATCCGCACAGCAGTTCTTACATCGTAATAAAACTGTGAGTGCTTAGGTAAGCGGTTTGGCGTAAAGCCAAGGATGTCAGTTCTCATTTAACAGCCTCCAATTCCTTTTTGCGGGCAGAGATTGTTGAGTTCAGAGTTTTACCGTCAACCTTGATAGATAGAAGTCCTGCTTCTTGTGCGCCTGTGTAGAACATTTTAAGTTCGGCAACAGATTGGATTCCTGATACTTGGTCAATCGCTTCTTTAGCAAGTGATAGTTGTTCAGGTGATACAGGTGGCGCAACAGGTTCCACTTGTGCGCGCTCTACCTTTTCCATCTCTTCGCGTGATGGTCGAGATGCTTTGCCGTTAAGTGAACCTTGGTATCCCATATCGGCTAATGCGCGACCTATTGCTGAAGTAGTGCAGTTCTCTAATGCGCTTGTACGGTTTACAGGAGATGAGCCGACAATTTCTTCGGCATAATCTTGTGCCTTCAAAACATCGCCCAACCAAATTTGAGCGCGAACAATGTATTGAAGTGGCTTGCCATCCGGTGTGCGTTCTACTGCCACCAAATCTGTAATGACTCGTAAATCATTATGTTCTGCGTGTGCGCGAGCTAGTCGGTCTGCAACTGGCTCGTAGTTATCTAGGTTAAAACCCATACTTCCGTTCCTTCCGTAATCTGCCGAAATTGGCATTAGTTACAGGGTAAGGGGTGGGTCTGACAAAAAGCAAGCATTTCGCCCAAGTTTCTTTAGGGTATTATTAAGGCATGATCGCCATACGGATTCAGGCTTACCATGTTGTTGTCGAGGCTGAATCTAGCGAATCCCACCCTGATGCCATGACAGACTTGACAAATCGGGCAGTAGAAGCCTTTGCCTCAGCTTTGGCTACCATGAAATTGACCGAGATTCCTATTTTTGATGCGGAGTTTGACCCTGAAGAAAACGAAGGTCTATAATTCCGTTTCCCCCTAAATAGCAAAAGACCCCCTCAACCTGCGAGGGGGTTTATTGTTTTGGCCCAAAGAAAAATTAAAAAAAAATTTTAATTTAACCACTTTACAAACGACCTGACATAAACTGCCCCATACCCTATGGATGCCAGGATAAATCCGTACTGACGGGTCTGTAGAGCGTAAGCTACCCATAGGCACTCATTGATCATCAAGACCAACCAACCCC
>Ga0207958_1000446_pt1 | contig 12674 bp, 15 predicted proteins | sample CryBogCBH27Jul07_FD_184606 | JGI IMG/M metagenome (GOLD analysis project Ga0207958, IMG submission 184606) | Freshwater microbial communities from Crystal Bog, Wisconsin, USA - CBH27Jul07 (SPAdes) (version 2) | ecosystem: Environmental > Aquatic > Freshwater > Lake | place: Crystal Bog... | reverse complement strand
CCATGCAGAGCATGCCGGAGAGGTGTCCGTGGACTTCCGCGGCACTCCCTGAAAGTTCACCCCGAATCATGAGGTCCTGGATGGTGTCGAAATCGAGATCAACGGACATGGGTTACCTTGTCGCCCTGAGCTGAATTCTTTATCCTAACACCCGTGATCCCCCACCCCAATCCCTATCCGCAAGAGACGTCATGAGCGAATCCTCCACGCCTGTTAAGGTTCAGATTCTCGGCAAGGAATATCCTGTTTCCTGTGAAGCAGACGAACAGCATGAGCTTTTGCTCGCCGCGCGTTATCTGGATGAGAAAACGCGGGAGATTCGAGATGGTGGACGGATCATTGGGACCGAGCGGATCGCCGTCATGGCCGCGCTGAATATCGCCCATGAACTCCTGCAGCTAAAGCAGCGCCGAATCGACTGATACCGGTACCCCCCAGCCGCTTTACCGGCTACAATCCGCGCCGGGTATTTCCTGCGGCGTTCGAGGCCCGCTGGGTTACTTCTTGAGCCTAATCTAAAACCCCGGGAGCTTCCGGCGGTTGATGTGCGCAAGTCCGCCCCGAGCGGAAAGCCTGATTCGACCATCGCTGATCCCACCTGAACCATTGGTTCAAGGGCGAAAGCGTGTCACGGCGCAGGCGGGAGATACCTTCTTCTCAACCGGTCAGTTCGGCCGAAAGATCTTCAAAGATTTTCAATGTCTCCTCGGCGGTTCGACGCCAAGTAAAGGTTTTTGCACGCTGAATACTGGCCTGACTCAGGCGTTGATGCAGTCCATCGTCCTCAATCAGTGAGGCCAATGCCGCATGGATGGCGTCACAGTCATAGGGGTCGATCTGAATGCCGGCATCCCCAACGACTTCGGGGAGTGAGGAGCAGTTGGCCGTAATGACCGGGGTTCCAGACGCCATCGCCTCAAGGGGAGGAAGCCCGAATCCTTCGTAAATCGAAGGGTAGACCAGAAGCCGAGCGCCAGCGTACAGCGCATTCATGCTCTCATCCGGGACAAATCCCAGAATCTTGGCTTCCCCTGCATCGACGAGCTGGGTAATGGCCGCCTCAAATTCGTGATTCAACCAGCCCTTCATTCCGGCAATGGCCAGAGGAAAGTGTTTCCGGGTTTCTTTAGGGAGTGCGCAGAACGCGGTGATGGCGCGCGCCAGATTCTTGCGGGGCTCCAAGGTTCCTACAGCGAGGAGATAGCGGCCATGAGATAGCCCTAACCTTTGGAGATAAGGGGCTGTCGCCTCCGGGCTCATGGGCTGATAGTTATCCCGGACCCCTTCAAGGGTCACGAAGGTCTTGGACTCGGCTTCCGGAAAATAGTCAATGACCTCTTGGCGGGCGAACTCAGAAACGGCAATGATTCTTCGGGCCTTGGCGACGGCCTCAGGAATACGTTTGGAGAAAATCTCGACCCACTTGGGGCGGTGCGTTTCAGGAACCCTTAAAACCGAAAGGTCATGAATCGTGATGACGGTCGGGAGATTCGTCCGGAAGGGGATGAAGTTGGGCTCGTGGTAAAGACTGCCCTGCCCGAGTTGTTGGCTGGCCGAAAAAAAAGTCAGCTTTCGGGCCACATTCATGGCCATCCGTGTGGGGTAAGTCGGATGGGCCAGTCGCTCAATCGCATTGGCGAATTCCCCGCCACCCGTTTTGAGCTGTTCAGAAAAGTGATATCGGTAGTAAAAGCGACAGGGGGCCTTGATCTCCAGCATCTCGCGATAGAGCTGATAGGCATATTGTCCGACACCCGACAGGGGATGCAGCAGGGGCTGAGCGTTAACCAGGATCTTCATGGGAGGTATCAAATAGCTATTTTTTCCAAGGATAGCATTGCAAGGTGAAGCGAGCTTCTGGGACCCTGTTTTCCTCTTGGTGTCTCCGGGTTAGGATGCGGCTCAGTGGGGTGAACACGCGTAGGTTTTCTGAAGCAATCTGGGAGTTTGGAGAGATTTTTCGCATGAAATACTGGTTGATGAAATCGGAGCCGGAGGCCTTTGGCATTGATGACCTTGCGAATCGTCCGGATCAAACCGAGCCTTGGGATGGGGTGCGCAATTATCAGGCGCGCAACATGCTCCGAGACGAAATGAAGGTGGGGGATGAAGTCCTCTTCTACCATTCCAACTGTAAAGAACCTGGTGTGGTCGGAATCGCTCGTATCGTCAAGGCGGGTTATCCTGACGATACGGCGTTCAATCCCGATTCCAAGTACCATGATCCCAAGAGCACCGCGGATCGACCCATCTGGTATCGCGTGGATGTGGCCTTGGTTCGAAAATTTAAGCGCACCATTGGCCTATCTGAACTGAAACTCTACCCGGAGCTCGCTGATCTGGCCCTGGTTCGAAAGGGCAATCGTCTTTCGGTGATGCCGGTGGGTGAGGCGGAGTACCGATTTATCCTGGAGCTTGAATGAGTTGGTTATACCTGGTCACGGCAGGCCTTTTTGAGATTGGCTGGCCGATTGGCATCAAGATGTCGCTCAACCCCGGTTCAAGAATCGCGGGTATTGTCATCGCGGCCCTTTGCATCGGATTAAGCGGGTTTTTCATGTGGCTGGCGCAGCGTGAAATTCCCATGGGGACCGCCTATGCCGTCTGGACCGGGATTGGTGCCGCCGGGACCTTTCTCGTCGGTGTCATGGCTTATGGCGATCCTGCAAGCCTTGGACGCTACCTCGGGGTACTCCTCATCGTGAGTGGGGTGGCGGTTCTGAAGCTTTCACCCTAGTCTTTCGTTTTGCGGCCCCCAGCGAACAGCTGATACGCCGGGTTCTGGGTTTCTTCGCGGTAGGCGAAGCCGGTCTCCTCCAGAAACTGTCGAAATCCCCGGCGTTCGGCTTTGGGAACTTCAAGCCCCATGAGGACACGACCGTAGGCTGCGCCATGGTTTCTGTAGTGAAAGAGGCTGATGTTCCAACGCCCCTCGAGGCTTGAGAGGAACGTCAAAAGCGCGCCGGGGCGTTCTGGAAATTCGAAGCTGTAAACCACCTCATCCGGGAGCTCGGGGGCGTGTCCTCCGACCATGTAGCGGATGTGTTCGACGGCAAGGACGTTATCGGACATATCGAGCACCGGGTAGCCCTCTGCCTCCAAGCCTTTGATCAGCTGATTGGAATCTTCCCGGCCGGCATCAATGCCGACAAAGACCCGAGCAGCATCCCCCTCAAAGTAGCGGTAGTTGAACTCGGTGATCCCTCTTCTTCCCAGCGCTTTGAGAAAAGCGAGAAAACTCCCCGGTCGTTCCGGGATGGTGACGGCCATGAGTCGCTCGCGTTTTTCACCCACTTCCGCCCTCTCTGCGACATGCCGAAGGCGGCTGAAGTTGATGTTGGCTCCACTGACGATGGCGACCAGAGTCTCACCCTGAATACCCGTGAGCTCAGCATGTTTTTTGGCCCCTGCGACTCCCAATGCACCGGCCGTTTCGGCGACCGAGCGGGTATCGTCAAAGACATCTTTGATGGCCGCACAGATCTCATCGGTCGAGACGGTGATGACCTCATCGACCAGTGCATGGGCCAGATGAAAGGTTTCTTTGCCGATTTGCTTGACCGCCACGCCGTCGGCAAAGAGTCCGACTTGACGCAAGGTCACCCGCCGGCCCGCTTTCATGGCCCGGGCCAGGCAATCGGCGTCCTCAGGTTCAACCCCGATAATGCGGATTTCCGGACGCACAAACTTGATGTAGGCGGCAACACCGGCGATCAGACCGCCACCCCCAACGGGGATGAAGACCGCATGGATTTTACCGGGGTGCTGGCGAAGAATCTCCATGCCGATGGTCCCCTGACCTGCGATCACGTCAGGGTCATCGTAAGGGTGGATAAACGTGACCCCTTCGGCCTCAGCGAGTTGAATGGCGTATTGATAGGCATCGTCATAGGCATCGCCCACCAGGATCGCTTCCGCCCCCAAGCGACGAACCGCTTCGACTTTGATACCGGGCGTGGTTTGTGGCATCACGATTCGGGCCCGAGCCCCCAGCTTCTGGGCGGCCAGGGCGACGCCTTGGGCATGATTGCCTGCAGATGCGGCAATGACGCCCCGCGCAAGGTGCTCTGGGCTGAGGTTCACCATTCGGTTATAGGCACCCCTCAGCTTGAAGGAAAAGACAGGCTGTAAATCCTCCCGCTTGAGAAGGATCTGATTTTCAAAACGCTGGCTCAATATCGGCGCAAGATCCAGCGGGCTTTCAATGGCCACGTCATAGACGCGGGCCCGCAGAATGCGTTCAACGGTTCGGGTGAGGATCATGAGTCATTTAAAAATCTGGATAGGAGGATCATGCCATGGCGGGACCGGAGTGGTCACGCTATCATTCGCGTTCTGATTTAAGAGCCGAATTTTCAGGTATCCACCATGACACAAGACGAACTCAAACAAAAAGTCGCTGAAGCTGCGATCGAATATGTGAAGGGCACATCGATCATCGGCATCGGGACCGGTTCGACGACCCGACTTTTCATTAATTGCCTGGCCGACCTCAAGAGCTCCATCGAGGGAACGGTTTCAAGCTCCAATGCCAGTACCGAGCAGCTCAAGAGTCTCGGAATCCCGGTTCTCGAGCTGAATGACGTTGGAACGCTGGACGTTTATGTTGACGGGGCCGATGAAATCAATCCCCACAAGCAGCTCATCAAAGGTGGCGGAGCCGCCCTGACGCGTGAAAAGATCATTGCGGGCGCCAGCCGAAAATTCATCTGTATTGCCGATGATACGAAGTGTGTCGATGTTCTGGGTAAATTCCCTTTGCCCGTTGAAGTCATTCCGATGGCGCGAAGCTTTGTTGCCCGCGAAATCGTTAAGCTCGGTGGTCAACCGGTCTGGCGCGAGAACTGCCTGACCGACAATCACGGCCACATTCTGGATGTCTGGAATCTCTCTATCGTGAATCCGATAGAGCTTGAGCAGACCTTGAACAACATTCCCGGCGTCATCACCTGTGGCATCTTTGGAATGCGTCCGGCCGATGTGGTTCTGGTCGGAAGCTCAGAGGGCGTTCGCCGGATCGACTGATCTTGCCAAAGGCGCCGGTTTTTAGCCGGCGCCGATGATAACCTGCATTGAAAGATCAACCGCACGCAAGTGCTTGGTCAGACTCCCGATCGACACATAGTCGACCCCACTCTTCGCAATCTCCGGTAAGTCCTCCATCTGGACATTGCCCGAGACTTCAATTTCGGCGCGACCTCGGGATCGCCGGACCGCCTCGTCTCGCATGGCCGGGGTGAATTCATCCACCAAAATGCGTTGCACGCCCACGCTGAGCGCTTCATCCAATTCTTCCAGTGATTCGACTTCAACCTCGATCATCACGTCCTGTCCCAATTTTCGGGCGGCTTCTACGGCTAAGGTGATGGAGCCCATGGCCCGAATGTGGTTTTCCTTGATCAGGATGCCGTCATAAAGCCCCATGCGATGGTTGTGGCACCCCCCAAGCTTCACCGCATACTTTTGGGCGTTCCGAAGGCCCGGAAGGGTTTTCCGGGTATCGAGGATCTTGAGGGATGTCCCTTGAACCGCGTCTGCGTAGCGTTTTGAAAGCGTGGCGGTACCGGAAAGCGTTTGAAGAAGATTCAGGGCCGTTCGCTCGCCGGTCATCAGGATCCGGGCGGGTCCTTCAAGGCGGCACAGAATATCGCCGGCTTGCACCCAATCCCCTTCCCCCTGCTGCCATTCGATCACGACGCCTGAACCCAGCCGGCTGAAGACGGCCTCAAACCAAGCACTTCCGCAAAGCAGCATCGGTTCTCGGGTGATCACCGTGGCGCTTGCGGTCAGGTCCTGGGGGAGGGAGTCTGCCGTTAGATCCCCCGTGCCGACATCTTCCGCAAGAAAACGGTCAATGTCGGCAGGGTTTGGGTGTTCACCGGAGGTCATGCCCATGGCGGTGGCAAGGGGCTAGGCTACTTGCTCTTGCCCTTCTTGGCTTGAACTGGCTTTGAAGGTGTGACATCGCTAGCGGGAGCCAGAGAGGGATTAATGCCATAGGAGCGGAGCTTGCTGACGATGGCATCTCGCTCGGAGGCGGGGAGGGTAATCAGACCGGCCTTACGAAGATAGCCATTATCACCCCAAGATTTTTCGCTGACGACTTCCGAAAGGAACTCTCGAAGACCGGGAGTCTTGCCGATCGCTGAAGCCTTCACGTAAAGGTAAAGCGGACGTGAGCCTGGGTAGGTGTCGCTGGAGATATTGGCATAGGTGGGCTCGATACCTTCGACCGGAATCGCATGGACGTCCTTGAGGTGATCCTGCAAGAGTTTATAGCCAAAAACGCCGACTTCCGGATGACGTGCGCTCGCAATAAAGGCGATATGTTCTTCGTCATCCCCTTCACGATAAATCCCATCTTCGCGAACGCTTCGGCATTTGTGAAGGAGATCAGGCGTTGCTTCCTTGGCGCCAGCAGGAACCCAAGGTGCTTGCTTGCACTCCAGTTCGGAGATCAGATCGATGAAGGCATCATAGCTGGAAGAGGTAATGGGGGGTCCCAGAATGGCGATCGGCTCCGCAGGCAGCGTGTCGCGAATATCCTTCCAGGTGTGGTTTGGGTTCAATGACATGGTGCCATCGGGTTGCGCCAGCCATTTTGCAAAAGCAAGGCGGGCTTCCTTCGCGGTCAATGACCAGGGCTCCACTTTCCTGGACTGTACCAAGATCAGGGCGTCATAGCCGATTTTGAGTTCGACGACTTCGCCGATGCCATTTCTGCTACAGGCATCCTTTTCACGCGCCTTGATCGCACGGGAGGCCAGGGCGACATCGGGGGCTTCTGCGCCATTGCTTTCACAGAAAAGCGCCAGCGCTCCGCCGGTGCCGGAAGCCTGAATTAGGGCTTCATGAAAACGTCCGCCTTTGGCGAAGCGATCTGCGGAGGCCTTGGCATAGGGCACCACGGTGGATGAGCCGACCATCGAGACATAGCCGCGCTGAAAATCAGCCTGCGAGGTAAGGGAGACCATGGAAAGACCGAGGAGCGGCATGATTCGGGCGAGTGCGCGAAAAGTCATAGGGCGAATGAATCCGTTGGTTAATGGGTGAACCTTCATTTTAAGGGATTCTGATCCCCTGAAACGAATTTGAGGGCCCTGAAATGCATAAACCCGCCAAAAGGCGGGTTTATGGGAGCCGGGAGGAGACCTCCCGGCAGGGTCAGAGGCGATTAACCTCAGTCACCGATCCAGCGGAGTTCGACGCGACGGTTCTTGACGCGGCCGTTTTCCGTGTTGTTGTCAGCGACCGGGAACTGCGTGCCGTAGCCCTTTGCGAACAGCTTGTTGCTGACACCCTTCTTCTTCAGGTAGTGAGCAACAGACTCAGAGCGACGCTGTGACAGGTGCAGGTTGTGCTGCTCCTTGCCCTTGACGCCTTCGAAGCTCGCGTAACCCGCAACTTCGATGTCCTTCTTGGTCGGGATCGCAACCAGCTGCTCAACCACACCGTCGAGGATGTGCTTGGCACCGTCGGTCAGCTCAGCGGAGTCGAAGTGGAAGTTGACGCCACGGAGTTCCAGCACGATCGGGCAACCCTGATCGTCAACCTTGGTGCCTGAAGCCGTACCCGGGCACTTGTCGTCGCAATCATTGACGCCATCGTTGTCGCTATCGCGGCTTGCGCAAGAGTCAGCGACAACCGGAGTTGCTGCTGCCTTACCCGGCTTGTCGCCCAGCGGGATTTCGAAGCCGACGTTAACAACGAGGTCGCTGTATACGCCGTTCGGGTTGTAGGTTCCGATCGGGGTGCTGACACCGTTGGTGGTCACACCACGGTAGCGAACATCACCACGCAGCAGGAAGTTGTCTGCAAGTTCATAGGTGGCGCCTGTGCCTGCTTCGAAGACGAAGCCAGCATTTGCCTTGCCACCGGCGTAAGTGGTGCCACCGAGGGTCACGACATTGCGTGAGCTGGTGTTTGCGCCACCGAGACCGAAGACAACATAAGGTGAGAAGTCATCACGGAAGAAGTAGTACTGCAGGTCGATGGTGCCGCCAGTGAAGTCGGTACGACCGTGGTTGTAGCTACCCGCCGGGGTGATGCCAGCGCCGTAGCCTGACGGCAGACCATTGTTGCCCCAAGCCTGCCAGAATCCCTTGACTTCAACGTTGAAGTACTCGTCGATGATCTTGCCGATGGCCATACCGCCACCCCAACCGCCCTGCGCGTTGCGTGAACCGCCCGGCTGAACGAAGGTGCCGAATGGGGCAACGTAGAAGCGATCGTCGGTGAACGCGCTGGAAGTGGTTGATTCCACTGCCGGGGTATCAGCCGCCTGTGCAAAAACAGCAAAGCCTGCGAGGCTCAGTGCCAGTAAAGTTTTTTTAAACATGTTTTTTGGCTCCCTTTTAACCCTAAAACAACAAGTGTTGAGAAATCTGCAACAGTTGGCATGATATCCATCCATTTAGGGTGTTGCAACCAAAAAATTGTATTTTATGCAAGACCTCGTGAAAGCCCCTATCTTCGGGGGGCACACGTGTTTGAGGATCCATCCAGCCTAGGCCTTTTGGGGTTGTGGTATCGATGCCACTCGCTCTTGTGGAAAGCGACAGGTGAAGCAACTCCCCTTACCGACTTTGCTGGTAATTTGGAACTCTGCATCATGGCGGGCCAGAACGTGTTTGACGATGGCAAGACCCAGACCGGTTCCACCGGGCCCTCGTCCGGCATCGACCCGATAGAAGCGCTCCGTCAGCCGGGGAAGATATTCTGCCGGAATCCCGGGTCCCGTATCGATGACATCCAGCCGGACCCCTTGACCATCCTCTTTCCAGCTCACCGTCACCGAATGCTCAGACTCGCAGTATTTGAGAGCATTCTCGATCAGATTGGTAAAGGCGCTGCGGATTTCCTTTTCGCCGCCAATGAGCCCCTTGGGCGTTTGGATCTCAAGCCCCAGGTCCGGTCTCGATTCATGAGGGATTAAGAGCGCTTCTTCAACGATGGAGCGCAGCAACTCGGGAACATTGATGGGGTTCCGGGTAATTTGGTGAGAAGGCGACTCCAATCGCGTCAGGGTCAGAAGGTCATCAATCAGGGTCTGCATCCTCAGCGTTTGCTCCTCCATGCGGTGGAGGCCCCGCGCAAAGGGGGCAGGGAGGCGATCCGATTGATCGATCATGGATTCGACCGTTCCGCGGATGACGGTCAGGGGTGTCCTCAGCTCATGGGAGACGTTGGCCACGAAATCCGTACGGACTCTCTCCATAAAGCGCAGTTGCGTGACGTCCTGGGCCACCAGCAGTCGCAGATCTTCACCGTAGGGAACGACTCTAATGTCGAGTTGCGTAGACTCGGCGATGGGCGAGGGAATCCCGACGGTCTTGTGGTAATCCCCCTTGCGAAGGTGTTCGGCAAACTTGGGGTAACGAATCAGGTTCCCGATATTCTGGCCGACATCTTGGCGACGAAGGCCCAATAGGCTTCCGGCCGCTTCATTGAACCATTCAATTTCATCCCGGGGACTGAGGACGACGGTGGCATCCGGAAGAGCTGCGGTGGCCGTCCGAAAACGCTCCAACATCCGGATCAGCTGTTTTTTGCGTCGCCGGTTCCGTCGACGTAACCTGAAAATCAGGTAATAGATTTCTTCCCATATCCCGAGGCCCTGAGGTAACTCATTGGTTTTACCGCTTCGGATCCAATTGAAGAGGCGGCGGATATGGTAAAGGTGATAGCCCAGGTAAAGGGCCACCATGCCGAGAAGGACGATGAGGGGATGGGGAAACAGCTTGCCGATGAAAATCCCCACCAGGAGGACAATCATGAGGAGGGGCATTTCCGAGCGCCAGGGATTGATCATGAGATGAAGTCCGTTTCACGAAGCTCAGGCATCCGGAGGCGGGGGGCCATGCGTTCGTTCAGGGTTTCCGCGAAACCGCGGGAACATTCCACCACTGGGCAACGGACCAGAGGCCCAATCCTAGAAAAGCAAGCAAGACCCAGAATGGCATGCTGAAACCTAGAAAGGTCCAATCCACGTGGGCGCAATCACCCGTGCCTGTGACCATGGCCTTGAGGGTGTCGCCCAGAGGGAAATACTGGAACATATAAGAGAGGCCGGGACCACAGGCAGGCACCTTGTCTTCCGGAAGGTGCTGGATGTAGAGATGGCGAAGCGAAATCGCAGCGCCCAGAGAGGCGGCCATCCCCCCCAGAAGGGCATAGATCCGGACGCGAGATCGTTGCCTGGCATGGACCGCACCGGCCAGCATGACGAGACCCACGAGCACAACGCCGAGACGTTGGGAAATGCAAAGGGGACAGGGTTCTAGTCCTTCCTGAAACTGGAAGTAGAACGCGGTCGCCATGAGACCGACCGTTCCGAGAAAGCCAAGAAAAAAAGCCCGACGAGGCGAGAAAGGGAAGTTCATCTGAAGGTTGTTGGTTAGCGATGGGAGGGATCAGGACGCTGTGGAGCATCCTCTAGCCGGATACCGACCTTGAGCGTGACCTGAAACTGGGCCACCTGGCCCTCTTTCACCTGGCCCCGCGTTTCCTGAACCTCAAACCAGTCGACCTGGCGCGAGGCGCCCGAGACCTTGCGGATGCCGTTGCGGATCGCATCATCTGAACTCACGCTGGAGGTTCCGACAATTTCGAGAAGTTGGTAGGTAGCACTCATCGGCGGCTTGGAAGAAGGCTGGGTGTCTGATGGGAACTCATGATGCGGGATGCATGGCACGTTGTCGATATTCTCGACGCTCCGACATTTTAACCGTTCGTGTTGGATGCGACCCAACGTTCCCCTTCGGACGTTCGCTCTTTTTTCCAAAAGGGGGCTTCATGTTTTAACCGCTCAATGACCCCCTGAGTGCCATCAAGGGCTGCGCGTCGATGGGCGGAAAAAAGGGCGATCAGCACAATCGCTTCACCGGGTTCCAGTTTCCCGATGCGATGAATGACCAAGGCGGGTCCGAAGTTCAGCCGTGTTCTCTCCTCGTCAATGATGCGGGCGATCTCCCGCTCCGTCATTCCGGGATAGTGTTCCAGCCACAGCGTTGATACAGCATCGCCTTCGTTGAAGCTCCGCATGGTCCCGATAAAGTGGGATTCGGCGCCATAGCGGTGACGCTCCTCACCCAACTGAGCCGAGAAAGCCGAAAGTTCGGCGTAGGGATCAAACGGGTGATCCCGAAGGGAAATCAGTTGCATCATCCGCCGGTGACCGGAGGAAAGAAGGCCACCTCGTCGCCCTCGTGAACCGGGGTGGTTGGCGTGGCATGTTCTTGGTTCACCGCGCAAAGGACCCGGTCCGGCAGGGGACGTCCCTCGTCCAGCACTTTCCAGAGGTCGGCGACGGTGGCAATGCCTTCGGCGTTGATGTCTTCTGTCGTCCTGCCCATGGTTTCGCGAAGACTTGCAAAATAACGAATTCGAATGGCCATGATGATGTTCTCAAAACCTGGGATCAAGCCCTATGCGATGAGTCGAGTGAAAGACGATAACGGATCCTCGAGTCCCTTTGCCAGTCCTTGGGGATCTGGTCCCTTGAGCCAGAGCTTGAGGGCGCCCCCCCTCACAACGCCCTCGAGGGCAGGATCAACCCAACCCTGATGGATGGCATTTGAGAGGCTTTCCTGTCCTTGAGCCGGTTCGATGGACTTCACGAAAAGAATCTCAGGGATTTCAAGCTCGAGCGCCAGTCGGGCCGCAATCGAGTCAGACGATACATCCCAAGAGGCCTTGAGGCTTTCAAGGCAGGGCTCCTCTGGGTCCGGAAGCCAGAGGCGTGGGGTCAGGACATGCCCTCCTTCAGCCAAGTCTCTCACGGTTTCGACCCGAGTGATCCGGGGTTCGATTCCGAGGAGCATTCGACCATAGAGCCCCATCGCACGAATGGCAAGATCGTGTGCCACGCGGTCAGTAAAGTGATGCCGTCTCTGGGTTTCACGAACAGCATCGGCGAAGGCCCCTCCCCCGGGAACGATGATGCAGGGGCACATGGCGAGCGCATCAAGCCAGGGCCTTAGCGATGCCGAATGAGACAGGCTCCCGCCGAACTTAATAACCCAGCGGATTGACGTTTTCTTCACGCGGTTTCCACGCCTCGACCAGGCGCAGCATAGCGGCTGCCTTGTGATGGCACTCGGCGTATTCGGAATCGGCTTCGGAGTCAGCCACAATGCCACCACCCGCCCAGAAGCGAATTCGATCGCCCGAGTGGATCAGCGTCCGAATCGCGATATTGCTGTCCATACTCCCATCGAAGCCAATGTAGCCAATCGATCCGCAGTAGACGCCCCGTCGATGGGGTTCCAGTTCCTCAATAATTTCCATCGAGCGAATTTTGGGTGCTCCTGTGATGGAGCCCCCTGGAAAACAACCCCGAAGGAGATCAAGAGGCCCTAAGTCAGGCTTGAGCTCGCCTTCGATGGTGCTGACCATATGGTGAACGGTGGCGTAGCTCTCGATCTCAAACAACTTGGGCGCCCGAACCGATCCCGGTACGGCACTTTTCCCAATGTCGTTTCGAAGGAGGTCGACGATCATGAGGTTTTCTGCCCGGTCTTTCAGGCTGTCTCGAAGCGCAAGGACCTGGGTGGCATCGCCGATGACGTCATTGAGGCGCGGTCGGGTGCCCTTGATCGGTTTGGTCTCGATGCGAGAGTCCGTGAGTTTGATAAAACGCTCAGGCGAAGAGCTCAAGATTTCAAGCCCGGGAT
>Ga0207958_1000445_pt1 | contig 12684 bp, 11 predicted proteins | sample CryBogCBH27Jul07_FD_184606 | JGI IMG/M metagenome (GOLD analysis project Ga0207958, IMG submission 184606) | Freshwater microbial communities from Crystal Bog, Wisconsin, USA - CBH27Jul07 (SPAdes) (version 2) | ecosystem: Environmental > Aquatic > Freshwater > Lake | place: Crystal Bog... | reverse complement strand
GTGCCTTTGCCTGAACCGGGCGCACCAAGGAGGATGACTCGCATCGCAACGTCTCCACGTGAAAAATGACGCGATTCTCGCATATTCAGGGGGGGGCTGCCCATAGTCTGGGCCATGGGCGGGCTTGGATTGGGTCTGAGAAAGGTCAGGCCGGGTAGTTAAAGAAGCAGGTTGGGGAGCTGGTAGGTCGGTGGGTAGGGGAGATCTTCCTTAAAGAAGGCGAGTTCGGCGACGCCGACGGTCACGAGAGCGGAATCGATGCCAAAGGCATGAGCTCCCCGGATATCGGTCTCGATCTGGTCCCCGATCATCACGGCGTTGCGAGTTCCTGCCCGGCGCGCGGCCTCTTCAAAGAGGGCGGGCATCGGTTTGCCGAGGATGGTGAAATGGATGTCCTCACGTTCCGGGTAGCGTTGCTTTAAAACGGCCTCGATCACCCTGGCCATGGCGCCACAGGTCATTCCGAAGCCGCCGGGCTTTGGATAGATCAGATCCGGGTTGGGAAGGACGAGTGCGACGGGGCGATCTTCATCGAACCGCTGGATCAGATGGGTCAGGGCAGCGTCCATATGATCCAGGAAGGGGAAGCCGACCTGATCCCCAATCACCAGGACATCAAAGGGTTCGGTCGCAGGAACAGGGATGCCCTTTGCCTGCGCGACGAATCGGTGGCTATCCTCAGGGCCTAGGACGGCACATCGCTGGCCTTCGAGACCGTGTGCCTTGAAGTGAGGTGCAATGAGCGAGCCTGCAGTGATGATCTGATGGGCTTCGAGTGGGAAACCAAATTGCTGGTAACGGAGCGCTGCGTGTTCTGGAAGGCGGGCGGCGGAGTTGGTCACCACAAAATAGGGTTTTCCCAGTTGATGCAGTCTTTCCAGAAGGTGGCAGGCGCCGGGGAGGGGGCCGTCACGATGGAGAAGAACGCCGTAGGCATCAAAGAACAGCGCATCGTAGCGTTCGATGAGGGTTTCGGCCGTGATCAGAGGGGCGGGCGGCATCGGAAAGAGCCTGCTGAAAGCGAGTTTAACGGTTGATTTTCTCTCAAAACCGGGATGGCGAAAAGGGATTCCGCTCGCCAGGGTGGGGTCGTCTGTCCTGACTGGGCGGATAAGCCCTGTCGGTGAAGTGGGGCCTTACAGCAAAACGGTGTAGTCTAGGCGCTACAGCCAGCAATTATCAGGGGTTCGCATGCTTTTAGCCGGAGACATCGGTGGCACCAAGACCATCTTGGCCCAGTACGAAAAAAATACCGACGGACTGGAGCGGGTCCGCGAGCGTCTCTTCCCGAGTGCCGACTACGCCTCTCTTGAAGAGATTGTTCAGGAGTTTCTGAGTGATCAGAGTGTGTCTGTTGAGGCGGCGTGTTTCGGGGTTGCAGGGCCGGTTTTCGATGGGGTTTCCAGAATCACCAACCTGCCTTGGGTCATTGATGAAAAAGTGCTCTCCAAAGTGGCCGGAATTCCAAGGGTCAAATTGCTAAATGACCTTCAGGCCATGGCTCTGGGACTTCTGAGGCTGGGGCCTGAAGAATGGCTGGAACTGAATCCCCACGCTGAGTCCCGAATCGGTAATCGGGCGGTCGTGGCTGCGGGGACGGGGCTGGGCGAGGCCATTCTGTTCTGGGACGGGATGAACTACCATCCGATTGCGACCGAGGGAGGGCATACCGACTTTGCCCCGGGCGATGCTTTTGAAGATGGGCTTTTGGTCTACCTTCGAGAGAAGTTTTCGGGTCACGTCAGCATGGAGCGCATCCTTTCGGGCGCCGGGATTGCCGAACTCTACGGCTACATGCGTTCGACCGGAATCCTGCCGGAGTCCGAGGCACTTGCCACGGCCCTTCAGACGGCAGAGGATCCGGCGCGGGAAATCAGCTTTCACGCCCTGGAATATCAGGATCCACTGGCGCGGGAGACGCTCCGTCGATTTGCCCGCATCTATGGGGCGGAGGCCGGCAATCTGGCCCTGAAATGCCTTTCGCGTGGCGGGGTTCTGATCGGTGGCGGTATTGCACCCAAGATCCTCAATGCGCTGGTGGAGGATGGCCAGTTCATGTCCGGGTTTCTTGCCAAGGGGCGTTTCTCTCATTTCCTCAAGGAGTTGCCGGTTCGGGTGGCCCTCAACCCCAATACCGCCCTTTTGGGGGCGGCGGACTATGCAGCACGCTGCATGATCTGAAGTCGTCGATTCGTTCGAGTCGGGCCAGGCCCCGGTTGGGCTATAATCCGGCCTTTATTTCTGCATGCCATAGGGAGCGGCCGGCGTGTCCCCAAAACAACGCGATGTTTCTACCTTTCAGGGCCTGATTCTGGCCCTGCAGGACTATTGGGCAGCCCAGGGCTGCGTCATTCTCCAGCCGCTGGATCTTGAAGTCGGAGCTGGAACCTTTCATCCAGCCACCTTCCTCAGATCGATTGGTCCTGAGCCGTGGAACACGGCCTATGTTCAGCCCTCACGGCGTCCAACCGATGGTCGTTATGGCGAGAACCCCAATCGCCTTCAGCACTATTACCAGTTCCAGGTGATCATGAAGCCGTCTCCAGCGGATTTTCAGGATTTGTACCTGGGCTCTCTTGCCTATCTCGGCTTCGATCTTGAAGAGCATGACATTCGGTTTGTCGAAGATAACTGGGAGTCTCCAACGCTAGGCGCCTGGGGCTTGGGTTGGGAAGTCTGGCTCAATGGCATGGAAGTCACCCAGTTCACCTATTTTCAGCAGGTGGGCGGTCTCGATTGTCGTCCTGTCAGCGGTGAGATCACCTATGGTCTTGAGCGCATCGCGATGTATCTTCAGGCCAAGGCCAGCGTTTTTGACCTGGTCTGGGCGGATGGCCCGCAGGGGATCGTGACCTATGGGGACGTCTACCACCAGAACGAAGTCGAAATGTCGGCCTTCAATTTTGAGCATGCCGACACCAGCTTCCTATTTGGTGCCTTTGACACGTACGAGCGGGAATCCAAGCGCCTGATCGAGTTGGATCTTCCGCTTCCGGCCTATGAAATGGTGCTCAAGGCGTCTCATTCCTTCAATCTTCTCGATGCCCGCAAGGCGATTTCGGTGACCGAGCGACAGCGCTTTATTCTGCGCGTCCGTGAATTGGCCCGGGCCGTTGCGGAGGCCTACTACCAACGTCGGGAAAGCCTCGGCTTCCCCATGCTGAATCCAAAGGTTCGCTGAGATGACCGAATTTCGTGATGTTCTTTTTGAATTGGGCACCGAAGAGCTGCCGCCCAAGTCACTCCTGACGCTGAGTCGATCGCTCTGTCAGTTGGTCGATGACGGCCTGGCCAAGGCGGGAATACGCCACGCAGGAATAGAGCCCTATGCCTCTCCGCGGCGACTTGCCCTGTTGATTCGTGAAGTGGCCGTTTCCCAGCCTGATCAGGAAGTGGAACGCCGGGGCCCTGCTGCCAATGTGGCGTTCCAGGCCGATGGAGTGCCGAGCAAGGCGCTGGAGGGCTTCCTCAAGAGTTCAGGAGCGACCGTCGATCAGTTGTTTACGCTCGAGACGGACAAGGGGGCGTGGGTCGCGGTCCGACAAATCGTCAAGGGCGTTGAGACGCGAGAGTTTCTGCCCGATCTTTTCAGACAGGCGCTGGCGGGATTGCCCATTGCCAAACGCATGCGCTGGGGAAACGGTACGGCAGAATTCGTCAGGCCCGTGCATTGGGTGGTGCTTCTTTTCGGAGCCGAGGTGGTGCCAGCTGAAATTCTGGGCGTAGGGACCGGCCGGACCAGCCGGGGGCATCGATTCCACTGCAAGACCCCGATCGAGTTCAAGGTCCCGACCGAATATCTGGAAACCCTCGAAAATTCGGGGTTCGTCATCGCTGATTTTGACCGTCGACGGGTGGCGATTCGTCGCCAGGCCGAGGAGGCCGCCGCCTCCGTGGGCGGGGTTGCCGTCATTGATGCAGACCTTCTGGATGAAGTCACCGCGCTGGTCGAATGGCCGGTCCCGGTCCTTGGCAACATTGAAGCCCGTTTCTTAAGCTTGCCGGCAGAGGTCCTGATCACCACCTTGCAGGCCAATCAGAAGTACTTCCCGATCCGTGCAGCGGATGGGGGGCTTTTGCCGCACTTCATTACCTTCAGTAATCTGGCCAGTTCGCGCCTTGAGACGGTTCGGGAAGGGAATGAGCGCGTCGTCAGGCCCCGGCTTTCCGACGCTGAATTCTTCTGGAATCTGGATCGCAAACGGACGCTCGAAAGCCGGGTCGATGATCTGGCGAACGTCACGTTCCAGAAAGTCCTGGGGTCGTTGCTCGACAAGACGCAGCGCGTAGTTCATCTCTCAGGATCCATCGCGCGTCAATTGGGCGTCGATGCCGGTCTTTGCGAGCGATCCGCCCGGCTGGCGAAGGCGGATCTTCTCACGACGATGGTCGGTGAATTTCCGGAACTCCAGGGGATTATGGGCCGCTACTATGCGGCGGCTGAAGGGGAGCCTTCGGCGATTGCCGAGGCCATTGAGGAACAGTACCTTCCCAAAGTCTCGGGTGGCGATTTGCCGGCCACACCGGTAGGGCAGGTCGTGGCTCTGGCAGAAAAACTCGACACCCTGACCGGCATTTTTTCTGCCGGCTTGATTCCGACGGGCGACAAGGATCCCTATGCACTGCGGCGCGCGGCTTTGGGTGTCATCCGGATCTCCATTGAGGGGGGGCTCGACCTGGATCTTTCTCATTGGGTTTCCGAGGCCCTCTCACCTCTGACCCATGACTTTGATCGTGAGAAAACCCGCGAACTGGTCCTGAACTTCATTCATGATCGCCTCAGAGGCTATCTGGTGGAGCGGGGGGCACGTCCGGATGAGTTTGATGCCGTCCTCGGCGTCACGCCTCAAAGCCTGGTCGATTTTGAGCGCCGCCTCGCCGCAGTCCGGGATTTCCGCTTGCTGCCTGAGGCCGAGAGTCTTTCTGCAGCCAACAAGCGAATCCGCAATATTCTTCGAAAATCCGAAGAGCCGCGGGTTGCGAATGTGGACGAATCGATTTTGCAGGATCCTTTGGAAAAAACGCTCCTCCTTGCCGCTCGCGATGCGCGCGAAGCGACCACGGCGCTCCTGGCTGAGGGCCACTATGGCGCGGCATTAAAGCGGCTTGCGAGCTTGCGTGAGCCGGTCGATGCCTTCTTCGAGGGGGTCATGGTCATGGCGGATGATCCTGCACTCAAGGCCAATCGCATCGGCCTGCTCTCGATCATTGAGGGGCTCTTCCTCGATATCGCCGACATCTCCAGGCTTCAGGGATAGGCGCGTGGGAGCTCTCAGCAATCGCGTGGTCATTCTCGACCGGGATGGGGTCATCAATGAGGATTCGGACGATTACATCAAGTCGCCCGAAGAGTGGGAGCCCATTCCCGGGAGCCTTGAAGCGATCGAATTGCTCACCCGTCGGGGCTACCGGATTTTTGTGATCACCAATCAATCGGGGATTGCCCTAGGCCTTTTTGATGCTAAGGTACTCGAGGCCATTCACCAAAAGATGGTGAATCTTGTTGCGGCCAGGGGGGGGCAGATTGAGGCCATTTTTCATTGTCCGCATGGCCCTGAGGACTTTTGCCACTGCCGCAAACCCAAGCCGGGTCTTTTTGAAGCCCTGCGTGACCAGTATGGTCTTGATCTGACGGGAGTCCCGGCCATTGGGGATTCCTTCAGAGACCTTGAGGCAGCGCGTGCAGCCGGGGCTACGCCCCTTTTGGTTGAGACCGGTAAGGGGCTTCGAACCCTGAAACATCACCCGGATCTTGATGTCCCCGTTTTCTCGAATCTTTATGAAGCGGTCCAGCACATTCTCCTCACATAAGACGGTCGTAGTCTTGCGATCAGCGCTGTTCCTGACCGGACAGGTGGCGTCGACGCTTCTCATCGGGCCGATCATGAGCCTGCTCTGGCTGTTTCCCTTCAAGCTGCGTTACGGCGCCGCTAACCTCTGGGTGCGTCTCAACCTGTGGTGGCTTGGGGTCAGCTGTGGATTGCGCTATGTGGTGGAAGGAAAGGAGCATATCCCTCGCGGGCGCAGTGGCCTGATTTTTTGCAAGCATCAGTCGGCGTTTGAAACGCTGGTGCTTCAGGTGATCTTTCCGCCGGTCGTCTTTATTCTCAAGCGCGAGCTGCTCAGAATCCCGGTCTGGGGGTGGGCGATGGCGACGCTCCAGCCGATTGCCATTAATCGAAGTCTCAAGTCGCTGGCCCTGAAACAGGTGCTGAGGGATGGCGAAGCGCGTATTCGCTCCGGTCGGTGGGTGGTTCTCTTCCCCGAGGGGACGCGCGTTGCTCCGGGAGTTCGCGGACACTATGGATCCAGTGGCGGCCTTTTGGCGGCCCGCGTGGGGTGCCCCCTGGTGCCGGTCGCCCATAATGCGGGCAGTTACTGGGGGAAAAACGGCTTTCTGAAGTACCCTGGGACGATCCGGATCATTGTGGGTCCCGCCTTGGATGGTGCGAACCAGACAGCACAGGAGTTGAATCGGGATGCCGAGGCCTGGATTGAGTCGACCATGGCAACAATCGAGACGCTTCAGCCGGCCAAAAAAAGCTAGACACGGGGGTTTTTCTCGCTAGACTAGCCGGACGCCTTCGGGGCGTCCTTCGAAATCTGAAGGAGGAGAAAAGGCCTTTAAGGCCACCCAGAAAAAGAAAAAAAGTCACAGCCTGTCGCTTGGAAGCGCGCTGTCATAAAAACAACAAGTAAAAAACGCCTGCTCACGCAGGCTTTTTTTTGCCAAAAAAAAGCGACCAAATGGGTCGCTGAAGGAGGAGAACTGCCGATTGGAGGTTACAGGAGGAAACCTGTCGGTGTTCTGTTGAGATTGGACATAAGTTTCACATATATATTCGCGTATTTTAAATCAGTTTTTCTTATGATTCTGATAGGTATGGGTTGATGGTGACATTTGGGCTATCTCCAGTCGGGTTCAAGTCCTTGCCTTTGTCGCGATCCGATCGTGGAGTTCGACTTTCCCTGAACACCGAATTATCATGGCCCATGCTGTACATGCGCCTGCACGCCTTGGAAACGATCTGACCTGACATGGAATCCTCGATCACCGAACTACTGGTCCCCGGGTTGAAGCTCATGCTGATTGGCATGGGCATCGTCTACCTGTTTCTGGCTCTGCTGGTCTGGATCATCGGGATTACGGCCCGCTTGGTCAGCGTTTTCAACCCGCAAGCCCATCAGGAACGGAAGTCCAGTCTTGCCGTCGAACCGGATGAGGCTGAGCTGGTTGCCGTCATTGCGGCCGCTCTGGAGCGGGACAAACGCTAGGGGTGCATAAAAAGACCGGTTCTTCGTGGGAAACGGGACACAATCTGCGGCTTGCTCTGCCGGTTTATCGCTAAAGGATTCAAAGGGAATCGACACTATGGCCAAAGCTCTGGGTATTACTGATGTCGTGCTGAGGGATGCGCATCAATCGCTCCTTGCCACCCGGCTCAGGCTCGACGATATGCTGCCGATCTGCGGCAAGCTCGATAAAGTGGGATTTTGGTCGCTGGAGTGTTGGGGCGGCGCCACCTTTGATGCGTGCATCCGTTATCTGGGGGAAGATCCTTGGGAACGCCTGAGGGCTCTTAAGAAGGCATTGCCCAAGACGCCTCTCCAGATGCTGCTCAGAGGTCAGAATCTTTTGGGCTACCGCCACTACGCCGACGACGTGGTCGAAAAGTTCGTCGAACGCTGTGCAGTCAATGGCGTTGATGTCTTCCGCATCTTTGATGCGATGAACGATCCTCGGAATTTCGAAAAGGCCATCCAGGCCACGGTGGCCTGCGGTAAGCATGCCCAGGGCACGATTTCCTATACCGTCAGTCCGGTTCATACGATCGACATGTGGGTCGATCTGGCCAAACGACTCGAGGATATGGGCTCCCATTCGATTGCCATCAAGGACATGGCGGGACTGCTCAAGCCCTATGACGCCTTTGAACTGGTCACACGTCTCAAAAAGGCGGTGAAGGTGCCGATTCACATGCAGTGCCATGCCACCACGGGGCTCAGCACGTCGACCATCATCAAGGCGGCTGAAGCCGGCATCGACAACGTCGATACGGCCATTTCCTCCATGAGCATGACCTACGGGCATAGCGCGACGGAAGCCGTCGTTGCCGCGCTCCAGGGGCAACCCAGAGACACCGGACTGGATATTGAGCTACTGGAAGAAATTGCCGCTTACTTCCGCGAAGTTCGGAAGAAGTACGCCAAGTTTGAAGGCACACTGCGCGGTGTCGATAGCCGCATCCTTGTGGCTCAGGTCCCCGGTGGGATGCTGACCAACATGGAAAGTCAGCTCAAGGAACAGGGCGCGCTGGATCAGTTCGATGCCGTACTCAGCGAAATTCCCAAGGTCCGGAAGGATCTGGGGTACCTGCCTCTGGTGACTCCGACCTCTCAGATCGTCGGCAGCCAGGCGGTGATCAACGTTCTGATGGGAGAACGCTACAAGTCCATCACCAAGGAGACCCAGGGGGTCCTTCGCGGTGAATATGGCGCAACGCCGGCACCGGTCAACCAGCGACTTCAGAAGAAGGTCCTGGGCAAGGATCAGCCGATCACCTGTCGTCCGGCAGACCTTCTTGAGCCTGAGCTTGAAAAGCTGACCGTTGAGCTCAAGGAGTTGGTCAAAAAACAAGGGATCTCTCTGGCCAAAGATGAGATTGATGACGTTTTGACCTATGCGCTGTTTCCTCAGATCGGGTTCAAATTCCTCGAGAACCGGGGCAATCCCGCGGCTTTCGAACCAGTCCCGACGCTCGAAGAGGCCGCTCCTGCAAAGTCGAAGACCGTGGATGCGGAGGAGTATGACGTCACGGTCAATGGCCGGAATTTCCGTGTCGAAATGCCCAGTGCCGGTGTTCTGACCGTCAATGGCCGTAACTACAAGGTCGATGTGGCGGCTGCCGGTCAGCAGCCCGTTGTTCAGGGGACCGCGGCGAAGGGCGAGGGCGAAGTCGTCAAGGCTCCGATGGCGGGCCATATCCTTCGAATCAACGTGGCTCCAGGGCAGCATGTCGAGCCCAATACCGTGGTGATCGTGATGGAGGCCATGAAAATGGAAACCGAGATCCGCACGCGGACCGGCGGTATCGTTGCAACCCTGACTGTGAAGGTGGGCGAGACCGTCGCCTCACAGGATGATCTCCTGACGCTCGAATAGGAGAATCGCATGGAAGCCTTACTGCAACTTTGGGCCAGTACCGGAATTTCGAACTTCCAGGCTGATCAGGCCGTGATGATGTCAGTCGGCTTTGGCCTTCTGTACCTGGCCATCAAAAAGGAGTTCGAACCTTTGCTGCTCTTGCCCATCGGATTTGGTGCCGTCCTGAGCAACATTCCGGTCGCCGGAATCGCCGAGGAGGGCGGGCTTCTTTCCTATCTTTATTTCGGGATCAAAAGCGGTCTTTTCCCGCTGCTCATCTTTATGGGGGTTGGCGCCATGACGGACTTTGGTCCGATGCTCGCCAATCCCAAGACCCTGCTGCTCGGGGCTGCAGCCCAGTTCGGCATTTTTGGAACCCTGTTTGGGGCGCTGGCCCTGAACCTGGTGCCGGGCATCAATTTCACGTTCAAGGATGCCGCAGCAATTGCCATTATCGGCGGGGCTGACGGCCCGACCTCGATCTATGTGGCGTCAAAGATGGCTCCCGAACTTCTGGGCGCCATTGCCGTGGCGGCCTACTCCTACATGGCACTGGTTCCGTTGATTCAGCCTCCGATCATGCGGCTTTTGACCACTGAAGAGGAGCGACTGATTGAAATGGCCCAGCTTCGGCATGTCAGTCGACTTGAGAAGATCATCTTCCCGAGCATCCTCTTGATTTTGACGGCGATGCTGTTGCCCTCTGCGGCCCCCTTGATCGGCATGTTCTGTCTGGGCAACCTGATTCGGGAATGTGGGGTGGTCGATCGTTTGAGCAAGACAGCTCAGAACGAATTGATCAACATCGTGACCATCTTCCTCGGATTATCGGTCGGATCCAAACTGAGCGCGGATCAGTTCCTTCGCGCTGAGACCTTGGGTATCCTCGGCTTGGGGGCACTCGCCTTCAGTTTTGGCACCGCTTCCGGCGTCATGATGGCCAAGCTGATGAACGTGATCTCTCCTGAAAATAAAGTCAATCCGCTCATTGGTGCGGCGGGCGTCTCGGCCGTTCCGATGTCGGCGCGTGTGGCCAATAAAGTGGGTCAGGAATCAAATCCGCACAACTTCCTCCTGATGCATGCGATGGGCCCGAACGTGGCCGGTGTCATCGGTTCAGCAGTCGCAGCCGGTGTGCTTCTGGCTTTGGTCCAGTAGCCCTCTAGTCCGGATACCTCTGCCGTGAGGATCCTCCACGTTGAGGGCGGTCGTAATTTTTACGGCGGCGCGCATCAGATCCTTCTCCTCATGGAAGGGCTCAAGGCCCGTGGGATCGAAAACATTGTGGCCTGCAGGGTCGGTAGCGATCTGGCGAAGGCGGCAGCTCCCCTGGCCGAGGTCCATGCCATTCGCATGGAGGGTGACCTTGACGTCGGATTAATCCCAAGGCTTCACCAGGTCATCCGCCTCAGTCGCCCGGATGTCGTGCATCTTCACAGCCGGATTGGGGCCGATGTCATGGGCGGTATCGCAGGCCGCATGGCCGGCATTCCCGTCGTTCACTCCCGTCGTCAGGATAATCCGGAGTCCCGGATGGCCGTTGCCCTGAAGTATCGCCTGCATGACCGGGTGATTGCGATTTCCGAAGCCATCGGACAGATCCTTCTGAGTGAAGGCTTGCCGGAAGCCAAGCTACGCTGCGTTCAGGATGCCGTCGAGATCACGCCCCGAGTGGATCATCCGGAGCAGGTCTGGTTCCGCAAAACCTTTGAGATACCCGAAGCTGCGCCCGCCTTGGGGGTGGTCGCTCAATTGATCGAGCGCAAAGGCCATGCGGTTCTGCTGGAGGCCATGCCAAAAATTCTTGCTCAGTTCCCTGAGGCTCGGGTGTTCTTTTTCGGCAAGGGACCTCTGGATGAGACCTTGAAAGTGGCTATTCGCGAAAAGGGCCTTGAGCATCGGGTGATTTTGGCTGGGTTTCGCGAGGATCTTGACCGGGTGTTGCCCTGTCTCGATCTCGTGGTGCACCCGGCCCATCGTGAAGGCATGGGTGTTTCTCTGCTGCAAGCCTCGCTGGCCGAAGTTCCGATTGTTGCGACCGCGGTCGGCGGCATTCCCGAGGCCGTCAAAGACGGGGTGACCGGCGTTCTGGTCCCGCCCAAGGATCCTGTGCGGCTGGCCGATGCCATTCTCCAGCTTCTCGGTGATCCGCAGCGGCGTCAGCAATTGGGCCAGGCTGGACGTCAGTGGGTTGAGAACGGGTTTTCCGCAGATCGCATGGTCGAAGGCAATCTCGCGGTTTATCGCGAGCTCCTGGAAAAGAGCTAGATCAGGGACTTCAGATCCGGATACCCGGACTTGAGTTCGCTAACGAGCGACTCGATCCCTTCAGGTGAGCGTTCACTTCGGGGGAGGGGCACCTTGAGATCCGCCACGACCCGCATCGGCGATGCCGCGACAAAGACCAGCCGATCGGCCAGTTCAATGGCTTCGCGAAGGTCATGCGTCACATAGACGACGGTATGCGGCCTGGAAGCCCACAGAGAAAGCAGCAGGGCCCGAATCTTTCTCGCCGTGGGGGCATCCAGCGACACCAAGGGTTCGTCCATCAAAAGGAGATCAGGTTCGACCGCAAAGGCCCGGGCCAGGGCCACTCTTCGCATCATGCCGACCGAGAGGCGTTCGGGGTACTGTTCCATGATGTCTGGAAGACCGATGCGGCTCATCCAGTCGTCGACCGATTGCGGAGGGCTATCGGCATCCAGCACCAGTTCAAGATTTTCCCGAACCGTTCGCCAGGGCAAAAGTCGTGGATTTTGGAACACCACTCCGATTCGAGGATCGGCCTTGCCAAAGGAAAAACCGCCTTGGGAGGGTTGGTCGAGGCCTGAAAGGAGCTGGAGAAGCGTGCTTTTCCCACATCCCGAGGGTCCCACCACCGCGACGAATTCTCCGGCGCGAATGTGAAGGTTCAGCTCACGGATGACTTCCTTGGGGCCATAGTGTTTTCCGAGCGACTGGATGTGGATGTCGGTCATCTTTTCCACCTGAGGGCGGCTCGATCCAGGGGAGCAAGACACAGCCACTCGATGCATTGCACCACCCCGATGAAGGCGATCGAATAGGCCAGGATGCCCGCCACATCAAACATCTGAAAATAGAGATGGAGCTGATAGCCCATGCCATTGCTCCGGCCCAGAAGCTCGACGACCAGAACAATCTTCCATATCAGCGCCAATCCGGTTCGGGCGGCGGTCATAACGTAGGGAAAAAGCTGTGGCCAGATGACGTGGCGAATCGTCTTGAAGGGACCCAAGCGATAGACCTGGGCCATTTCCATCAGGTCCCGATTGAGTTGGCGAGTTCCCTCTCGAAGGGTCACGATGACGTTAGGGACCTTGTTGAGGAAAACCGCAAGCACCGCCGCGAACTCATTGAGGCCAAACCAGACGTAACAGAGAATGATGCTGACCAGTGCCGGAATGTTGAGGGCAATGGTGAGCCAGGTACTGAAGAAACGATCCAGCCCCCCCTTTCGGCCCAGAAGAATCCCAAGACTGGTCCCAATCAGCATGGAGAGGGTGAAGCTTGCTATCAAC
>Ga0207958_1000444_pt1 | contig 12699 bp, 15 predicted proteins | sample CryBogCBH27Jul07_FD_184606 | JGI IMG/M metagenome (GOLD analysis project Ga0207958, IMG submission 184606) | Freshwater microbial communities from Crystal Bog, Wisconsin, USA - CBH27Jul07 (SPAdes) (version 2) | ecosystem: Environmental > Aquatic > Freshwater > Lake | place: Crystal Bog... | reverse complement strand
TTCATTGGCTCTCCTTTCTTTGGTTAATCTATATTGAGTTTCCAAAACCGCCAAGTGGTCTAGGCGTTTTTGCTTGATTGCTTGGATTTGTTCAGGCGTATCCGCTTTGGTTTGCCGAGTCGTTTTTATGGGATAGGTTTCTATCCGTCTGAAGTATGAGTGGTAGGTGTTCTTAGCTCTGGTCACCTCTTTATCTAGCTTGGCTTTGAGTTCCTCGCGTGCCTTGCCTTTTTGCTTTTGCCAATACTCACGCATATGCCTACTTCTTGTTTTGTTGATTGCTTGGCGTTTTTCTTCTATCAATGCTTCGCCCAGCTTGGGGTTTATTCTTTTCTCGGTGATTTTGTTGCGTAGTTCTTTTAGTGTGAGCTTTGAGCGGGGCTTGCGTTTTGGTTGACATGGTTTGCACAAAGAGCTGATGACCGTAGTTCCTGTTTCAACTCTCCTCTTTATCACATTACTGTATTGCTCGGCAGTCATTCTGCGTTTGAACTCGGATCTCTCCTTTGTTTCCCCGCATTTCTTGCATGTTATAAATTCGGGTTTGGTTAGTTTTTTCATGTGTTGATCCTTGGTTCGGATAGGTTTCTATCCCGTTTAGCCATAAAAGTCTACTAATGTCCAGTAATTATACCTATGTTGTCCACAGTAGTTGTCAGGTGTTTGAGCCTTATACTACTACGCTTTTTTCATATGCTATCACAGATGTCTACGGATTTCCAGCAACTTAAGGACTAAGAAAGTAAGACACAAATAAACAGTCCCACTTATTTACCCTTATATATATATATTTAGAATTTAGTATTTATATATATAGGTGTGCTGGGAATGTGGTAGACGCACATAAACAAAAGGGTTGCGGGCGTCAAGGTAGTGTCCACATGCGAAATAAAGTAGACAATTACCAAGTGCCCTATTTGAGTGCATGCCTTAGCTAGACGGGATAGAAACCTATCCCAAACCCCTCTCATTACAGCCAGATGAACCCACAAGAAGCTAACGCATCTGAGGTGATGACTACCCAGCCTGAGTCTTTGCCGTGCTTCTCAATGCGTTTACGCCATGCTGTTGTGGCTCGGGTTAAAGACTGATATGGCTTTCTTACTATCTCGCCTACTTCATCGCCTTTCTTTTGGCATACGACCCATACATTACTACGCTTACCTAGCGTGCCTTCGGCTAGGATTTGTTTGTATACAGCGTTTGGTTTGAGGGTGATTGATTTCATGATGTTGCCTTTCTTTTGTTGGTTGATACTAGGTTTAGATACTGCTCTACTTCTTTGGTGCTTAACTGCAACTGCCTTGCTATTGCCATGATGGTATAGCCCTGTGCATACAGAGCCTCACATTCAAAGGCTAGGTCTTTCATTGCACTCATAGCATACCGCCCGCTAGATAACAGCCTAGCTTAGCCATGAGTGGGGTTATGACTTCGGGGTTTGCGTCTTCATCACTACGCAACGCCAAGATTATGTAGGATATTTCTTGGTCTGTTAGATCAACCTGTGCGAACACAGGGGTTATGGGTTTAGTTGACTTCTTCATTCGTATTTCCCCTGCTTGTAGGTGTTGCGGTTAAAGGTCATGAAGACCTCGCCCATAGTGATGGGCTTATGAAGGTCGGGCTTTGGCTTGGTGTCGGATAGAATCCTATCCCGTTGTTGCCTGATCATCTGGTGCATTTGCAACTGCTGTGCTTTAGTTAAGTGCATGATTATGCTTCTCCGATTGTGAATAAAAGGGTTATGCCTGACACAGATGCTATTAAACCTAGCAAATCCGCAGGGGAATACTGACCTGCCCACAGGTTATGTAGGAAGAAACAAAATGCACAGGTCACTACAAACATGATGAACTGTAATAACTTCATGGTAATTCTCCTTAGTTGGGATAGAAACCTATCCGATTAGACATAAAACTAAACTGCGATGAAGCCTCGCTGTCACGCTTACTTGACGATCCGCATGAACTTGGCTTGCTCGGCTTTACTCAACTGCTCGAACAACTCGACTACCTTGTCAACTGTTACCTTGACTTGCTTGAATGACCCTGACTTCTCCGTTCTAACAATGTGGTAACCGAACTGCGAGTTGGCTCGCATATAAGCCTTTTGATGGGCTGGCTTGCGATCCCCTTTAGGTGTGGATAGAATCCTATCCGCTTCATTACTACTCACCTGTAAGAACCCCATAAGGTAATTCACTCTCCACTCGTAAGCCCATTCCTTCTGTGCTTCCTTATCTTCCTTGATGTATTGCTTGTGCCATACCTCTGACTCCTCAAGTGTGATACGAGCCTGTGTACCAATACCAAATGCGAATTGATCGTAAGTGATGTCAGAACCTTTTGTTGCGTTGATGTATGTTGTTGCCATGATGTGTAACTCCAATATAAAAAGCCAAGCAAATCGGCTTGGCAACGAATGGATAGGTTTCTATCCATGTAAACAGTATAGCTTTAGGGTCTATTCCCCCCTTCGTCATGGCTATATGGCGACCCCACTAGGGGGGTATCAAGCCGTTTTGCCGTCATGGTCACCATGCCACTAGATCATTGTTCCTTAGCCGCACAGCTAAAAAATGTCAAATTTTGTAAAATTTTCTATAAAAATCAAGGACTTCCATGTCTAATTCTTTACTATTTTCGATAGCCGGCTAGCGCAAAAATCTGTGGTGTAGGAACCACATAGCACACCTAAACCAATCCTATATGTATAAAATGTCGACAAAAATGCACATATACCAACAATATGTCTACAAAACCGCAAATAATGTACACATCCCCAGTTTCCCAGTAAAACTAAATAAACAACAAAAACAGGGAAAAACTTTACAATCCCGTGCCAAAACTTTACAAAAACCCCCTAGACAAATGCTGCATTGCAATATAAAATACCAACAAAGGTTCCATAACGGAACCTAACTAACCATAAAGGAAATAACATGTACGATTTTTTTAAACCAATTGAGCTCAACAGAACTTACCAGCAAACTGAAAAAGCAATTAAAGACACTTATAATTTTTGGATAGGCGTAATCGCTGACACCTTTACGTTGTACAAAGCAAAATAAAAAAAAACCCCCGGGGGTTTTAAGTCCGGGGGCCAAACCATCACAACAAAGGAGATTTGCGCATAGCTCAAACGAAGGAGGAAAAGCCACACGCAAAAGAATAGTACCATAAAAAACAAAAACGTTGTATACTTCCAACATTCGCTTACCCCAGCGCAACCAAGGAGGTAGTTAGTTTGCTTTTAGAGCATTTGGTCTCAGCCTCAGCTGCAGATTTTGTCCCAGACATTGAGTCTGGTGTGGACGACTTTACCCCCTTAGAAAAATTAGACGCGCCCCAAACTTTGGGCGCTCAAAAACAAACGGTAGACTGGTTAAACCAGTTCTCTTCCGAAGAGGACGAGCAAGAAATACTGACAAACGCTCAAGAACAACAAGTGGCCAACGCATTCGCGGCCCTAACTACCAATTCCCCAGACGCAAAGAACCAACTGCTTAATCTGCAAGTCCCAGAAGAAATCGTAAGCGCCGTGGCTATGGTTAGCGGGTACCAGTGGGAGTTTGTAAAGCAGGCCAATGAGCTCCGTTCAATGAGCGTAGCCAAAATAGTAAAAGAAACAGAGCACCCAGATGCGCGCATACGCTTAAAAGCCCTAGAGTTGCTGGGTAAGGTAACGGAAGTAGCCTTGTTTACCGAACGCGTAGAAGTAAACCAGAAAGAAATAAGCAACGAGGAACTTGAAAAGCGCATTAGAGAGAAGCTTAGCAAGTACATGGGCAAGGCTGACGTGGTGGAAGTCGATGAAATAGAGGTAGTTGAGAAAGTTGTTGGAAAAAAACAACACGACGACGAATGAATCTTGATTTCTTAACCCCAGAAGAGGCTTTTGCCGCGCAGCTAGCGCTAAAAGACATGAGTGTTGAGGAAAAAATGCTATTCCTTGCAGATTTAGAAGAGCAAGAGCACCGTGTGCACTTGCATGGTGCGCAAAATAAGCCATTAGAGTTTGCTAAAGCGGTCTATCCGGGTTTCAAAATCGGTCCGCAGCACCGCAAACTAGCTAAAATCTTCCAAGATGTGGTCGAGGGTCGAAAAAAGCGCGTAATTATTAACATTGCACCACGTATGGGCAAATCAGAGTTTTCAAGCTACCTGTTTCCTGCATACTTTCTAGGTCAGTACCCCGAGAAGAAAATTATTATGGCCACGCATACTGCGGGGCTTTCGGAAGACTTTGGACGAAGAGTAAGGAACTTAATTGATTCGGATGACTACAAAAGCGTTTTCCCCAACACAGTCGTTGCCGACGACCAAAAGGCTGCGGGTAAGTGGAGCACATCTGCTGGTGGGCAGTATTATGCTGCTGGTGTCGGGGGTGCCTTGGCAGGACGAGGCGCTGACTTGTTTGTTATTGACGACCCTCATTCTGAACAAGACATGAAAGCAAATTCAAGGCTAGCGTTTGATAACGCCTGGTCTTGGTTTCAAACTGGTCCGCTACAACGTTTAATGCCGGGGGGTGCGATCATAGTAATTATGACGCGATGGTCCCTTTTGGACCTTACTGGTCGAATCATTGATTACAACATAAAAAACCCACACACTACCCCATGGGAGATTGTAGAACTACCAGCAATCCTTAACGAAGACACAGACACAGAAAAATCCCTTTGGCCAGAGCAATGGCCGCTTGAAACATTAAAAGCTACAAAGGCAGTACTAGATCCCCGTTATTGGAATGCCCAGTATATGCAGAATCCGACCAGCGACATGAGCGCTGTTATTGGAAGAAAAGACTGGATGATGTGGGAAAAGGAGGAGCCCCCTACTGTAGAATATATTATACAAAGCTGGGATACGGCGTTTGAAACAAAGACAACAGCTGACTATTCCGCATGCACAACGTGGGGTGTTTGGTACAACGAGGAGGATGGGAATTCCCCCAATTTGATCTTACTCGATGCCTTTAAAGACCGAATGGCGTTTCCAGAACTAAAGCAAGTTGCGCTAAAGCATTACAAAGAATGGAACCCCGATGCGTTTATTGTGGAGAAAAAAGCTTCAGGTGCCCCGTTAATCCAGGAACTTAGGATGATGGGTATACCGGTACAAGAGACCAACCCTTCCCGTGGAAATGACAAGATGGTTCGCTTGAATGCCGTAGCTGATCTTTTTACTAGCGGGAAGGTTTGGGCGCCCGATAGGCGGTGGGCCCGGGATGTAATAGAAGAATTGGCGTCATTTCCAGTTGGCGAGCACGATGACTTTGTGGATACGACAACCCAGGCACTTTTGCGGTATCGCCAGGGCGGGTTCATTAGTTTGGACACCGACGAGAAAGATGATTTGCAGTACAAGTACCGCCGAAAAGCGGCATATTATTAAAGGAGGATACTATGTTTATGACGAGTAAAGTACAATTGCTATGGCGAGATGTTGAACGAGCTCGCAGGATTGCGGCTATTCAAGGTGATATGGACCCAAAAGATGTGTGGGCTAAAATTCCTATTCACCCATCTGTAAAAATAGCTGAAGAAGCATTTTGTAGAGAGCTGTTATTTATTTTTCCTGATTTGCTTGAATACTGTTATTCGATGGAAAAAATAGCTTTGGAGTCTGGAAAAGAAATTTCTAGCCTGAAGCACGAGTTAAACATGTTAAAAGAAGTGCCGAAGAAAGTTCGGAAACCAAGGGCTAAGAAAGTTAAGGAATAGATATGCCAGTAGATAAAGGTTTATACCAAGCGCCGAAAGGCCTAGAGCAGCTGACTCAGAACGAGCCAGACATTGAAATTGAAATTGAAGACCCAGAAGCAGTTCATATTGCTGGCGATGGCTTTGAGCTTGATATTGAAAAAATGGACGAAGTTGATGGTAGCGAGGAGTTCAACCAAAACTTAGCCGAAGAACTTGATGCTGGCGCACTTGAGACAATTGCTGGTGATCTAGCTTCTGACATTGAAAACGACTTAGCTTCCCGCAAAGACTGGGAACAGATGTACAAAGACGGTATTACGCTGCTTGGTTTGAAGTTTGAAGAGCGCGTAGAACCTTGGGATGGTGCTTGTGGTGTATTCCACCCTATGATTACAGAAGCTGTAGTACGTTTCCAATCAGAAACAATTATGGAGACTTTCCCTGCTAAGGGCCCAGTCCGTACTCAGATTATTGGTAAAGAGACCCGCGAAAAGATGGAAGCGGCGCAGCGTGTCGAAGCTGACATGAATTACCAGCTTACAGAAAAGATGCCTGAGTTCCGTAATGAGCACGAGCGTATGCTATGGAATCTACCATCTGCAGGTTCTGCGTTTAAAAAAGTATACTTTGATCCGTCTATTGACCGCCAGGTTTCAATGTTTATTCCAGCAGAAGATATTATTCTGCCTTATGGGGCTAGCGAAATTGCTTCTTGCCACCGCGTTACACACCGTATGCGCCAGACTAAACAGGACTTGATCAAACTACAACGCGCTGGTTTTTACACCGATGTTGAACTTGGGGAGCCACAAAAGTTCCGTACCGAGATTCAAGAGAAGAAAGATAAAGAAACTGGCTTTACTGCTAGTTATGACGATCGTTTTGAACTGTACGAAGTACATGCTGATTTAGACTTACCTGGATTTGAAGATAAGGATGATAATGGTGAAGAAACAGGAATTGCTCTGCCGTATGTGGTTACAATGGTACGCGGCACGAATCAGGTTTTGGCGGTTCGTAGAAACTGGAAAGAAGAAGATCCACTGCGTCTTAAACGCCAGCACTTTGTCCACTACCAATATATTCCTGGTTATGGTGCTTATGGTTTCGGCCTTTTCCATCTTGTTGGGGGTTTTGCTAAATCAGCCACTTCCATCTTGCGACAGCTTGTCGATGCCGGAACCTTATCGAATCTGCCGGGTGGTTTAAAATCCCGTGGTCTTCGTATTAAAGGTGACGATACCCCTATTGCTCCAGGTGAATTCCGTGATGTAGACGTTGGTTCAGGAACTATTCGCGACAATATTTTACCGCTTCCATACAAAGAGCCATCCGCAGTTCTAGCGGGTTTAATGGACAAAATCATTGAAGAAGGCCGCCGCTTTGCGGCTACTTCTGATATGCAAGTATCTGACATGTCTGCCAACGCCCCTGTTGGAACTACCCTAGCAATACTTGAAAGAACCCTTAAGGTTATGTCGGCTGTTCAGGCGCGTGTACACTACGCATTGCGTCAAGAATTAAAACTAATTGCTGGCATAATTCGGGATTACACAGATGATGACTATACATATGAGCCAGAACATGGCGACATGCAGGTTAAAAAGTCTGACTACAAACACGTAGATATTCTTCCTGTATCTGATCCTAATGCAGCAACTCTATCTCAGCGTGTTGTTCAATACCAAGCAGTTATTCAATTAGCCCAATCAGCACCACAGATTTACAACTTACCAGAACTTCATCGCCAGATGCTAGATGTGCTTGGTATTAAGAACGCTGATAAGCTGGTCCCACTTGATGACGACCAAAAGCCGAAAGATCCAGTAACAGAAAACATGGCTGCTCTGAAAGGCAAACCAATGAAAGCGTTTATGTTCCAGGATCACCAGGCGCATATTCAGGTACACCAGATGGCTATGCAAGACCCAATTGTTCAACAGCTTATTGGGCAAAACCCACAAGCACAAGCAATTATGGGCGCAATGCAGGCTCATATCGCAGAACACGTTGGCTACGCCTACCGTCAGAAAATCGAAGATGCTATGGGTGCGTCACTCCCATCACCAGAGGACAACTTATCGCCAGATTTGGAAGTTCAACTTTCTCGTTTGGTAGCACAAGCAGCCCCACAAGTACTGGCCCAGTCCCAAGCTATGGCAGCGCAGCAACAAGCCCAACAGAACGCTAAAGACCCGGTAATGCAAGCTGAGTTGATTGATCAGCAAGTTAAACAAGGCGAATTGGAGCGTAAGAAGGCTAAAGACCAAACCGATGCCCAGTTTAAAGCCAAAGAACTCGCACTTAAAGAGCAGGAGCTTCAGTCTAAGAAAGTACAGGCTGGAGTATCTACCGCTGTAGACTTTATTAACCAGCAACAGCAGCATCAATCCGTTAAACGCCAGACATTGACTAGCGGGGCCTTGCAGTTAGCCCAACTAGCTCAACAAGATAAAGAGCATAGGCTTAATACAGAAGTAACCCTAAACCAACAGCAACAAAAACCTAAGGAGAGTAAACCCAAATGATGGACCTACTAACGGCTGATTTCATAGCCGCAATGCGTGATAAGTTGCGCACAGATATGAATAACTACACTGACGATTTGGCAAACGGACAGTGCACAAGTTTTGAGCAGTACAAAGAGCTCTGCGGTGTGATTCGAGGCCTAGCATTTGCAGAGCGCCATTTATTTGACCTCGCTGACAACATGAAGGAAGACAACGATGAGTGAAACCATCGCTTTGCCCCCACAAGGGCTTGTATTACCGGATGGCACTATGCATTCGCTTGAAGCAGTAGACGTAGAAGTAACAGAGGTACCTGAAGAGCCAACACCCGAAGAAATCCAGGTGCAAATGGCCCGCCAGCTACCTGAACCACGTGGTTGGAGACTCCTGTGTTCGCTGGTTACAGCCACAGACCAATACGATAGCGGCATTGTTAAGGCTGATGAAACTAAGAAGATCGAGGAGCTAACTTCCCCAGTTTTATTTGTTTTGAAGCTAGGTGATCTAGCCTATAAAGATGAAGCTAAATTTCCAACAGGTGCTTGGTGTAAAGAAGGTGATTTTGTTATTACCCGCCCTTATACAGGTACTAGGATCATGATTTACGGAAAAGAGTTTCGTGTTATTTATGACGACCAAGTAGAAGCGGTTGTCGAGGACCCCCGCGGAATTACCCGCGCTTAAAGGAGCAATTATGGTTTACAAATTCCCAGACGAAGACGGAAGCTTTGATGAAAAGCCAGAAGTCGAGTTAGATGTAACTGCTGAAGGCGATGTTGTTGAGGCGGATATTGTTGTTGAAGACGATACTCCTGAACAAGATCGAAAGGCGCAGCCCCTAAACCGTGATGTAGAAGATCCCTCGGATGAAGAGATTGAGGGCTATACAAAAGGTGTTCAATCACGTATCAAAGAGCTAACGCATGCCCGTCATGACGAGCGTAGAGCCAAAGAAAAGGCCGAACGTGAGAAAGAAGAAGCAATTCGTCTAGCTCAACATGCTATGGAAGAAAACAAGAAACTGAAGCAGTATGTTCAGACTGGCGAGACTTCCTACCAAGAGATGATGCGTGAAAAAGCCGAGGCTGAGCTTAATAATGCACGTGATAAGTTTAAAAAAGCGTCTGAAGACTACGACTCTGAGGCTTTGCTTGCTGCCCAAGAAGCGTTGACTGAAGCAAAGATGAAAATTGAAGCTGCAAAAAATTTCCGTCCAAGTACTTTACAAACTCAAGAAAATGATGTACAAATACAACATACGGCTCCAGATGTACCCAAGCCCGACGAAAAAACCTTGCGCTGGCAAGCAAAAAACCAGTGGTTCGGATCGCCGGGGTACGAAGAGATGACAGCCTTTGCATTAGGCTTGCATCAGAAATTGGTGGCCACGGGATACGACCCGCGTAGTGAAGAATATTTCGAGAAAATTAATTCTCGCTTAAAGTCTGTGTTCCCTGATTTACTTCAGGATGACGAGCCAGCTAGCCGTAGAACCGGTGAACCTAGTAAAAAGCCGGCAACAGTCGTGGCTTCTGCTACCCGTTCAACGGGGGCAAAAAAAACTATCCGACTTACATCCACCCAAGCAGCACTGGCTGATAAGTTAGGTATTTCACGTGAATTGTATGCTAAGGAATTTTTAAAACAGGAGGCCCGTAATGGCTAATACTCGTAAAACGCGCGATGGCGAGAATCGCGAAACAGCTTCAACCCGTCCAATCTACCGCCCAGCGGCTACTCTGCCTGACCCTACTCCAGAATCTGGTTATAGCTTCAGATGGGTTGCTAAAGAGGTATTAGGACAAGCGGTACCAACTAACGTATCCCAAAAGTTTCGTGATGGTTGGGTACCGGTTAAAGCTGAGGATCATCCCGAACTTATGATTGTGGGTGATGCAAATGGAAACGTTGAAATCGGTGGTTTGATCTTGTGCAAGATCTTAACAGAGCAACTTGCAGCACAAAAAGAGTACTACGAGTCGCAAGCACAAAATCAGATGGATTCGGTTGATAACCATTTCATGCGTAATAACGATGCACGTATGCCTTTATATAGTGAGCGTAAAAGCACAGTAAGTAAAGGTGGTGGCTTCGGGAGTGGTTCACGTTAATTAACTTTTTAGGAGGCTTTAAATGGCTACAGTATCCAGTCCTTATGGACTAAAGCCGATCAGCCTGATCGGTGGTCAATCCTTTACTGGCGGCACAATCCGCGAGTATCAATTGACCTATAACAACACAGCACCAATTTTTAATGGTGACTTAGTGCAACTTGGCACAACCAGCAATTTACCTGGTATGCCTATTGTTGTTTCTTCAACCCCAACAACCAGTTCTGCTGGTATTGCTGGCGTTTGCGTAGGCGTACGTTATCAATTAGCAGGTCAACAACTAGGCTACCCTTTGTATGCTCAGTATTTGCCAGCTAACGCGATCACTGCAGGCTATACAAACGTATTTATCCGTGTAATCGAAGACCCAGATCAGTTGTATCAAGTACAAGCTGCTGGTTCTGTAACTTATACCTCTATTGGTAAAACTGCTGCTTTAGGCAACTTTACTGGTGGTACAAGCTCTACAACTGGTAACACAACATCTGGTGATTCAGTAATCAACGTAACTGGCTCTTTGAGTTCAGGCGTGTTGACTGTTGCTAACACTTCCGCTCTTGCTGTTAAGATTGTTGACTTGGTTAACTCCAGCTCTACATTCGGCGGCAATTTCCCTTCTAATCCCGGTGATGCATACACTGATTTGATCGTCAAGTTAAACTTTGGCGTACATCAGTACTATCAATCCGCTGGTACAGCTAACTAATAAAGGAGCTATAACATGGCTATTTCACGTTCACAGCTCTTAAAAGAGTTACTCCCAGGACTAAACGCGTTGTTCGGTTTAGAGTACAAGCGCTATGGCGAAGAGCATAAAGAAATTTATGAAATCGAAGCCTCTGAGCGTTCATTTGAAGAAGAGACAAAACTGTCTGGTTTCTCGGCTGCTCCAGTCAAGAACGAAGGTGGTGCAATTTCTTACGATAATGCACAAGAAGCTTTTACAGCTCGCTACTCACACGAAACTATTGCTTTGGGTTTCTCAATCACTGAAGAAGCGATTGAAGATAACTTGTATGACTCATTGTCTGCTCGTTACACCAAAGCATTGGCTCGCGCTATGTCTTACACCAAGCAAGTTAAAGGCGCTTCTGTATTGAATAACGGTTTCTCATCTAGCTACCTCGGTGGCGACGGCGTTTCATTGTTCTCTACAGCTCATCCATTGGTAAACGGTGGTACAAACAGCAATACTGCTGCTACCCCTGTTGATTTGAACGAGACTTCTTTGGAAGCCGCAACAATTCAAATCGCTGCCTGGACTGATGAGCGCGGTCTCTTGATCGCTGCTAAGCCACGCAAACTGGTGATCCCACCTGCTTTGATGTTCGTTGCTACTCGTCTGTTGGAAACTAACCTCCGTGTTGGTACAAACAACAACGATATCAATGCATTGAAAAACAATGGCACAATCCCAGAAGGCTACGCTGTTAACCACTTCTTGACCGATACAAACGCATGGTTTATTTTGACCGACGTTCCAAACGGCCTGAAAATGTTTGAGCGTACACCACTCCAGAATTCTATGGACGGTGACTTCGATACTGGTAACGTTCGTTACAAGTCTCGTGAGCGTTACAGCTTCGGTTGGTCCGATCCCCTCGGAGCATGGGGCTCAAGCGGTTCATTCTAATCTGAATGTGCCCAATAAAAACCCCAGCTCACAAGGCTGGGGTTTTTTCATCGTAGTGGAGTTTTCTGTGGCAGTTGGCGCATAACACGATACACTTTTTAACTTCTTTGTACGCTTTGGTAAACATCTTGGAACTAATTAGAGCACTTACTTCATACTCTTTTTCGCTTGGGTTTATGTGGTGAAAGTCCATACAGGCTATGTGGTTCTCATTACACCGAGCGCAATGCAGACTCCCCTTGAACAGATCCCACTTTTCTTTACCTCGTTTGGCGTGCTTAGTAGTAGCCTCTAATACTTTTTCTTTATTCTTCTCATAGTACTTGCGACTCTGCAGCTTATGGTACGCCTTCTTAACTTCTGGGTCTTTATAGGGCATTTTTGTCGTCTAGGGAGTAGGTTTTAATCGGCTCGTGGCTATTTACATCTACATTACACGCCCATTTAACTGCTTCTTCTGCCGGTAACCCCATACGCATGCACACTTCGGCGGCCATAGCCCCGCTACCGATAGCCATAAAAGTCCTAACCCTTTCCCATTCAAGGTCATCCCCGCATGAGAAAAGGCCTTCTTTAGTCATTTTTAAAAAAGAGCTGTCGGATTTTAGTTTTGGCTTTGTTTTGTTTTTCTTATTCAGGTAGTCCAGCACTTTTTCAGCATCGCAGTAATTACCCGCAACCCCCAGCCAGCCGCCGTCTATAGCAAATATCTTGTCTTCAAAATATTTAATACCA
>Ga0207958_1000437_pt1 | contig 12772 bp, 31 predicted proteins | sample CryBogCBH27Jul07_FD_184606 | JGI IMG/M metagenome (GOLD analysis project Ga0207958, IMG submission 184606) | Freshwater microbial communities from Crystal Bog, Wisconsin, USA - CBH27Jul07 (SPAdes) (version 2) | ecosystem: Environmental > Aquatic > Freshwater > Lake | place: Crystal Bog... | reverse complement strand
CGTGAAAATCACAGGTCGAATAATAGACCGCAAGCTGAGGCGTACCCTTAAATACTACGGGGTCGGAAGGTTTAACTCCGAAAAGTTTAGGAAATCTTTTACAAAGGCACCCGCACTCGTATTTTATCCACCCGGCGGTTATGTCGTACTTAACGAAATCTTTACCCGCGACGTCCTTGCCACCTCTAGCCCATTCGACCGCTTCTTCGGCGTTCTGTCCACCCCTGAGAGCGTTACGAGCTATCCGGTCGATTATGTCATTCTTCTCGTTCGCCACTCCAAGCCCTTCGCACTACGTCCTCCGCTTCCTCTATTAGAAGCTGGCTAGATAAATCATGGAAAAAACGGGCCTTAAAACTTCTTACCCGTCCGATAGTTGCTTCCTTAACTTGGGCTATAACTTCTTGCCCCTCTTCACTCTGTTCTAAAATCTTGTATCCAACCCAAAGGTTTAACCCGATCGCCGCCAAGTAAAGAGCGGTCACGGTGAGGTTATAACCTTTTTCCGTTTTTTCTAGGGTTTTCATGTCCTAATGGTACAACTTTTAGGTTACTATTCAAGCATGGGAGAAAAAATTACAATAGACACCGACGATCTTCGTAAGCTAATCCGCGAAGAAATGAAATCCGCACCCGCCGAAACTAAGGCAACCGGGGAAGAGGTCGAAGAAGTAGAAGAGGCCGTCGAAGAAGAAGTAGAAGAGGCCGTCGAAGAAGAAGTAGAAGAGGCCGTCGAAGAATCAGAAAAGACCCTTTCAGAAATGAGCCCTAAAGAGGTCGAAGCCTTTTTCGCTAATGTCGTAAAAAAGGCTATGGGAGAATTAGACGCTAAAAAAACTTCTAACGCTAAAAAAATTAAACCTAAAGCACCTCGCACTCGCGAGGAAGAAGAGGACGAGAACCCTAAGACAGTAAGAAGCCGTCACGACGAAACTCGCGAAGGCTCTCCCACTCCCCCACCAAAGAAGAAGCGATTTAGTATGTGGGGAGATGATGAAGAATGAAAATTCCTTTTATTGGTGCTTTAACTTTTCCTTGCGAAGAGTGCGGAGCGAAGGGTAAGAAGCTCGCCGCGATTTCTTTACTAGCTGGTGTCGCGATCGGTGCTGGCGTTATCTTTTTGGTAAAGCGTAAGTAATGGCTAAAAATAAACCCTTTCCCGAAGGCGTCGTATGCCTAGAGTGTGGAACCGCCAATAACCCCGAACGTGCTAGGGGTTTATGTACTAAGTGCTACGGAAAACTTTATCGTGAAGCCCAAAGAAACTTAGGAGATGAGAACGTGACAGTTGAAACCCTAGAAGAAGAGAATTCCTCCGGCCCTGCCGGAGTGAATGAGGAAAGACGCCCGGGGTTAGAACCTAACCCGTCCGATTCTCCGGGCGTTGATCTTCAAGAAGAGGGCGAAGGTATCGGCGACAAGTTTAGAAAATTTATTCTTGGAGATAAACCAAAGGATAATTTCGCGGGCTTTAAGAGCCAACCAATGAAAACGAAAGAAATTAAACCCGCAGTAAATACGAAACGCGTATCGGCCGCCGATTCACTTGGCGATCTATGGTCGGGTATTGGTGGACTTCTTACCCGCTTACCTAATCACGCCCCTAGCGGAAAACTTTTACAATTCCAAAGCCAAGCCGCAGGAGAAATTTTAGACGAAGCTCTTAAAGGAACCTTCGTCGATAAAATGCTTTTACAAAAAGCAGTAAAAGCCCGGGGCCGTTTTGATGTATTGGGAGCGGTACTTATGCCACCGGCGATCGTGTTCGCGATTGAAACTAACCCGGAACGCGCCCCTTACTTACTTCCGCTTCTTGAAAGCTCATTACGAAACGCACTTCCCCACATGGTCGCCCCAATTAAAAAAGCAAGAAAACGGGAAGCAGATCAAGCCGAAGCGATTAGAGAGTTATTCCCCGACGCTCCCGAAGGTAGCGACCCAATAAGAGAGTTAATCGCCGAAATTTTTGGCGGTTGGCAAGCCCCCGCAAACAACAAAGAAGAGGAATCCGAAAATGCCGAAGATCTCCAATTTTAACGACGTCCTACACCTGCTTGTAGATAAAGCCGGTTTCGACGACGAAGCCGACACTAACTTGGCTCATGCTTTTATTGACGCGACAAGCTTCGCAACCGCGGAAGCGGCACCAGTAGCCGCGGCCACAGAAACCACGCCCGGTAACTAATGTCCGAAGAAGTTTTAGCCCTCGATTGGGAAACCGAATTTTTACCGTGGTTCCAAGAAAATTGGAAACCCGGCGAACACGTTTCGATAGTAGCCCCAACCGGTGCGGGTAAAACTACCTTCGCCGCCGGTATTTTAGACTCCTGCCGGCGATTCGTTTTGGCCCTCGACCCTAAAGGCGGCGACTCCACGCTTTCGACTTTAGGGTACGAGAGATTAAGTAAATGGCCGGGTATTAAAGAAATGAATAAAAAACTCGAAGCCAATGAAGAAGAAGGTTTACCCTCTCGGTACATAATCGGCGGAATGAGCCGAACCGAAGAAGAAGAGGAAACTCTTAAAAAAACTATGCGCGACACCTTAACCGACGCTTGGTCTATGGGCGGGTGGACGTGTTACGCGGACGAATTACAATTATTAACAGACCCGCGAATGATGAACTTAAAGCAACCGGTCGATCGTATGCTTATCGCCGCCCGCGATAGGGGACTCTCTTTCGTAAGCTCGTACCAGTCCCCTTCGTGGGTATCTCCACAAGCCGCCCGCCAAGCTTCTTGGGTAGCGGTTTCCTATACCCGCGACGACGAAACAGTAAGCCGACTCGCGGAAATTTTAGGGCGACCTAAGCCCGAAGTTCGCGGAGTTTTTAAGGGCCTTAAAAAGTATTCTTGGGTAATCGTTGGCCGCGACCCTCGCGAACCGTATCGCGTAACCATTCCTACGAAGAGGTAAAAAATGGAAACCGTATTTATTAAAAGCGACGTCGAATCCAAGAGCGATCTAGCTTGGGTGGAAGCGGCTTATGGCTATGGATTGGTAAACGGAATACTTACTAAAATTTTCTAAAAATAATACTTGTAATTACATAAAAGTAATTACAAGTATGCTATTTTAAGCAACGGACGGGGTTAGTTGGAAAGGGGTTTCGTAATGAAACCAAGTAAAAAAACCTTCGACCTCGTTCTAATCGTTGTCCTCCTAGCTAAACCAGCCGTAGGGCTTCTAAAAATGGCGGGTCGTCGCTGGTCGCAAGAATCCGAATCCACACCTCTTCGCGTCCTCGGTGACGCAGTACAGGCAGGTCTTTAATGGCAAGTAATGGCAATTCCTCGCAAGAGGCAGGTCGTCCACAACCTCAAACCACGGTCGAAGCCGCTGGCGGCCCTTTTATCCGCCACTCTCAGCCCGGCCGCGCACCTCTTTACACTCGCTCCGGTGACGCTCTCGGTTCGATCGTAACCCAACCTCTCGTAGCTCGTCCGGGTTACTTCCGCAACATTCGAGTTCAGCACACACTCGTAACCGGCGGTACTCTCACTTCCGGCGCAGTAGCGGCCGACGCCCCTTATAATCTGAATTCACTTATTCAATTCAAGGATGCGTTCGGAACACCCCTCATCGTGGCACCAGGTTTCGAGGTTTCGAACCTTATTTCTATCTTTGGCGGCGCGTTCGGTCTAAATAACGGAACGAATAACCCCGCTAACCTTCCTTCGTACTCAGCACCTTCGGCAACAACAGGAGCCGCACAGTTCTCCTATGCGTTGCCTCTCGAATTCGCTAAGGGTTACGGCGTACTTTCAGCCGCTAACGCTTCGCTTCTTCCAACTCTTCAATTTAACTTCAACACAGTAACGGCCCTTTATGGGTCTTCGGTTACTGGTACAGCTCCAACGGTAACCACGACAGTAGACACAGATTTTTACTGGTTGCCGGAGGGCGTAGCAGTAGAGCCACCCGGACTCGGTACTACTCGCCAATGGTTGCTCCAACAAGCTAACCCTTCGATTGCCGCTTCTTCTTCTGCTCGCCTCCAATTCCCTCGCCTCGGCGGTTACTTGGATACGATCATTCTTGAAGTTCGCGACTCGACCGGTGCGCGTACAGACGGTTACTGGCCTTCACGTTTACAACTTTATGTAGACGGTGTTCCAATGATCGACTCAACTATGAACGAGATTTACGACGACATGGCGATTCAGTTCGGAGCGATTACCCGTCCGACTGGTGTTATCGCGATCTCTCGTAAGAATTCGCTAACTCAGCAGAGCCTCGGCTTGCTTGATACCGGAGAGGTTTATCTTTCAACCAACCCCGGCACCTTGCTCGAAGCTAACTTCGCTCCCGCTGGTGCTGGTTCTAACTCTCCCGCCACCATGTCCGTACTTATCGGTCAGATCGTCCCAACAGGTTCGATCATTCAAGGATTGCCGGAGCTCTAAGAAATGGCCGGACTTAATCTCCAAATGAGCGGGGTGGGTTCTACCCGCCCTAGCTCTTATGGGTCTGTCCCGTCCTCACCAGCTCGTACAGCCCAAGAAGCCGCTTTCGGCCCGGGCGTAACAGTTCCCACCGATCAAGCCCAACACCCTCTAATGCCTAACAATGGCGCGGGCGTGGCTTTTTGGGCGGGAGTAGTCGCGATCGGTCTACTAGCACTCGTCCGTAAATCACTTCCACGTTAAGAAAGGTAAACCATGAAAAACGAAAAGGTTATGTATTTCGCGCTTGGCGTTGTGTCCGTATGGGCGTATCACAAGTTCGTAAAAGCCATTCCGGGCAAAGCACCTTCTAACGCCTAAAAATGCCAATTATAGGTATGGGAGTCGTCTTTATGGGCTACTCCCTTGCCTATTACGGCTATTCGCAGGTTACGGGGGGAAATTGGGGCTTCCTTGATCTCCTTCTACCAAGTAGAGCTACTGCTCAGAAATTAAATAACATTCCACGGGACGGAGCGAAGAAATGAATAAAAGTATTCTTCCACCGTGGCTCGCCGCGATCGTGATAATTACTTATCGCGGCGCAAAGAATGGAAACGCGGCCAATAACCCGGTTCCACACTTCACAATTCCCGCCGATTATGTCGGGGCCTTCTTCGTATTCGGTGCGCTCTCTTTAATGAGTGGCGAGCTAGAAAAGGTCGCGCAAGTAACCGCGTGGGGCTTAGATGTAGCAATACTTCTGAATTTATGGAATCCAAACGGAACGGTTAAAAGCACGACCGCCCCCGTTAAAACCACCACTACCGCAAAGGCGGCGACTAAATGAGTAAATTCGTGGGCATTATCTCCCTGACTATTGGCGGAATTATTATCGCGGACATTCTTATACACCCCGCCGGTACTAAAGCCGCTTCGACTGGTATTACCAACATAAGCCGACCAGCGTTTAACGCTCTCCTTGGAATTCCTAGCTAATGCGCGTCGCTATCCGCACGTTACAGAATCCAAAGCGGGGAGCCGGTGCTTTTAACCCAACCCTTACTATTGGCGCGGCTCCGGCTACAAACGGAAATAATTTAATTACTGGCGCACCCGGGACGGTTCGCGTTCGATCTCCCCGCCCTGCCGCTATGAATGACGGGTCTTGGGGATCACGTTATAACCAACCTTCGGACGTTTCGCCGAATTGGATACTTCCTTCAATTTATACATTCCACGCTAACGCCGGGGTTCACTTCCCCGGGAAAATTCTTTCCGATAATGTCATGCCGGAGCCCGCTATTAACCAAACTCGTAGCCCGGCACAAACCCAACATCGCTTTAGAATCGGTGGCCGCACAGTTACGGCGGCAATTCGTCCCTTTACTCAATGGCCGACTTATAACGGCAAAGAAAGCAGTTAAAAAATGGCTACGGCACCTAAACCCAAAGGAATTGGGGCAGGAATTAAATCCTTGCCTAAGCCCGCTTTAATCGGAATTCCGGTCGCGGGTGCTTTAGCCTTTTATCTTTACAATAAGCGGAAGAACAGTACGGCCGCGGCTACCGCCGCTAGTGCGGCAAGCACCCCGGCAGTAGACACCACGGGAAGCACCGCTACGGATACAACCGGAAGTAGTAGCGCAGACACCGGCGGCGGTAGTGGTGCGATCGCAAGCGGTCAAGATTTCGCTTCGCAAATCCAAACTTTACAAGGTCAAGCTTCGACGGAAATAAGCGACCTTGACGCGCTAAAAAAGGGGCAGACCCAAGCTCTAGCAACCGAAGAGAAAGACCTTTCGGTAGATAACAAAAACCTAGCGACCTCAGCTAAAGATCTCGCAACGGATACGAACGATTATTCGGTCGATCGTCAAGACCTAGTAACAGATAACGCCGGAATAGCGGCTCCAATTAAGAGCGGCGGCTCTACTAGCGCACCAAAGAAGCCCGTAACCCCCGCTAACAAGCTTCCTAAGCCACTACCTTCTAAGAAGGTAGTTCCCGCTAAAATCGCCCCGGTATCTCCTAAAAACGGAGTAAATTCGCGGGGGTATCAACCACCACGACCAGCGGCTACGGTTTCCGGCGGCCGCGCACCCGCCAAGCCAGTAGTTAAAGCTCCGGCTAAGAAGAAGTAAGGGGAAATAATGTCTACTCTCAAAGATCGCATAGTATCGGCTATGAGCCTAGCGACGGGTACGCAACAACACACCCCCGACGAAGCTTTCTTCGCGGAAACTAACGCCCGCGGTCGTTGGCAAGCCGATTACGACGCAGGAGCGCAACAAATCGCTTATGCCCATAAACGCCACCCTGACGGAACGTGTGACACCGTAAAACTCGAAGCAACTTCTTATAACCAATGGCTAGAACAAGGCGGCCTCGGAGGTCGCGACGTCGCAGTAGGGAGAATCTAAAAATGCGTACACGCGTCCCACTAGCTCATAATTCCTCAACACTTCATTACTTTATTGCTAATCCGACAATGGTGCGCCCCGTCCCCCGCCGGTGGGATAAGCACACACAATTTAAGCAAACTTGGCCCAACATGGGCGGAATGAGAAGCCCCGGCACCGATTACCTTACTTACATCTCCGCCGACGGCCCGGTAGTTTATAGGCCGCAATAATGGCGGAGAATTCAGCCGACGACATAACGATAGTAATTCTTCTTATCGGAGAAGCGTCGGGAGTGTTCGCGGGTTTCTGTCCTTCATGGTTTACGGTGTCCTCGCCCTTCTTCCATGACCAAGACGCGAAAGCGGGTAACGTAAAACGAATTCGGTGGGGTGAGATCGCGGCGACTGCGATCGTTACTGCTACCGGGTGGGCGGTTACTCAGCGCACCGGTAAGAAGCTTCCACTCATGGCCGCCGTCGCTATCTGCGGGGTTTTCGTGGGCGGTTATGAATACATGATCGCGAACCCAAGTAAAGACGACGAAAAGGAACCGGGCGAAGGTTCGTGGTTAGTACGATCTAAAAAGGGCGATTAACAATGGCTACGGCAACCGCGAGTAAAAGCTCGATCTTCGTAAATAGCGTTCCCACTAATTTTTTATGGGCGACTCTTCTTCTTAAAAACATAGGCGCACCAGTAACCGCGAATAACATAAATAACATTCTTCGCTGGCAAGCGGCAGAGAACCCACCCGCAAGCTGGTATAACCGAAATAACCCGTTAAACGCCTCTCTAGGCACCAATAAGGGCGACGGAACGGGTGTTTATAGTGATCTCACCACCGCGGCTAAAAACACGGCGACCATGATCGTACAGGGCTATAAGGGCGGGGCTATCGGCGGCGGTATTTATACAGCTTTAATGAATAACGCGCCAACCAATGAATTTAGTATCCAAGTGGTTAATTCTAATTGGTCTAGTAATCATTACGGAGTAGCCGCCGCCGGTTCAGATCTTGCCGTACCGGGCCGCCAAGCTTCTTGGTTTACTTCAATACCAGTCCCCGGCGTAGTCGCCGCTTCTAATGCGGACGTAAACGAAGGAACCGCCCCCGCGGGAAGCGGTATCGCAAGCCCCGCCACAGTATCGGCAACCGCCGCGGCCAACGCGGGAGTTAGCGGGTGCGAAAGTAAAAAGCCAGTATTTAAGACCGGCGGGGTGTTCGGCGTTGGTTCCCTAGAAATTTCGGCGTGTAATGTAAAAGCATGGGTCGGGGGACTTTCGATCTTCCTCGGCGGCGGTTTAATGCTCGGAGGCTTATTTATGCTTTCGAGTGCTTTCGCTAAATCTGCGGTCGGAAAGCAAATCGCACCGGTGGCGGGCATGATTAGCGGCGGAACGGGGAAGGTAGCTTCGGCGATTAGTTACGAAGGCCGCAACACTCGACAAGTAAATCGACAGAATAAAAAGACCTCAAAGAGCCGCGCTAAAAACGAATACGAATCTAACCGCGAATTTCTCAGAGGCGAGTAAATGTCGATCGAAGATTACAACGCCCTCGACGGCTTCGGGTTTATAGATCTTTCCCAACCCCTTACCCCAACCGCTTCGAGTGCTTCCTGTACTTCCGCGGGTGGAAGTGTTATCGCGCAATTCCCGCCAGTCCCTTACGATTATTTTTGGAGCGTTGAACAGATCGCCGTAGCTTGTAATTCTTCAACTACTACGACCGCAAAGGTTTATCTTGATACCCCGGCGATAGATCTAAACGTAATCGCGGCAACTCTCGCGGGTAACTCAGACCAAGACGACGTAAACTCCCCAATTATTGTCCTACCTACGAAGTACCTTTATGTCGTGTGGACTAATTGCTCTCTAGGAGCCGTGGGTTCGGTTCGACTTCAACTTAAAGCTAAAGCTCTTACGCCACTTAAAAGGGGGCGTTAAATGCCGTTTACAGACCCTTTCGTAGCGAACCCTTATCCTTATTCCTTCGCCGCGACTTTAGGAGCTACGCCTAACGTACCTTTAGAAATGGTGGAAAATTTCGTAAGTGGTGTTTACACGATTTCATGGTCGGGCGGCGGAACATTAACCGCGGAGTTTTGGAATGGTTCTAGCTACATAGGCACCGCCACGGGTACCAGCTCTTTAACTTTTAACCTCGCCCAAGCCGCCACTAAAGTAATTTTTTGGAACACCGTCGGCTCCGTATCGGTAGTTATAGCTCTTACTGCTTTAGCCGCGGCTCCCGTGTCTGGTCAGCTTTACACTTATTCAACTTCTCAAACGATCACGATAACGGGTTCGGCTTATTTCGTATTGGTGGGAGCCGCTGGCGGTTCGGTAACGGCCACGGGTTCTAGTGGGGCGATCGTGACGGGCCGGGTGACTTTAACGGGGGCTTTACCTTTCGTTGCGGGTGTAGCGGGAACACAAGGCAACGTAAGCGGTTCGGTACCAGCCACAGCGGGGACGGCTTCGACCTTCGCAGGTAATACCGCTCCGGGTGGAAACCCTGCCGTTACAAGCACTCCCGGAGCCGCCGTTTCCCCTAATGGAGTGGCAGGGGTGGCTAGTGGAATCGGCAATACCACCGCGTCGGCCGCCACTATTTCGGGTTTTCCATTCCTCACTATGGGAACCACGGGTACAGGTGGAACCACTGGCGGAGGTTCGGGAATTGGTACGGGTGGAGTGACCCCGGTAGTAGCAAATAGCGGCGGCCCTGCTAGTGGTTTTGGTGCTTCCGGCGGGGGAGCTGGCCCGGGTGCGGCCGCCGGAAATACTGGCGGAGCTTCAACCGGCGGAGTTCTCTACCTTCTCGTATTCGCTTAAGACACGCGGGGGGTGAACCCTTGACACACCCCGCGGGAATCTGTAACTTAATCCTTGACTCGTGGAGCTAAAGAAGCTCCGCAAATTAAGGAGCGTTAAAAATGAACACCACCCAACCTCTAAAGCCAGTTTATCCCGCTATCTTTACGCGAATTTTACACTTGATCGCCGAAGAGCAGGGTAAGACATTCGAGCAGGTTAAAGCCGAAATTGAGGCTAAATAAATGTACATTCAAGTAAGCGAAGCCGACTTCGAGGGACTTTGGAGAAGTGCCGGCGAATGGAAGAAGAATCGTAAAGCCCTACTTCCACAATTAGAAGAAGGTCGCTTCCAACCTTTACCGGGTGAAACCGTTACTCTCAATAAGTGGAAAATGGCTTATTGGTTCGACTCATTATCGGAGCGAATTATCGCGAAGAATTTTTTAATCGCACAAGATCATAAGTTCCAAGAAATCACAGACGAAAGAGAATTCGGTACTTGGGTTCTCTTAACCGATTATCGGGCCTTTAGAAAGGGCGAGTCATGGCTATAAGACACGAATTCCCTATCTCCCACGTTAAGCCCGTGGAACCTATGGGAAAGTATCGCGAATTACTCAATAGGACCGCAAGACCTCACACGGTCGAACAGATCGACGGGGACACCCAAATAATTCGATTTATTAGCGTGAGGGACGTTAGACCTTCTCGCTTCGCTATTCGTCACGAAAAGGGTGGCTTCAATGGTTGAACAGTTAGCCCTAGACCTTAGCCCTAAAGCTAAGGGCCAACGCCGCGCACTCCAAGCCTTAGACCCTGCCTACCGAAAGAGATTTCGAGAAGCGGTCGAGCGAATAATTGCCAAAGGCGAGCCGTTTATCGTGGACGACGTTATAAATGAGATCGGACTACCTACAAGCGACGGGAAAAATAATTCCGTAGGTGGTCTTATGGCTCAGCTAGCCCACGCCGGACTTATTAAAAAAGTCGGGTACAAGACCGCAACTCGCGAGAGGTCGCACGGTCGCATTATTCACTTGTGGGCGGGCGTTAATTATGGCGAGAAATAAATTAACCGTCGTAGAGAACCAAATAATTGTAAGCCGAGAGAAGTTAAGGAGCATAGATAAAATGAAGGAGAACGAATTACGTAAATGTCGATCGCTCATGCTAAAGGCAAGTCGTGAGGGATTTAGTAACACCGCCATAGGAACCCTATACGGAACGAGTGCGAGTCGGATTAAGTTAATGCTCGCCCAAGCGACAAGCGAGGAAGAATAAATGAAAATAACCATCGAGCGTAAACCTAAAAAAGAAATAAACACCTGTATAAATTCGTATGATTTTATGGGATTCAAGGGAATTGGTACATGGCAAAATTATTACGGAGTATCTTTTCTAGGGTCTGTTAAAGATTATAAAAGAATAGGTAAAACCCAACGAGTTTCAGAATTTTATCCTGTTGATTTAACTCCTTTACTTATGCCCGCAAGTTATCAAGTAACAGGTTTAACCGTAGATAGTTACAGGTACATAAATGACGCAGATTAAAAACCTATTTCGCGCCTTCCTTATTGGAGTGCTTCTTATTCCGATCGTCATAATTTTATTAGCAGTAATCGGAGCCTCTTCGATCTTTTTATTTATTGGTCTAGTTCGATACGTTAAAAACGACATAGAAAAGGACGGGTTAAAAAATGCTAAATCCTCTAAAGAGCGGATTTCTAGTCGATCTCGCTTTAATAATTGGGTGCGTCGCATGGGTAAGGGCGATTAAAAGTGGCCGATAATTCATGGACTACCGGGAAGTGCGATCTATGCGGAATTCCGGTAATTAACCGTAAAACCTGCGGCGCGTGTATCGAAGCCGTAAAGCAATTAACCCGCGTTAATCCGCGGGCCTTTAAGGAACTGGCGAACACTTTAGGACTTCAAGAATGAGCGCGTTAGGTATCGCTCTCGTAATTGTTGCGATCTTTTTTATTATCTTAGGAGGCCGCCCTAATGGTTCACGATAGATTCTGCCCTTTAGCGGCCCGGGACTGGCGACCTTCTCGCGCTTTAGTCTGCCAATGTCCGCTAATAAATGAAGTCCGAAACGGTATTCGTATAGATTTTTTAACGATCGCGCAAGCTATGGAAGCTTGGGCCGCGGATAATTCAGCCGAAGGCATGGAAGAAAAAAACGTCCTCTACGTCGAATCGAAAGCCCGCACTTATCGCGAAGCGGCTAAAATCGCTCTAGGTAACTTTAGGCGAGTAGGTTTTAATAATGGCTAAAGGTCGTAATTGGAATTCTCTCACACCGGATTACCGCAAGCGATTAGAGCGAAGCGGATTAACTAAGTCAAAGTATGAAAGCGGGGCAGACCTTAGAGCGGCGAGAGGTCACGCACCGCGGGGAAGTCAGAAGCTCGATCGCGACCAGCTCGCACTCCTTAACCGGGCCATTCGTGCCGAAGCAACCCCGCAAGAGATCAACCGCTTAGAGAAGGTTCTCCTTCGCCCCTCATGGCTACCTAATAGCGTGAATGTTCGGCCGGAAGTTCTAGGAGCTTTAAGTAAGCTTCCTAACCCTAAGAATTGGAAGCACGTTTACATAGTTCCCGCCGAACGTGGGCCGTGGACTATGACCGTGTATACCAAGCGGGGTCTATACCCCAACACGATCGAAATTCCCGGCGGCGGCGGAGCCGAAGGCGAAGCACCCCGGGAAGTAATCGACGCAGTAAAAGCAATAAGTAAAAAGTTAGAGATCGAATACACCGACCAAGTAAAGCCCTCTAGCAAAGACGAATTTTGGTCGGTCATGGATACAGACGCAAAGACCCCTAAAAAATAAGGAGAATAAAAAAATGGCAGATAACAACGAACCACAATTAGGGATAGAAAAAGACGTAGCGGACTTTCTTTCGGGCTTGGCCCCAATGACCGAAGCCCTAGACGCTTTTCTAATTCGCTTCGAGCGAGTTGAAACCTTCTTTATCTATGGACAACTTGAACAGACCGCCCTCATGCTTCGCACGATCGCCGCGCAGAATGAAATCCTAATAGAGCAAGGTTCGACTAAAAGTAAGTTGATTATCTAATGGGAAGCGCATACGACGCAGACGCGCCGCAATGGTCTTCACAAGTTATAGCCGAACAATTAACTCGAATTAG
>Ga0207958_1000436_pt1 | contig 12822 bp, 11 predicted proteins | sample CryBogCBH27Jul07_FD_184606 | JGI IMG/M metagenome (GOLD analysis project Ga0207958, IMG submission 184606) | Freshwater microbial communities from Crystal Bog, Wisconsin, USA - CBH27Jul07 (SPAdes) (version 2) | ecosystem: Environmental > Aquatic > Freshwater > Lake | place: Crystal Bog... | reverse complement strand
GAGGCGCCATGTCCGGACGCTCCTTGGTATTGTTCTTTCTGATGACGCTTGGCGCCATGGATGTATCGGCCATACAGCCGGATCATCGCGTGTCCAACAGCGTCGTCCAAATTCAGGGCGCTGAATCTGGCGGGCGGCTTTACTTCGGCTCGGGAGTCATCGTCGCCCCCAAGATTGTTGCGACCAACTGTCATGTGGTTCGAACCGGGGGGCGCCTGGGCATCTTCCGGGGTTATCGAAGTTATCGTGTCGAGGGCGTGAGAGCCGATGTCCGGAGTGATCTCTGCCTTCTTGATGTGCCCGCCCTCGATCTTCATCCCGCCCGCCTTGCCGGCATTGGATCTTTGAAAAAGGGCGATGCGCTCTATTTCTATGGATTTCCCAGGGCCCTGGGGCTGTCCTATACCGATGGCAAGGTCTTGCGGACGCGGCATCAGGACGGGCTCCCTCTGATCGAAACCTCGGCGTTTTTTACTTTGGGGGGGAGTGGGGGTGGCTTGTTTGATCGGCGCGGACGGCTAGTGGGTCTTGCCACCTACATCGATCGAGGGCATGGAGGCGGTTATTACGCCATAGGAACTGATTTGATCGCCCAAGTCATGAAACGACCCCGTCTTCCCGTCGCACCCCTATCCGGTTCGGCGTTTTGGGAAACCGCGTCAGCTCCCGCTCAAGAGTCTCGCGGACGTGATTAATTATTGGAACATTGTTATAAAACAGGGTTAGCGTTCCACCTTCTCCTGACCCTTGAGAGTACCCCATGAGCCGCCCTTCCCTTTGGTCCTTGATCCTCTTGTTGCCCCTGTCGTTCAGCCCCATGGCCATTGCAGAGCCGAATACTGCGGCCTCTGTCTATGATGACAGTGGGAATTATGGGGACAGTCAAGGCTATGGACGAGGTCGAAACCTCGGATATCCCGGAGTGATCGCTGACATCATTCTTCTGCGTCCCGTCGGGATTGTTCTGGCTGCTGCAGGAACGGCGCTTTTCGTCGCAACGACCCCACTGATTGGGATCGCCGACATCGCTCCCCCCCATGATGCCTTTGCGCGAGCGGGAACCATCATGGTTCTGGGCCCGGCAGGTTTCGCTTTCAATCGTCCGCTGGGTGAGATGAACTACCAGCGCGATGGCGTCTATCCGAACCTGACGCGTCCCCAGGATCGAAGGTTTTCTGCGCCCGTCCCGGTCGTGACGGAAACCGCCGTTACGCCGCTGCCGCCCGCCAAGCCTCCCAAAAAACAATAAGCCGGCTCAGCCAGGCTGAATCCCGCCTTCGGTAAGCGCCCGAGGATCAAGCAACTGTTCGAGCTTTGCGCGGGGAATATCGGTCATTTCCTCGGCGACATCGAGAATCGGTCGTTTGGAGGCATAGGCTTTCTTGGCGATTTCGGCAGCCTTGAGGTATCCGATCACAGGATTGAGTGCTGTCACCAGAATGGGATTCATGGCCAGTGCCTTTCGAAGGTTTTCATCCCGAACCTTGAAGCCCTGAATTGCTTTCTGCGTGAGAAGGCGGGACGCATTGGCCAAAAGCTCGATGCTTTGAAGCAGGTTATAGGTCACAACCGGCAACATGACATTGAGCTGGAAGTTGCCGGATTGGCCTGCGATCGTGATGGTGGCGTCATTGCCGATCACCTGTGCCCCCACCATGGCAACTGCTTCGGGAATCACCGGATTGACCTTGCCTGGCATGATCGAACTCCCCGGTTGAAGGGCCGGCAGTTCAATTTCCCCCAGTCCTGCTAGAGGTCCTGAATTCATCCAGCGAAGATCGTTCGCGATCTTGATCAGACTCACGGCGATCGTCTTGAGCTGACCGGACAGCTCGACCGCCGCATCCTGGGTGCTGAGACCCTCAAAGAACGAGGCGTTGGGCGTAAAGCGCATGCCGGTTCGCCGTGAGAGTGCTTCGGCCATGAATCCTGCAAATTCGGGATGGGCGTTGATGCCCGTACCCACTGCCGTGCCCCCCTGAGCGAGCTGATGAAGGCGAGGCTGGGTAGATTCGATGCGCTCGATGCCGTTACGAACCTGCCGAGCCCACCCCCGAAGCTCTTGGCCCAGAGTCATCGGCATGGCATCCATCAGATGGGTGCGACCGGTTTTGATGACTTCATCGAGTTCCTTGGCACGGGTTTCGATGGTGGCTGCAAGCAGATCAAGAGCGGGCAGCAGCCTGTTCTTGCACTCAATCGCAGCGCTGAGATGAATGGCCGTGGGGATGGTGTCGTTGCTGCTTTGACCCATGTTGACGTGGTCATTCGGACTGACCTTCTGCCCTGAGACCCGGCTGGCCAATGTGGCCACCACCTCGTTGACGTTCATGTTGGTGCTGGTGCCCGATCCGGTCTGGAAAACATCGATCGGAAACTGCTCGAGATGCCGCCCTTCGATAATCTCGCCGGCGGCGGATTGGATGGCGCCGGAGATGGCGGGTTCCAGAAGGCCCAGCCTCTCATTGACCTCTGCGGCGCAAAGCTTGATCAGGGCAACAGCCTTGATGAAGGCCTCGGGCATGGTGAGGCCGCTGACCGGAAAATTTTCGACAGCGCGTTGGGTCTGCGCGGCGTAGAGTGCATCCTCGGGGACTTTGAGTTCCCCCATGCTGTCCTGTTCGATGCGAAAACCCTGGCTCATGATCGGTTCTCCGAGGTCGAGAAATGGTGGGGGTCGGCGTCGATTGCCGAGAGAAATTCAGTCACATCGTCCGTCGTGAAGGGCCAGCACAAAAGCTGTTCCTTCCAGCGAAGGACCGGAATTCGGAGGCCGAAGGACTCCATCAGTTCTGGATCGTCCGCAATCTCAACCAGCTTGAGCGCAAAGCCCACAGAAAGTCTGATGCGGGCTTCCTCAACGAATGCCTCGGCGTCCTCGCAGAGGTGGCATCCGGACGTACCCAAAAGCTCCAGCGCCATGCGCCTCAGCGGCCTCCCTCGGCGAGTTGAGGGGCCAGCCAGCGTTCGATTTCTTCAAGAGGGCGATTCTTTCGCAAGGCGTAGTCCGCCACCTGATCGCGATCGATTTTTCCTACATTGAAGTATCGGGCAGAGGGATGTGAGAAGTACCAGCCACTCACTGACGAGGCCGGATACATGGCAAACGATTCGGTCAGCTGAATGCCTGTGGCCGATTCGACCGAGAGGAGCTCAAACAGAGTCGCCTTTTCAGTATGGTCCGGGCAGGCAGGATATCCTGGGGCCGGACGAATACCCTGGTATTCCTCCCGTATCAGGGAATCATTACCGAGGGTTTCCTCAGGATCATAGCCCCAGAACTCGGTCCGGACCCTTCGGTGCAGACACTCGGCAAAGGCCTCGGCCAAACGGTCGGCCAGGGCTTTGAGGAGAATGCTGCTGTAATCATCGTGCGCTTTTTCAAATCGGTCCAGATGCGCTTCGATGCCGATTCCGGTGGTGACCGCGAAGCCGCCGACATAGTCGACCAGGCCCGAGCTTTTCGGGGCAATGAAGTCAGACAGGGCATAGTTTGGCTGCCCCGGTGGCTTGCTGGCCTGCTGGCGAAGGTGATGGAGCCGAGTCAGGGGCTGGGTCAGAGCTTCATCCTCAAACACCAGTATGTCATCGCCTTCAGTGACCGCAGGGAAGAAGCCGATGACTGCTCGTGCCTTCAGCCATTGGCCTTCTACGATGAGTTTCAGCATGGCCTTGGCATCAGCCAGAAGTTGCCGCGCCTCCTGCCCTACGATTTCATCATCAAGAATCTTCGGGTAGCTTCCGGCCAGCTCCCAGGTGTGGAAGAAGGGGGTCCAGTCGATGAAATCGACTAAATCGGCCAGGGGGTAGCCATCGAACTCTCGAATGCCCAGGACCTTGGGTTTTGGCGGCTGATAGTGCTGCCACTCCCCCTTGAAGGCATTCGCCCTGGCTTCTTCAAGGCTGAGGAGATTGACGACCTGACGCCGTGCCCCATGATGGACGCGGACCTCGGCATACTCCTTTCGAATCTTGTCCACATACTGATCACGCAGTTCATCGCTGATCAGGCTGCCGGCGACCCCGACCGCACGCGATGCGTCGGTGACATAGATCGTGGGGCCGTTCGTGTAGTTGGGTTCGATCTTGACCGCGGTGTGGGCTCTTGAGGTGGTGGCGCCACCGATCATCAGGGGGATTTTGAAGCCCAGGCGCTGCATCTCACGAGCGACATGAACCATTTCGTCCAGTGAGGGGGTAATCAGACCTGAGAGTCCGATGATATCGACCTGATGTTCTTTTGCCGCATCGAGAATCTTTTCGCAGGGTTGCATGACACCCAGGTCAACCACCTCAAAGCCATTGCATTGAAGGACCACGCCGACGATGTTCTTGCCGATGTCATGGACATCGCCCTTCACCGTGGCCATGAGGATGCGGCCGTTGGATTTGGGGTTGGGATTTTCGGCCTTTTCAGCTTCCATGTAAGGCATCAGGTAGGCCACGGACTTTTTCATCACCCGGGCGGATTTGACGACCTGAGGGAGGAACATTTTGCCGGCGCCAAAAAGGTCTCCGACCACGTTCATCCCGGACATCAATGGACCTTCGATGACGTGAAGCGGACGGGCCACCTGCTGACGGGCCTCTTCGGTGTCGATCTCGATGAATTCATCTACGCCCTTGATCAGAGCGTGCTCGAGTCGCTTTTCCACCGGAAGGCTGCGCCAGGCGAGATCTTCCTTGCGTTCCTGCCCCGCCCCTTCGGCGCGATATTTTTCGGCAATCTCAAGCAGTCGTTCCGTACCCTCGGCATGCCGATTGAGAATCACATCCTCAATCGCGGCCCGGAGCTCTTCCGGGATGTCCTCGTAGATGGCGAGTTGTCCCGCATTCACGATTCCCATGTCCATGCCGTTGCGAATGGCATGGTAGAGAAAGACGGCATGAATTGCTTCGCGAACAAAATTATTGCCGCGGAACGAGAATGAGACGTTCGAGACCCCCCCCGAGATCAGAGCATAGGGGAGGGTGGTCTTGATGGCCTGGACCGCTTCGATGAAATCGAGACCATAGCGGTTGTGCTCTTCAATGCCGGTCGCGACGGCGAAGATGTTCGGATCGAAAATGATGTCTTCGGCCGGAAAGCCCAGTTGTTCCGTCAGTAGCCGATAGGCGCGGCTGCAGATTTCGATCTTGCGTTCCACCGTGTCGGCCTGACCCACTTCGTCAAAGGCCATGACGATGACCGCCGCACCATAGCGACGAACCAGCCGGGCCTGAGCCAGGAATTGCGCTTCGCCCTCTTTCATGGAGATCGAGTTGACGATGCCCTTGCCCTGGAGGCACTTCAGGCCCGCCTCGAGAATTTCCCACTTGGAGGAATCCAGCATGACCGGAACGCGAGCGATGTCGGGTTCAGCCGCGATCAGGTTCACGAACCGAACCATGGCGGCCTTGGAGTCCAGCATCCCCTCATCCATGTTGATGTCGATGATCTGGGCACCGCTTTCAACCTGTTGGCGAGCCACTTCGACGGCTTCCTCGTAGCGTTCCTCTCGGATCAGGCGACGAAAAGCGGCAGATCCCGTGACATTGGTCCTTTCCCCGACATTGACGAAGAGGGTGTCGGATCCGATGTTGAGTGGCTCAAGGCCCGCAAGGCGGCACGCCTTTGGCAGTTCAGGCACCTGTCTTGGGGCATAGCCCTGAACGGCGTCATGGATCGCCTTGATGTGGGGCGGACGGGTGCCGCAGCAGCCGCCGATAATGTTCAGGAATCCGGATTCGGCCCATTCGGCGATTTCCCGGGCCATGGCCTCGGGCGATTCATCGTATTCGCCAAATTCGTTGGGGAGCCCCGCGTTGGGATGGGCCGAGACATGGGTGTCGGCAATCTGGGAGAGTTCCTCGACGTACTGGCGAAGCTGTTTTGCGCCGAGTGCGCAGTTGAAACCGAATGAAATGGGGCTGACGTGGCGCAGCGAGTTCCAGAAGGCTCCGACGGTCTGACCTGAAAGGGTTCTTCCCGAGGCATCCGTGATGGTGCCGGAGATCATGACGGGGAGACGAGTCCCCAACCGCTCAGCAACTTCATCCACCGCGAAGGCGGCAGCCTTAGCGTTGAGGGTGTCAAAGACCGTTTCAATGAGAATGAGGTCCGCGCCACCTTCCAGCAGGGCGAAGGTGGCTTCAATGTAAGTTTCGACGAGTTCGTCAAAGTGGACGTTCCTGAAGCCGGGGTCGTTGACGTCCGGAGAGATCGTGGCCGTCCGGCTGGTCGGGCCCAGGACGCCCGCCACAAATCGAGGCCGATCGGGGGTTTTGAGCGTCATCGCGTCACAGGCCTCTCGGGCCAGTCGCGTGGCTTCGCGGTTGAGCTCAGGGACCAGGGCTTCCATGCCATAGTCCATCATGCTGATCTTGTTGGCATTGAAGGTGTTGGTCTCGAGGATGTCGGCGCCGGCCTCGAGATAGGCGGTATGTATGGCGCTGATGATCTCGGGCTGGGTCAACGCCAGAAGGTCATTATTGCCTTTAAGGTCGCTAGGCCACTCCGCGAAGCGTTTTCCGCGGTAGTCGGTTTCCTCGAGACGGTAAGTCTGGATCATCGTCCCCATGGCGCCATCCAGGAACAGGATGCGCTCTTTGAGGAGGGCTCGGATCAGGGTATCAATGGCGGCGTAGTCTTTGGACATGAGGAGAAGGATGCGCCGAAAAAACCGGATATTCTAGCCTAAGGGCGACCCTATCGATAGCAAGTGTCCAAATGCCGTGAACCGGACACTCATGGTGTGGGTTCAACTCATCTGAGCCCGCGGAGTGCCATGCTATACTTCTGAGGCGGCTGAAGGGCGCGTTATTCGTGCCGGCAGACCCCTACTAGACCCGGAGTCATTGGCGATGCCACGGCCTCCATCATCAAGGGTCCAAAAATAATAATCCCAACGTTGAGGGGAGACCATGGCTTATTCAAAAGGTTTTCTGGCAGGTGTGCTGCTTGCCATTGCGAGTTCCGGAACTGCCCTTGCGGATGTGGCGCTGGAGAATGCCACACCGTTGATTGGCAACTGGAAGTTGGAGTCCGTTGCTGCCGGTCTCACCAAACCGCGGATCGAAGAGAACCGCAACTGGGAGTTTCGTGCAGATGGGGTCATCGTAACCAGTGGCTACAATCGTCACTTCAAGACGACCGACCGTCATGAGTGGGGTTACAAGGTTGAAAACGGCAAGATCATTGCCGATGACCCAGGCCGCCCCGGAAGGACGATTGATTATTCAGTGTTCAAAATGGAAGGGAATGAACTCATTCTGAAAGGCGGACTCGAAGGGTTTTATTTCTTCAAAAAACAATAAGGAGGAGCTACTGTGATTAAAGATCTTTTCAAGTTCGGCAAACCGGATGTTTATTTGTGGTCTGGCGTGGGTGCTTTCAGCATCATCCTGATCGTAGCCTTTAGCTTGTTCTCCAGTGGTGGCGGACTGGTCGTCAAGGATCTTTTCGGCATGGCCGTGGTCCTGATTCTTCCGGGCTATGTCATCTTTAAGCTGTATCTGAATAACCTTCAGATCACTGAAAATCTGACGGCCAACGAAGACATCAATCGCGCCATTGATATGCTGATTGTGTCGATTGCACTCAGTGTCTGCACCATCATTCCGATGAATTTCGTCTGGAACTATCTCCTGACCATGGGCGGTGGCGAAGAGTCAACTCCGGGTGGTGCGAGCAACCTCTGGGGCAACGTCGACGAAGAAGAAATTTATTCCGGCAGTGCGAGCTTCCGTTCCATCTTCACGGTCATCGTGGTGGTCGGTCTTGCGATCGGCTACAAGATATTTGACGCTAAGCGCAAGGAAAAGCAGTAAGCCGTGACCCCACAAGATAAACCCGGTTTTTTTGACATCGTGAGCAGCGTCGTTTCTGCTGCTTTCGGTGTTCAAAGCTCCAAGAATCGTGTCAGGGATTTTGCTGGGGGATCAGCAGCTCCCTACATCGTGGGCGGTATCATCTTTACCATCCTTTTCATTCTGGCTATCGTTGCGGTAGTCAAAATGGTGGTTGCGCACTAGACTTAGCCTGAGAAGGGGTTACTTTCCGGTAGCCCCCTTCCTTATCCCCAGTTATCTGCCTCAACCGACGGCTCTCAATGGCTGAACCGATCCGATTGCGTCCTCTTCGAGTCTTTTGTGCTGTCATCCTGATTGGGTACAGTGTCCTTCTTCAGGGGTGCCAGCCCGGGACTGAAATTACCGAATATCAGGCGCCGGCCCAAATCCTTCGAACCTTCCGATCTGAACATCCGTCGGCGCAGGACGTTTCCTATCGTCAGATGACGAAAGACGGGGTTAAGGTCTTTCTGGTTCAGTACTTGGATGGTGAGGAAGAAAAGCAAGCCTGGTACAACGTCCAAGGTAAACCCTTCGTCTCCAGAGCTGAGCGCCGCTCAGCCGATCAGGAGCGCGAGAAGCAACAAGAAGAGAAAGACCTCAAGGCAAAGGAAGAGGCCGATGAAAAGGCAGCTCAGGCGGCTGAGAAGTCAACAGAATCTGAGGCTAAAAAGCCCTTGGCAAAATCAAATTTGCCATCTGGCGGTCATGGGGCCGTGCCATAATTCTTTTATAACGCATGGCGTTTCTGACATTTTGGTCCCGACTCTTTGAATGCGTTGAACTTTATACCCTGCAATTAAAGGGCGTTTAACAATGGATGGCGCCACACAGGAGAAGGCGGGTCGAGTTGCCATCCCTCCCGGTTTGACCGGATCCCCGCGACACAACCCATGAAAAAATTTAGTCGTCTTTTTCTGGCCCTGTCTCTTTCTCTTAGCATCATGACCGCTTGGGCGGGTCTTGAAAACAGCACCCCGGCACAACGTTCTCAGTTGATGACGGCCTTCATGAAGGATCAACTCAAGTTTGATGCCGCCGTGCTCCCGAAGGTGCAGGCAATCAATACCAAATACGCTGAACTGGCTGAGCCCATCCTGAAGGGTGATGACAATATGTTCAAGAAACGCTCCAAGATGCATGACCTCATGGATGCCAAGGACAAGGAGTTGAAAGCCGTCCTGAGCAAGGAGCAGTTTGAACTCTACGACAGCAAGAAGGATGAATTAAAGGACTACATGGATAGTCATCTTTGATGGATCGATCCTAAATCGAAGAAGACGGGCCGCTAAGCGGCCCGTCCTCGTTTCGGCGATGTGCTTCTGGTGTACTGTCAATCCGTTCTGTCGTGGATAAAAAGAAAAAGGCTCACCGAGGTGAGCCTTTCGAATGGAGCGTGAGCGCGATCAGCGCTTCATCATGTCAAAGAATTCCTGATTGGTTTTGGTGTCTTTGAGTTTTCCAAGGAGGAATTCGCTGGCCGCCATTTCGTCCATCGGCTGGAGGATCTTCCGGAGAATCCAGCATTTCTGAAGTTCATCCGGGGGAACCAGATACTCTTCACGACGGGTTCCTGAACGGTTGATGTTGATGGCAGGGTAGATCCGCTTTTCAGCGATCTTGCGCTCAAGGTGGAGTTCGCAGTTACCCGTGCCTTTGAATTCTTCGTAAATGACTTCGTCCATGCGGGAACCCGTATCGATCAACGCCGTCGCAATGATCGTCAGGCTTCCGCCTTCCTCGATGTTACGGGCTGCGCCAAAGAAGCGCTTGGGGCGCTCAAGCGCGTTCGCATCGACACCACCGGTCAGAATCTTGCCTGAAGCTGGAACGACCGTATTGTAGGCGCGAGCCAGTCGGGTGATGGAGTCGAGCAGGATGACCACATCACGTTTGTGTTCGACCAGACGCTTCGCTTTTTCGAGGATCATTTCAGCGACCTGAACATGACGTGCCGGCGGTTCGTCGAAAGTACTGGAAATCACCTCGCCTTTGACGCTCCGCTGCATTTCGGTCACTTCTTCAGGCCGTTCGTCGATCAACAGCACAATCAGATAGCACTCAGGGTAGCGCTCGGCGATGGAGTGCGCGAGATTCTGAAGAATCATGGTCTTACCCGCCTTGGGCGGTGAGACGATCAGCGCGCGCTGACCCTTTCCGATCGGCGCCACCAGGTCCATCACGCGGCCTGTGAGGTCTTCAGTCGTGCCGTTCCCGATCTCTAGCTGGAGGCGGGACTTGGGGAACAAGGGTGTGAGATTGGAGAAGAGGACCTTGTGCTTTGCGTTCTCCGGCGGCTCGTAATTGATCTGTTCAACCTTGAGCATGGCGAAGTAGCGCTCGCCTTCCTTGGGCGGGCGAATCTTCCCGGAGATGGTGTCACCCGTCCTGAGGCTGAATCGTCGAATCTGGCTGGGAGAGACATAAATGTCATCCGCTCCGGCCAGAAAGGAGCTATCCGGAGACCGAAGGAAGCCGTAACCATCCGACAGGATTTCAAGCACCCCGTCGCCAAAAATGTCTTCGCCGCCTTTGGACTGTTTCTTCAGGATCGAGAAGATCAGGTCCTGTTTTCGGGTTCGGGCGACGCCTTCGATTTCGAGCTGTTCAGAGATGGCGATCAGTTCTGCGACAGGTTTGCGCTTGAGGTCAGTGAGATTCATGGATGGAGGAGGGTGATTGAGGGTAGTGGTTGTGGTTTCCAATCGCAGTCCGGCACATTCGGGACTAAAGGAGCGGGCGGGGAGATTTCACCGCCTGAAGTGGGCGGCAGGAAAGGATTGGAGGGGTTGGCGATAAAGAGGGTGAGATATCAAAGGGTGATGCGTTAGAGGGCGCATCACCCGACAATTCATTCTTGTTGTTCTTCAATCAGATCGATGAGGATCCGATGGTTCAGAGATTCTGGTCGAGGAAGGCTGCCAACTGCGATTTTGCGAGGGCGCCAACCTTGGTGGCATGAACTTCGCCATCCTTGAACAGGATCAGCGTCGGAATGCCGCGAACACCGTAGGCCTGTGGTGTAGCAGGATTATTATCGATATTAACCTTGGCGACAATCACTTTGCCGGCATATTCAACGGCAATGTCTTCGAGGATGGGTGCAATCATTTTGCAGGGCCCACACCACTCAGCCCAGAAGTCAACGAGGACTGGGGTTGAAGACTTCAAAACCTTGGCATCAAATTCAGCATCGCTGACTTGAAGGACGTTATCACTCACAAAAGCCTCCGCTTAACGGGGTCAGTCAATCAGGGGAATTTTTTAAGAATCCGGGAATCCGGGACGGAACCGCCCCGCGATGGTTGTGGTTGATCCACATGGCTACATTTGAGCCCAAAGGCCGGCGAATTGCAAGCCCTTGTTTGGCTCTGATGAAGGTTTCAGGTTCCAATCCGGGCTCGAAGTTCGGGGCGGAGGTGTGAACGATCGCCCAAACGGTCCAGACGCGGTCCATGATCATTGAACTGGATAATGGAAAGCGCGCAGACCGAAATGCCGATGCGGTCGCGATAGCCGCCCACATCAATGCCGAGGACCGCGCAGATCAGTATCCGGATGGTGGCCTTGTGTGAGACCACGAGGATATCGCCAGACTCATGGGTATCCTGAATCTCATCCAGGACCAGAAGGGCTCTTCTGGCCACATCGATTCCTCGCTCACCGCCTGGGGGACCATTCCAGCCCGCATCCGTGCTCCAGCGCAGATACTCCTGAGGATATTTTTCCTTGACCTCATCCGTGGTCTTGCCCTCCCATTCACCAAAAGAGACTTCACTCAGTCCGGGCCGAATGTTCATCTCGAGGCCATTTGCCGTGCAAAGGGGCGTTGCCGTTTTTCTTGCGCGCTGCATCGGGCTGACGTAGGCCGCCTTGAAGGGATGTCCTGCGTAGGCCTTGCCGAAGTCTTCAGCCATCAGATGGCCTTCGGGAGTGAGGTCCGGATCAATGGAACCACAGAAGCCGCCAGATGCACTGGAAGCCGTTTCACCGTGCCTGAGGAGATAGAGGGTAAGCGCCATGGTTCATTCCGGATGGGTTGGGGAGTGCCGACGATAACCCTTCACCGGCCGCTCAGCAAGGAGAATTACGTATCTCTTGAACTGACATTCGAAGGCCTTCACGACGGAGATTTGGGTGCCCGCGGTTTTCTGGGTTTAGCCGGTTTCTTTTCCTCTTCCAGATGGCGATCGATATCGGCTTTGGTAAAGCCGATTCTTGCCGCCACCTTGTCGGCGTGACTGACCCGTGAAATGCCTGAAATCAGCCGGAAAGTCGGTTTTCCCCCGGCAAATTCCACCTGTCGGGTCAGGGCCTCGGAACGATCGATATATTGATCGACCAGAGCGTGGTTATGGGTGATCAGGAGGGTGCTACTGCCTTTCTTCGCAAAACCGTCGAGGATGTTCTTCGATATTTCGATTTTTTCCTCGTGAGTCGTCCCCTCTGAGAGCTCATCCATGATGACCAGGCTTTGAGCGGTGGAGGCCATGAAAATGGCCTTGGTCCTTCTCAGTTCGGTTCCGAAGCGCCCCTCGCCATCGGCAAGCTGACTGATTTCAGGCGCCTGATGGAAAATTCGGTCAGCCACGGTAAGAGCCGCATCCTCGGCCACGACGAACGCGCCGGCCTGAGCGAGAAGCTGGGATTGGGCGAGGGTCTTGCAAAAGGCTGTTTTGCCGCCGCTGTTGGGGCCTGTGATCAGGGTCAGGCGGGGTTTGGCCAGATCAATGTCGTTGCCGACGTAATGGGCATTCTCGGTCGCGAGAATGGGGTTTTTGACGCTTTTCAGCTGGATGGTGTGCTGTTTTGCCGTTTTGATTTCAGGGAGGGTCGTGGGGTGCTCGAGGCTGTCTCGATAGGCCAACAGTGAAAGGAGTTCATCCAGTCTTCCGATATCGTCGAGAAGGCGATGGACCTCAGGCGCTCGCTTGATCACATCCCGGAAGGGGTAGATGCAGCCATCCCGGTCAAATCCGCCGACGATTGGAA
>Ga0207958_1000427_pt1 | contig 13001 bp, 16 predicted proteins | sample CryBogCBH27Jul07_FD_184606 | JGI IMG/M metagenome (GOLD analysis project Ga0207958, IMG submission 184606) | Freshwater microbial communities from Crystal Bog, Wisconsin, USA - CBH27Jul07 (SPAdes) (version 2) | ecosystem: Environmental > Aquatic > Freshwater > Lake | place: Crystal Bog... | reverse complement strand
TCAGTTCGAATAGGTGAAAATACGATTTACTGAATTAATACTTCACAAGAACCTTATTGGGGTCTTATACTCTGGGTCTCTTATTTACCCCTAAGGATTCCACATGAGCGACAATTTCCTTCATCTCGGTCTTCAAGAACTCTCCGAACTCGTTCAGAAAGCTGAAAAGGCTCTGGCCGAGAAGAAAAAGAGCGAACGCAAGAACGTTATTGCTCAAATCAAGGACCTCGCTGATTCCATCGGCGTATCGGTGACGATTCATGAATCCGGAGTTAAGGCAGTTTCCTCCAGAAAAGGTAGCAAGGTCGCTCCGAAATACCGTAACCCGTCCAATCCTGAGCAGACTTGGACCGGTCGCGGCGTTAAGCCCCGCTGGCTGCGCGAATTCACCGATAAAGGCCGCAAGATCGAGGACTTCCTGATCTAATGCCGGATGCCCCGCCGTGACCTCACTGCGGGGCCCTTGCTCCAGGATGGAGCGCCGATGACTGAATGTCCTGTCACGCAGAGAGACCATCCCCATGGCTGAGCAGACCAAACCCCGTACCCGTAAAGCCCGCAGCACCGCCAAGCCGGCAGCCCCCGCGGCAGCACCCTCTCCCACCAAAACCTCCCCTCCCAGCGCCATCATCGAGGAACAGACCCTCAAGGCCATTCTGGCCTGGATGAACGTTGTGGATGACTGGACGGTGGCCGGATACCAAAACAAGCTCCCGCGCTGGGTCTACGTGCTGGTGGCCTTTCTGATCCTGACCTGAATCCAATTCAGCGGCTATCAACGGATCAAGGGGCAATTAAAAAAAGCCCGCCGTTATAGCAAATGGATTGTTGACAGAATCGATCAGTTATATAAGAATCTTTCGACCGAAGCAGGATGCTTCGGAAAAAACTAAAAAAAATGTCGACAGGATGTCCAGCCCACCACTTGGGTTGATACAGAGCTGGGTTCTGGCGATCCTTCAGATCCCCCGCAACGAAGTCGTACCACCCCCCCCGCGACTTCATGACGGTTCGCCAGAATTCTTTCCTGAGCTCCAAGATTCCCCTCCCATTGCCATTCGCCCACTTCGGGCCACCCTTTCGTTCGTCTTGAATTTCCTTCGCTCATAAAAAAACCGCACCCCAGATCATGGAAGCGCGGCTCGGTCTCGTCTGGGTCCGGCTTCAATCGAAGCCGGACCCAGAGGGTAATGGGGGGCTCAGACTTAGTAGTCGCCCATGCCACCCGGGGGAAGCGCAGGCGCATCCTTTTTCGGAGCCTCGGTCACCATCGCTTCGGTCGTCAGCATCAGCCCCGCGATGGACGCTGCGTTCTGAAGCGCCGAGCGAGTCACCTTGGTCGGATCCAGGATACCCATGGCAATCATGTCACCGTATTCCTCGGTCGCTGCGTTGTAGCCAAATGCGCCCGTGCCTTCGATGACCTTGGCCAGAACGACTGAGGGCTCGACACCGGCGTTGGACACGATCTGACGCAGAGGCTCTTCGATGGCCCGACGCAGGATGCTGACACCGACCGTCTGATCGTGGTTGATGCCCTTGAGATCCTTGAGTGCTGCAATGGCACGAACCAACGCCACACCACCACCCGGAACAATGCCTTCCTCGACCGCCGCGCGGGTTGCATGAAGCGCATCTTCCACACGGGCCTTCTTTTCCTTCATTTCAATTTCGGTTGCTGCACCGACCTTGATCACGGCAACGCCGCCAGAAAGCTTGGCAACGCGCTCCTGAAGCTTTTCACGATCGTAGTCAGAGCTGGTGTCTTCGATCTGGCGACGGATCTGTTCAACACGGGCCCGGATGGCATCCACGCTACCGGCACCGTCCACGATGACGGTGTTTTCCTTGTTGATCTGGACCTTCTTGGCCGTACCGAGATCGGTCAGCTCAACCTTCTCGAGTGAGAGACCGACTTCCTCTGCAATCACGGTGCCGCCCGTCAGGATGGCGATATCTTCCAGCATGGCCTTGCGTCGATCACCAAAGCCCGGTGCCTTGACGGCTGCAACCTTCAGGATGCCACGCATGGTGTTGACGACCAGGGTCGCCAGAGCTTCGCCTTCGACATCTTCGGCCACGATCAGGAGCGAACGGCCAGCCTTGGAGACCTTTTCCAGCGTCGGCAGAAGATCACGAATGTTTGAGATCTTCTTGTCGTGGAGCAGGATGAAAGGATTGTCGAGCTCAACGCTCATCGTCTCCTGTTCATTCACGAAATAGGGAGAGAGGTAGCCACGATCGAATTGCATGCCCTCGACCACGTCGAGTTCATTTTCAAGGCCTGAACCGTCTTCGACAGTGATGACGCCTTCCTTGCCCACCTTGTCCATCGCTTCAGCAATGATATTGCCGACGCTTTCATCGGAGTTGGCCGAGATCGAACCGACCTGTGCAATTTCCTTGCTGGTGGAGCAAGGCTTGGAGCTTGCCTTGAGGGCATCCACAGCGACAGTGACCGCGAGATCGATACCGCGCTTGATGTCGGTCGGATTGGCCCCTGCCGTCACAGATTTCAGACCTTCACGAACGATGGCTTGAGCCAGTACGGTCGCCGTGGTGGTACCGTCACCGGCCACATCGTTGGTCTTTGAAGCGACCTGCTTGACCAGCTGGGCGCCCATGTTTTCGAACTTGTCAGCCAGTTCGATTTCCTTGGCAACGGAAACACCGTCCTTGGTGATGGTCGGTGCGCCAAAGCTCTTGTCGAGAACGACATTGCGACCCTTCGGGCCCAGGGTCTGCTTGACCGCATCGGCCAGTACGTTGAGACCCGCCAGCATGCGGTGGCGGGCGTCTTCTGAAAATTTAACTTCTTTAGCTGCCATAACTCTTAAACTTCAATGAAACTGAGTTGAAAGGGATGAATGAAAAGCTCAGCCGATAATGCCGAGGATTTCGTCTTCGCGAAGCACAACGTACTCGACGCCGTCGAGCTTGAGTTCAGTGCCGGCATACTTCCCGACCAGAACCTTGTCGCCCGCCTTCACGGTAAGCTTGCGGATTTCGCCGTTATCCAGGGACTTGCCGGGGCCAACGGCCACGACTTCGGCCTGGGTCGGCTTTTCCTTGGCGCTATCGGGGATTACGATGCCGCCCGGCGAGGTCTTCTCTTCATCTAGGCGCTTCAGCAATACCCGGTCATGCAAAGGACGTATCGTCATAACTTCTCCTTGGTTTCAATCAAATTGATGGTCTCCGGCCCATGCCGGAAGAGGCCCCATCAGGGACACTCAGCACATGTGGGGATAGATTTTCAGGATTTCAAGAGGGAACAACCCGAATGCAGGAAAAATTAACGCAAGAACCCCGTCAGACGCCTTCGCTGGCCGACATTCTGGCCGAGGCGCACGGTTTTCATCGCACGTTCCAGAGCGTTTTGATGGCCACGGCGGCAGGCGATGGGAGGCCCCATGCGAGCTATGCACCTTACATCGAAGATGACGAGGGCTGTTTCTACGTCTTCCTCAGCGAACTTGCGGCCCATACCCGCAACCTGCTTCAGGACCCGCGTGTCAGCCTCCTCTTTATCGAGGAGGAATCAGTCATGAAGCAGGTCTTTGCCCGCAAAAGGGTGACCTATGAGGGGATCGCCCAGGAAATCCCTCGCGACGATCCAGCCTTTGGCCCTCGACTTGATCAGATGACTGAACGTCATGGCGCCATCGTCGGCATGCTGAGAAACCTTCGGGATTTTCACCTTTTCAGGATCACGCCAGATAAGGCCACCTATGTCCGAGGCTTCGGCGAGGCCTTCACTCTTGAAGGCTCCGACCTTCAGGCGATCCGCTGGATGGGAGAACGGGGCCACCAATCTCTGGACGAACCTCTTTAGCGGTTCTGAAGGACCCTTCTGAGCGAAAAAACAGACCAGACATCGGCCGCCTGATAGGCCGGCGTTGCAGAAATCCTTTCAAACCACGCGATGAGATCCGGGCGACTGGAAACCAAAGCCCACTCCCCGATCATGTGAAGACGGGCCAGAAAAACAGCCAGAACCACATCGGCAGCACTGGGTTTCTCACCCAAGAGATAAAGGCCCTTCGGCACCGGAACACTGGCGATGAGCTGGCCGGCTGACGCCCGAAGCGCCTCAACCTTGTCTTTCAGTACCCCTTCGCTGAAGAATCGAATTCGCGCCTCATTTTGCAAAATCTTGTTGGCAAAGACTTCACCAAGTTCGGGATACGCCTTCTGCTGGAGCCGCAATGAAGCACACATCTTGGCGAGAAGCCTTGGAAAGACCCATTTGAGAATCGGCCAGCGCAGCATCGTCTTCCCAAAGGTCAACCCTTCGATTGAAAAGGCGTAGTGGGCCTCCAGAAAGGCCTTTTCGATGGCTCCGCCATCGATAAAGACCTCCGGTCGCTCGCGCACCACCCAGGCCAGAATCTCGCGACTGTCGGCCAGAATCTCGGTCCCCGTCTCCAGGGCAGGCACCGTCAAACGGGGATTAATCGCCCCATACTCTGGCGTCAACTGCTCTCGCCCCCGGTGGATATCCATGACGCGGGAGGTGTACTCCACTCCTCCGACGGCAAGCGCAAGGCGCGCGATCATCGAATAATAGGACGACAGGGCGTGATGGAGGCGAAGGTCTGCCATGGTCAGTCTCACAATGAATGGAGGAACCTCACTCTAGCACGGGCTTACTGAGGGAAGTTGCCGCGGCCAAGATAAATAGCTTATGCTAAATATCGTTACCTGAAATCCGGATCCCCCTATGCTCCCTCAAAGCTCCTCTCATCTATCGCTCGCGTCAAAGACCGCGAGGACTGACGCCAGAGCGCCTTTGCGCGTGATCACCATCCTGCGCGGGATCCCGGGGGCTGTACCGATGCCCCTGCCGCTTTTTGCCAGCCGGGTGCCTGCAGGCTTCCCCTCACCGGCCGACGACTACGTCGACCAGCGACTGGACCTCAATACCCATCTGGTCGAACACCCGGCCGCGACCTTTTTTACCCGGGTGTCCGGTCACTCAATGCGAGGAGCCGGCATCCATGACGGAGATCTTCTCATTGTCGATCGAGCCCTCGAACCACAGGATGGCCGAATCGTCATTGCCGCCGTCAACGGTGAACTGACCGTCAAACGCCTGCGGCTTCGGAGCAGCGGGGCCTGGCTGGTTCCGGAGCATCCTGACTACAAGCCGCTCAAGATCACCGAAGGCCTCGACTGCGTGATCTGGGGGGTCGTAACGCGAGTGATCCATGCGGTCTGAGCGCCACTTTGTCTTGGTCGACGGCAATAATTTCTATGTCAGCTGCGAGCGTCTGTTCCGGCCTGCCCTGCGGCACCGACCTGTCGTCGTGCTCTCCAATAACGATGGCTGCTGTGTCGCACGCTCCAATGAGGCCAAAGCCATGGGCATCCAGATGGGAACCCCCTATTTCCAGATCCGAAAGGCTTTCGAAAAGGCCGGTGGCATCGCCCTCTCCTCGAACTACACCCTGTATGCCGACCTCTCCACCCGCATGATGTCGGTGATCGGACAGTACTCGGACCGCCAGGAGATCTATTCCATTGATGAGTCCTTTCTCGAATGGGAGGGCTTCCGTCATTTCGATACAGAGAGGATGGCCATCGACCTTCGCCGAAAAGTCGAACGTTGGGTCGGAATCCCTGTGGGGGTGGGGATCGGCGAAACCAAGACTCTGGCCAAGCTCGCCAACCGGCTGGCGAAAAAACACCCCGATTTCAAGGCGCAAGGGTACTGCAATCTACCCGGTCTCGATCCTGCCGAGAGACAACGCTACCTCGAGGAAACCCCGATTGGCGAAGTCTGGGGCATCGGCCGTCGCTGGTCGCAAAAACTCGAGACTCTCGGCATTCGAAACGCGCGGGATCTCAGTCAGGCTGATCCTTCGAGGATCCGGAGTACCTTCAACGTAATTCTGGAGCGAACGGCACTCGAACTGCGCGGCGTTCTTTGCCTTGCACTCGAGGAGAGTCCGCCACCACGCCAGCAGATCATCGCCTCGCGAAGCTTTGGCGGTTTGGTCACCGATCTCGAGTCGCTCCGTCAGTCGATCAGCACACATGCCGCGCGCGCTGCCGAAAAGCTACGTGAGGATGGATCCAGGGCCCACCTCCTGACGGTTTTCCTCCACACGCCCCCGTTCAATCCGAAGGAACCCCAGTATCACCCGCAGGTCACCTTGCGCCTTAAGACCCCGAGCCGGGACACCCTCACGCTGACGCAAGCCGCCCTGCGGGGCCTTGAAGCGATCTACCGGGAGGGATTCCGTTACCAGAAGGCGGGGGTCATGCTGGGCGAAATGACCCGCGAAGAACGCATCCAGACGGATTTATTCGAATTCGAGGGCGCGGCATCTCGAGGAGAGAGAGACCGGCTGCTGGCCACCATGGACCGGATCAATCAGGCGATGGGACGCAATACGCTCTGGACGGCGTCGCAGGGACTCACGACTAAAGAACAGGCGCAGGGAAACTGGCGGATGAACCGCGGCAATCTGTCCCCCGCCTATACGACCCGTTGGAACGAGATCCCCAAGGTCGTGGCACGCTAGAATTCAGTCTGAATTTGGAATTGGTTGGATGGAGACGCCATAGATGACCCCCCGATGCTCAATGCGCGCCATGATCGCCCTGCCCCTGATGATCCTGACGGGCTGCGCCACACAGAATGCCTCCCAAGGCGATCTTGATGCGGCCTGGGCGGGAGTCGCCTTGCCGGGAAGTCACGCAGGAAAAGATACTGCCGGAAGGGGTTCAGGCCGACTCACATCCGGCGGCGTCGCCCAGACCTATCCCGACACCGCCGTCACCTCGCTGCTCCCAGGCGGCGTTCATGATCCCAAAGGCTGGACCCGGGACATCATGACGGCATTCACCGCGCTCCAGATTCCGGCCACAAAGGAAAATCTGTGTGCGGCGATGGCTGTCATCGCACAGGAATCCTCGTTTCAGGCTGAACCGGTCGTCGCGGGTCTGCCCCGCATCATTCAGGCTGAACTTGAAAAACGTCGGGATCAGTTTCATGTCCCGAATGCCGTGATGGAAGCAGCGCTTGCGGTGAAATCGCCCAACGGCCAGACCTATCGCGAAAGGATTCAGAAACTTCGGACCGAAAACGATCTCAACCGGCTGTACGACGATATGATCTCGGAGCTCCCCCTCGGGAAGACACTCCTTGGGAATCGCAACCCGGTGAAAACCGGCGGCCCCATGCAGGTCAGCCTCGCCTTTGCCGAGCAGAAATTCAAGGCAGCGCCCTACCCCTATTCGGACCCACGCTCCCTCAGGGAGGAGGTCTTCAGCCGACGTGGGGGTCTTTATTTCGGGATTGCCTATCTTCTCGACTACCAAGCCGCCTATGACCATATGTTGTACCGGTTCGCCGATTACAACGCAGGTCACTATGCGAGCCGGAATGCAGGTCTTCAGAGAGCCATCGGCAGTCTTTCAGGACAAAGCCTCTCACTCGATGGCGATCTTCTGCGTTATGAAGGGGAGAGACCCTCCAGAACCGCAAGCGAGACCTTGAACGCCGTCTTGTCGATCAAGGATCTCCTCGGGCTTTCAGAGGAAGCCATTCGTGAGGATCTGGCCCGGGAAAAGACCCCGGAACTTGAAGGAACCCTGACCTGGCAACGGATCGCAGAACTCTCCAAGGCCCGAGGGAAAACGCCCCCAAGACCTCAGTTACCAGAGATCAAGCTGATCAGCCCCAAGATCACCAGCGGACTCACCACCGCTGGATTTGCCCGAAAGGTCGAATCCCGATTCGGGCAATGTCTCAGCCGGTCAGGAAATTAAAATCCCGTCAGACGTCGATGCTGTCGGTATTGTCATCGTAGCTGTCCCAGCCGTCCTCGGCTGAAATATCCGTTCCATCGTCCGGGAGATAGGCGGCATCCGTGGTCCGGGGTGAAGCGCTGTCACCATAATATTCATTGATGGTGACGTTCTCTGCGCCCCCATGCCCCATGTATCCGGTGTCGGAAAATCCGTAGCCGCCGCCGTGGTGTCCCATGAGGCTTTCAAGCCCCTGAAACAGGAAGGCGCCCCCGGCAACCCCGGCTGCAGTGGCGGCGGCAGAGCCGAGAAAGCCACCGAAAGGCGAAGTTCCCGTTCCGCCCATCACAGGCGGTGCCTGGGTATATCCCTGTGGCGCTGCACCCGGCGCAGGACGTCCCGCGGGAGCTCCCCATGGGTTATTGCCAAGAAAACTGCCCGCGCTCCCCTCGTTTCGCCGAACATCCGAAAGCTCGCGCTGGAGAGCAGCGATTTGGGTCTTGGCACCATTCAGGGCCTGCTCCTGAAGTAAGGACTTTTGCACCAGGAGATAGAGTGCATCGGGTTGCGAGTCGCCGGCCGACTTAATCAGGGCCAGGGCTTCTTCATCCTTCTGAATCCCCCGAACTCCCTTCAATTGATCAAGGAATTCCGAGAGCAGTCGTTTTTCTTCCGTATTCATAAATTTAATTGATGGTATCGATTAGGTAAAAGGAAATGTATCAGTGGGGTTCGATATAGGTGTTTTCAAGTACCCTGAAGCCATCCATGACGAGGGTTAGAAACTGTTCAGCCCATTTGATTGTCAACAAATGAGCTACAGTGTGGAGAATCCTAATTCATTTATTATCTGATAGATTACACACCAAGTTCACTACTAAAGAGGTAATTTGATGGAAATCTTCATTCTTGGTGCAGTTATCGTCGCCGCGGTTGCAACTGTGGATGTCAAAAACTCAACAAAACCAGCCAAGGGACCCAATGACTAATTTTGTTTCTCATTGTTCTACTCTCTCCTCCTAGATAGCCCCGTCCTACGGGGCTTTTTTTTGGTCTTGGCGATGGAAGGAGCAAGGCTTTAGACTGCAGGATCGATTTTCATTCCCTGCGTCAGCGGAGACGCCTTCGCCCCATGCCTGATTCGCGGCTCATTCTCCTCGAAGTCCCCTTTGCCGAAAAGGATGTTGCTAAACAGCTGGGCGCCCGATGGAACCCTGCCCTTCGCAAATGGTATATCCCTGAGGGTCTCGATCCTGCGCCTTTCGCGACCTGGCGTCCCGGTGAGGAATTTCGGCAGGAATCATTTTTAGAGCCTCTCGCACAGGGGAGCCCCTCCCCGGAGGGCGACGCGCCGGGGATCACGCTCCTCGCCTATCTCCAACAGGTAAATCTCGCGCTGGCCCGAGGAGTCCCCAAATCCCAGTGGGTACGCGTTGAAATCAGCCAGCTAAAGCGCACGCAAGGCGGCCATGTCCAGCTCGAACTCGTCGAGCACGACCACCTTGGACAACTGACCGCGAGGCTGCCTGCATTTCTCTGGCAACAAAAGGCCACCCAGGTCGTCGAACGCTTTGAACGGGAGACCGGTGCGCAGCTTGAGAGCGGCATCAAAGTGCTGTTTCAGCTCTCGGTCGATCACAATCCCACCTATGGACTTCGCGCTCTGGTCGAGGATATCGACCCCTCCTACACCCTTGGTGACATCGCCAAGAAATTGGAGGCCATTCGAAAAAGTCTCATCGATGCCCAGGTGTTTCATCTCAATCGAAGTCTCCCGGCACCCACGGAATTCACCCACGTCGTGGTCATCAGCCCCAAGGACGCCGCAGGGCTTGGCGATTTTCGCGAGGATGCTGATCGGCTAGAAGCGCATGGCATCTGCCACTTCACCTACTATACGGCGGTCTTTCAGGGGCCAGACGCCGCAGCCAGCATTCGTGCAGCCATCACACAGTTCGAACAAGATGGCCTCACCGCTGATGCTCTTTGCGTTATTCGAGGCGGAGGATCCGTCACAGATCTCTACTGGCTAAATGACCGGGAGCTCGCCGAAGCCCTCTGCAAGGTCCAGATCCCGGTTCTGACGGGAATCGGGCACGAACGGGACAACACGATTCTGGATGAGGTGGCCAATACCCGCTTTGATACCCCCTCCAAGGTGATCGGCCACATCAGCGGGATCATCTATGCCAACACCCGAGACGCCATTCAGAATTTCCTGATGATTCTTCGGCTTTCCGATGCCCTTTTGAAGACGGCCGAGTCTGATGTCGATCGCCTTAGGATCGAGGTCGCGTCGGACATCCGTCACGCCATCACACAGGGTGAACTGGGACTGGACCGGATTTGGTCCAGCATCCGTGAGAATAGTCAGGGAGGGATTCAGGCCAGTCTGCATCAGTTGGATCGGCTGATGGATCAGCTTCGGGGAAATGCAGAGAGCCTGATTCAGAGCCAGGACCTTGAACTTGAGCAGTTAAAAGGCCGAGCGCTGGAGCTTGCGACATTAAGACTCGACGAGGCGGGGCATGAGATTGAAGCCCTCGCACGGGAAATCCTTGGCGTTGGTCCCGACGCCACCCTTCGCAGGGGATTTGCCATGGTCAGGGATCCTCGCGGAAAACCCCTGACATCCCGCCGCGATGCCTTGCGAGAAAAACGTCTCGCCCTTGAATTTCATGACGGCGTCCTTGGCGTCGTCCCCGACTCACCAGGAGGAAAACCTTGAACGCTGAAACCGAGAGCTACAAAACGCACTACGCCATCCTGAAAGAAGTTGCCGAGACCCTTCGAAATCAGAAGGAACCCGACATCGATGCCTTGATTCCCATGGTTGATAAGGCGTTGGCTTCCTACAAGATTTGCAAGGAGCGTCTGACGGCGGTCAAAACCGCGTTTGGAGAGCGCCTTCCCGAAGGCATGGGAGATTGATCAGAAACAATTGAAGAAGACTGAACTTTTTCAAAAGGATTTGATCCAAGGCTTGTAGTTAAAAAAAATATATTCCTCTCTCGAGTCATAAAAAACCCGGCCAATCGAGCCGGGTTATTTATTGCTGTGCACTTTGAATCAACTCGTGGTCCGCATCGTACTCAGAAGCCGAATATTGCCAGCGAGGAGACTGAGACACCCGCTGCCAAATAAAACAAGGGATCCGGTCAAAATGCCGCTAGGCAATAAAAGAAGACCGAGGAAAATCATGGTCTGGGCTTTCATCGACAACTCCTGTCTAGGTGATCCGAAGATCGATGAAATTGAGACAGATTGTTTACGAATAAGTGCCACACACTCATTGAACCTTGCGCTATCGTGCGTGACAAATAGCCGTACTCTCCAGAAAGAGCCATAACGGCAAAGGAGCACACGATGAGCGATACTGAAATCAATAACATTGCCGAAAAAATAGGCAGCGTGGATGCCTGGATCCATCGCCAGTTCATGGAAGGTTGTGACGAACTCTGCTTCACCTATCGACGCGAAGTTGAACACCTGAGGGAGCTGGTCACTGAACTCAACACCCTACCGGCCACTGAACGACGTCAGCATCGGGGCACGCTGAGAAAATGGCGCCGGATCGAGCAACTCGAAGAAGCCCGCCTCAAAGCCAGCTGACCTTCCCTATCGGGCCGTCCGTCCACTCAAAGGGCGGCCCAAAATACCCTCTTCGTGCCGGTCGTATGACTGTAACTTAGGCACATTAGCCTTATACTTCGTGTGGGAATGGGTCGTTACCCACCCGCCTCCCATCATCTCCCTCTACCCAGAAGGCTCAATATGAATGATCTCCATGCCATCAGTGCCTATGGCCCTGCACGCTCGACAGTTAAGGCACAGGCGCTGCCACCCGAAGAACTTGAGCAACTTCACGCCTTCTGGCGGGCCTGTAACTACCTCGCGCTGGGGATGATCTATCTTCAGGATAATCCGCTCCTCAAGGAGCCTCTGAAGCCCGAACACATCAAGAACCGTCTTCTGGGACACTGGGGAGCAAGCCCCGGGCTGGCCTTTGCCTATACCCATTTGAACCGAGTGATTCGCGAGAAGGATCTCGACATGATCTTTCTGGCAGGCCCTGGCCATGGCGCTCCCGGCGTGCTGGGTCCGGTCTATCTTGAAGGCAGCTACTCAGAGATCTATCCGGACAAGGGACAGGATGAAGAAGGCCTTAACGCCTTTTTCCACCAGTTCTCTTTTCCTGGAGGCATTGGTAGCCACTGCACCCCTGAGACCCCGGGCTCCATTCATGAGGGTGGCGAATTGGGTTATGTCCTCTCGCATGCCTGCGGTGCCGCCTTCGACAATCCGGATCTGATCGTCGCTGCTGTGGTGGGTGATGGAGAATCGGAAACCGGCCCGCTGGCCACGTCCTGGCATATCAACAAGTTCCTGAACCCCAAGGTGGATGGTGCGGTTCTTCCGATCCTCAACCTCAATGGTTACAAGATCAATAACCCCACCATTCTGGCGCGCATCCCCCACGAAGAGCTCGAGAAGCTCTTTGAAGGTTATGGCTGGAAGCCCTACTTCGTTGAAGGGTCTGAACCTGAAAGCATGCATGCTGCCATGGCGAGCACCCTGGACCACTGCGTTGCTGAGATTCATAAGATCCGGGAAAAAGCACGGAATGAACCCAGTTTCAGCCGACCGCGTTGGCCGATGATCGTACTCCGGGCCCCCAAGGGATGGACCGCACCTCAGGAGATCGACGGTCATCGTCTCGAAGGGTTCTGGCGTGCACATCAGGTCCCGATTGCCGATGTCAAAAAATCACCCGAACATCTCCAGATTCTTGAAACCTGGATGCGCTCTTATCGGCCTGAGGAACTCTTTACGGCGGATGGTTCTCCAGCAGCCATCATCCGTAACTTTGTTCCGCAAGGCGACCGCCGCATGGGAAGCAACCCCAAGGCCAATGGTGGAAAGCTCAAGCGCGCCCTGAGAATGCCCAGTTATAACGACTATGCACTGACAGTAGAGCGCCCTGGGCAAATCGAAGCAGAAAACACCCGGCCCCTTGGGCAGCTGCTTCGGGACATCATGAAAGCCAATATGACGAACTTCCGCGTCTTTGGCCCCGATGAAAACACCTCGAACAAGCTCAATGCCGTCTATGAGGTCTCTCAGAAGCTCTGGCTCGAATCCTACTTCCCGGAGGACAGCGACGGCGGCGAGCTTTCAATGGACGGCCGTGTCGTTGAAATGCTGAGCGAGCATACTCTCGAGGGCATGCTGGAGGGCTACAT
>Ga0207958_1000417_pt1 | contig 13149 bp, 11 predicted proteins | sample CryBogCBH27Jul07_FD_184606 | JGI IMG/M metagenome (GOLD analysis project Ga0207958, IMG submission 184606) | Freshwater microbial communities from Crystal Bog, Wisconsin, USA - CBH27Jul07 (SPAdes) (version 2) | ecosystem: Environmental > Aquatic > Freshwater > Lake | place: Crystal Bog... | reverse complement strand
CGCAGCTCCGCGACGTAGGCGCGCGCCTGCGCGCTGGTGCGCATGTCGGGACCCGACACGATTTCGACCAGCGGCACGCCCGAACGGTTGTAGTCCACGAGCGAGCGCTCGGCCCCGTGAATACGGCCCGAGGTGCCGAGGTGGGTCGTCTTGCCGGTGTCCTCTTCCATGTGCGCACGTTCGATGCGCACTCGGTAGCCATCGGGAAGGTCGAGGTAGCCCTCGGTGTTGATCGGCACGTCGTACTGACTGACTTGATAGTCCTTCGGCATGTCCGGGTAGAAGTAGTTCTTCCGGTGAAAGGTCGAGTCTTGGATGCGACAGTTCAGCGCCAGTCCAATACGCATCGCGAGCTCCACCGCTTCGCGGTTGATCACCGGTAACGATCCCGGCAGGCCCAAGCAAATCGGACAGACGTTGGTGTTTGGCTCCGCGCCGAAGTCATTGGCGCAGCCACAGAACAACTTCGTCTTGGTCAACAGTTCGGTGTGGACTTCAAGTCCAATCACCATTTCCCAGCCGCGGGGCAAACTCATGAGCGGCCCTCCGCCTTCTCGAGAACTCGTGCGGCCGCGAAGAGCGACGCTTCGCTGCGACCGGGCCCGAGCAACTGCACACCAATGGGAAGTCCGGCCTCACCGGTGCCCACGGGCACCGAGATGGCCGCATCGCCCGCCAAGTTGGTGGGAATGGTGAACACGTCGGACAAATACATGGCCATGGGGTCCTTGGTCTTGGAGCCAAACTCGAAAGCCACCGAGGGCGTCGTGGCACCCAGCAACATGTCGGCCTCGCCGTAGGCGCGGCTGAAGGCCTCAATCATCAAGGTGCGCACCTTGAGCGCTTGGCCGTAATAGGCGTCGAAGTAACCCGCCGAGAGGGCGTAGGTGCCGAGCATGATGCGGCGCTTCACTTCGGCACCAAAGCCCGCGGTGCGCGTGGCTTCCATCATGGCGGTGACATCCTCGCCGTCGACGCGCTGGCCGAAACGAACGCCGTCGTAGCGAGCCAAATTGGACGAGGCTTCGGCCGGGGCGATGAGGTAATACGCGGACAGGCCGAGGCGAAGTTCGGGGATGGACAGTTCCACGATGGTGGCACCGGCATCACGCAGAGCCTCGCGAGCCTTTTCCACGCTGGCGACGACGGATTCGTCGGCACCTTCCACCAATTCACGCACCCAGGCCACGCGCTTGCCGGCGACGCCGTCATTGACGTGGGCCACCAGCGAGGGGGCGGGCTCGGGCAGCGAGGTCGAGTCGAGGGGGTCGTGACCACTGATGGCCTCGAGCAGCAAGGCCGCGTCCGTCACGCTGTGCGCGAAGGGGCCAATTTGGTCCAGCGAGCTGGCGAAGGCGATCAAGCCGTAGCGCGAGACCAGACCGTAGGTGGGCTTCACGCCCACGAGGCCACACAAGGCGGCGGGCTGACGAATCGACCCACCGGTGTCGGAGCCCAACGAGAGCGGCGTCATGTTCGCCGCGACGGCGGCCGCCGACCCACCCGAGCTGCCACCGGGCACGCGCGAGGGGTCGAGGGGGTTGCGAGTTGGGCCAAAGGCCGAATTTTCGGTGGAGCTGCCCATGGCAAATTCATCGAGGTTGGTCTTGCCAAAAGGAATGGCACCCGCGGCGCGAAGTCGGTCAATCACCGTCGCGTTGTAGGGCGGGCGCCAGCCTTCCAAAATCTTGGACGAGCAGGTGGTGGGCACGCCGGTCTGGCAAATGTTGTCCTTGATGGCCACCGGAACGCCGGCCAAGATGCCCGGGTCCTCGCCCGCGGCCACTCGCGCGTCAATGGCGTCGGCCTCCGCCAGCGCCGCGTCGGCGTCGACGTGCAAGAACACGTTCAGTTCCTCGTTACGCGCGGCGACGGCCGCCACGGTGGCCTCCACGGCCGCCCGGGCCGAACCGCCGGCACGAACCGACTGGGCAATGTCTAGAGCTGACCTCACGGCGCCTCCCCCACAATTCGCGGTACGCCAAAGCGACCGTCTTGCGCATCTGGCGCGGCGGCCAGCACGATGTCACGATCCACGGAAGGGCGAATGACGTCCTCACGCAGCACGTTGGTTAAGCCAAACGGGTGCGCCGTCGGGGCCACGTTGTCGGCCCCCAGTGAGGCCAAGTCGTCGGCGTGACCGAGCACGGCCGCGAGCTGGTCGCGAAAAAGGTCCACTTCGGCGTCCGTGAGGCGAAGGCGCGCTAGCGCCGCCACCTTGATCACGTCCTCGCGGGTGAGGTCGGCACTCATGCGAAAACTCCTTGCAAGAAGCGAATGGTGGTTTCTTCAATGAACGGGGCGTCGTTATCCAAGGTGGCCACGTGATAACTGTTCTCCAGCCAGTGATGCTCCACCGGACCGGTCATGGCGGCGACGAGTTCGGTCGAATTCACCGGGTCGACCACGTGATCCTCGCGGCTGGTAAACACCACCGCCGGAGCCGAGAGCTGTGACAGTTCGCGATAGACGGTGTCAAGGCCATCCATCAGGCTGAGGCCACAGGCAATGGGCGTCGCGTCGTACGACAGCTCGTGGCCCCCGTCTTTCTTGATGTCCGATCCGATGGACTCCACCGTCTCGAGTCCGGCGGCAATGAGATCAGCCATGGCCTGACGCAGCTCCGCGTCATAGGGCTTCACCATGGGGTTAACGAACACGAGGGCCGCGGCGTCGGGGCGCTGTTCGCCCACGAAGGCAGTGAGTCCGCCACCCATCGACAACCCAATCACGGCAACGCGAGCACAGCGCGACGCCAGCTGGTCGTAGGCCGCGAGGGCCGCACCCGCCCAGTCGGTCCAGCCGGTGGTTTGCATGTCCTCGACGCTGGTGCCGTGTCCGGGAAGACGAGGCAATTCCACCGACCAGCCGTTATTGGCGCAGCGCTCGGCCAGCGGTCGCATGGACTGCGGGTTTCCGGTAAAGCCATGCAGCACCAGAACGCCGTCGGGGCCGCCGAGCGACGAGAAGGGCTCGCAACCAGGAATCACAGAGGGTGTGCTCATGACTCGTCATCGTAGTGGGCGCCCTAGCCTTAACGAGGTGCCACACGAATTTCTGAGCGACGATTGGATCACCGAGGCGCGCGCCCTGCGCGAGACCTGGGATATCCCCCGCGATGTGCCCCTCGCGGTGCGCATCAATATCAACGTGACCGCGGCCCCCTTCGCCACCTCGGCGCTGGCGGCCCATCTCGACACCACGGCGGGCGTTCCCGTCGTCGATCTCGGTCACCTCGAGACCGTTGACCTCACGATCACCGTTGAGTGGGCCGTGGCGAAGTCCTTATTCATCGATGGCCAACCATCAGCGGCGATGTCTGCATTCTTGAACGGCAAGATCGCCCTCGAGGGCGACATGACTAAGTTGCTGGAGCTGCAAAACCTCACCCCCACGCCGGAGAGCCAGCGCGTCTACGAGGACCTACGCGCGATTACTCGCTAACGCGTCGTGGCGGTCGCCGACAGGCGATCGCGGCAACGATGGCCACGACACCCACCGCCGCTCCCACCAGGAAGGGCTGGGCAAAAGTCGCGAGCAGGCGCGGGTCTCCCATCGCGGCGTGTTCCAGGTGATGGCGAGTCACCGACGCCTGCTGAATGGCGACCAACACGTCAATACCGGCGACTTCACCCACCTGCATCGCGAGTAGTTGCGCCGCGGACATCACGCCAAATTCGTGGGGCTTGACCTCGTAGGCCATGATGGCCGATGAGGCCGGCATGGCGACGCCCATACCCATGCCCGCGAGGCTGAGGGCAATGACGACCACCCAACTGCCGGTGCTCGGTTGCAAGATGCCAAAGAGAACCATGGATCCAGCGATGAAGCTGGTGCCGGCAATGGTGGAAATCTTTTCGCCGATGCGCACCGAAATGTATCCGGCAATGGGCGAGGCGATGGCAAAGACGATGGGTCTCGCCACCGCAATGGCTCCCACGCGGCCGAGCGAATAGCCGTAGCCGTATTCCATGAGGAGCGGGAAGAGGAAGAACCCGCCGAAGTACGCGAAGTTCGAGGTGGCGCGCACCACCATCGGTAAGACGAAATTGCGCTGGCGAAAGTAGCTCGCGGGAATAAGGGGGTGTGTCGCGACGCGAATGCGCACCACGAACGCCGCCATCGCCACGGCCGCCACCACGAAGCAGCCGAGCACCGAGGGGCTCGTCCATCCGCGCGGTTGCCCGAAAGAGACGCCCAACATGAGGGCCGCCACCGAGAGAGATAGTGCGAGTGAACCGGGCCAGTCCATCGTCGACAAAGCGTCGCGCACGCTGGTCTTGTTCTCGCGGTGATCGAGACGTCGCGGCAAGATGGTGGCCACGACTCCGAGGGCGAGGACGAGCAGGGCGAGCTGCACCCAAAACAGGGCGCGCCACCCGTAGGCCGCGATGATGGGTGACCCCACCGACACGCCGAGCACGGGGCCACCGGCACCCACGAGTGACCACCACCCCATCGCTTTCACGCGCTGATCGGGCTTGAAAACACTATTCACCAGTGCGCCGGACGCGGTGCCGGTCGCGGCGCCCTGAATTCCATCCAAGGTGCGCGCAATGAGCAACATCGCGATCGATCCCGACGTTGCCGTCAAGATGGCCGAGAGCGCCGCACCGACGAGACCAAAGATGTAGAGACGGCGGTGTCCGAAGATGTCGCCCAACTTGCCAAACAGCGGGGCGGCGAGGCCGTAGGCCAAGAGCGGACCCACCATGGTCCAGGTCAGCGTTTGCGTCGAGGTGTGAAATTCGTGCTTGACCGTCGGCAGCGAGACGTTGAAAACGGTGAAGGTGAAGTTAAGGGCGAAGAGCACCGCCAACAACGACCACAGCACCCACCACTGGTACGCACTGGACTTCGACGCACGCTCTTGGGCGCGTGCGGTCAGCAGTTTGAACCAGTTGAGGTCGCTGCCGGCCTCAGTGCCGAGAGCGCCGAATTCAATTCCCCCCAGGTCATCAGATCCCAAGAGGCTGTCGGGGTCTTCGCGCCTATTGACGCCCACTACTTAAGAATCTTGGGCAGTTCCGCGGCGAGCTCGGCGACGGTCCAGCGGTCGTTCTTGTCGAGCTCTTCTTGCATCGTCCAGTTCTGGAAGCGGCGAACCGTTCCGCCCTGCACGAAGAAGACCTGCCCGGTGGCGGCGCAGTCTTCCATCGCCAAGGTCGCCACCAGGGGCGAAATGTTGGCGGGGTCCCAGGCGTCAAACGCGGCCGCGTCGCCCGGCGCCTTCACGACGTCCGAGAGGCCCGGCGTCGATTCGGTCATGCGGGTGCGAGCCGCCGGCGCGATGGCGTTCGCGCGCACGCCGTAACGACCGAGCTCTTCGGCAATGATCACAGTGAACGCGGCGATACCGGCCTTCGCGGCGCCGTAGTTGCTCTGGCCCACGTTGCCGATGAGGCCCGAGGTGGAGCTGGTGTTAATGATCGCGGCCTTTACTTCCTTGCCGGCCTTGGCCTGCTCGCGCCAGTAGGCGGCGGCGTGACGGGTGGGGACGAAGTGGCCCTTGAGGTGAACGTGAATAACCGAGTCCCAGTCTTCTTCCGAGAGGTTCACCAGCACGCGGTCACGCAAGATGCCGGCATTGTTCACCAGCACGTGCAGGTCACCAAAAGCGTCGAGGGCCGTCTGAATGAGGCGCGCGCCACCTTCCCACGAGGCGATGTCGTCGTGGTTGGCGACGGCTTCACCGCCGGCGGCACGAATCTCTTCGACAACCTGCTCGGCCGGCGACTGAGTGGAGGTGGATCCGTCGAGGTTGCCACCGAGGTCATTGACGACCACCTTGGCGCCTTCGGCCGCAAACAAGAGCGCGTGCTCGCGCCCAATGCCTCGTCCTGCTCCCGTGATAATTGCGACGCGACCGTCAAGTGCACCCATGATTCGTCCTTTCAAAACTGAGAGTTACTTTACCGACCATGCCGACCCGGCTCGCCAGAAATAGGGCGGGCGGGCGTGGGCGTGATAATGGTCAGGAATATTGCGCATGTGGTCATCAATGGACCAGCCGCCGGGGCCAAACTCCTCGTCGGCCACCGCCGCCAATTCGGCGTGGAGGCGCGCCTTGATCTCTGGCGCCGGCTGCGCGTCGTGTTCGCGCCACACAATCATCGGCACCAGGCAGATCTCGCAGTCCGCGATCCAGGCAATGTCACTTTCGCCGTAGCGGCGGGTAATGACCGCAGCGTCGCAGAGGTCGCAGGCCACTTAACGAACGATGAGACGAACGGTGCCGTGCCAGGCCCACTGGGTGCCCGGCGCGGGACGCTGCGAGACCACCACGTGCCAGCTGGTCGTGGTGCTGGTCCAATTGGTGGCGTAGTAGAGCTCGGAGGTCTTGCAGGTGGCGAAGACTTGCGCCTTGCTCATCCCGACGAAGTTCGGCACCGCACGCGGCCCGTGGGGATTAACGGTGGTCGTGGTCGTGCTCGTGGTGGACGAGGCTCCGGGTGTCGTCGAGGTGGTCGTCGACGGGTCGACGCCCTTCGAGATCGCCAGCGTCACCGTCGCCCCCGTGGGTACCGCCGTGGGGTTCACTTGACCGTTATAGAGAATCTCCGCCACGTGGCCAACGCCGAAGGTGCTGGAGTAGATCTGCGCGGAGAGCGGGCAAATAGCTGTCAGGCCCACCGTGCTCAGCATCTGGGTGGCCGTGGCGCAGTCCACGCCCAGAACGTTGTTGGGCAGGGCGATGGTGTTCGGCCCTCCCGAAATCGAGATCGTGACCGTCGCGCCCGACGATGCGTTGGTCCCTTCCGCGGGCACCTGGCTAACCACTGATCCAGCCGGCACACTGGGTGACGGCACGGGGCCGGTAATGGACACCGTGAATCCATCGGACGAGAGAAGCGTCGTGGCCTGCGCCTTCGTCAAGCCCACCACGGTCGGCACGGAGTGATTCACCGAGAAGGCGCCGAGCTTCCACGCGGCGCCGAAGCCGACCGCCGCCACGATGATGATTGCCGCCACGATGGCGGCGACCCATTGGCGACCGCCACGGGCGCGTCGCACCGGTCGTGGTGCGGCCGGCGAGGAAATGGACGAACTGGTGACACCACGGGTCGGACGAACATCGTCATCGTCGTCGTCAAAGTCGAAATCACCGGTCACCACATTTTCCGCGGTCGAGACGCTGGGGTCGCCGAGCGGCGTCGGGCCCGACGGGATCGACACCACACCCGTGACGTCTTCGGGACGAGGGGTGCGAAAGCCAATTTGGGGACGGCTCGAGACGCGAGTTATCGGGCCGGACGGCGAACTCGCGGCCGGCGTGTCGGTGGCGACGGCCTGCAGACGCTGCGCGAAGAGCGCGGCGTCGGGGCGAGCGGACGCTTGGTAGGCCGCGCCAATGGCCACGACCATGTCGAGGGCACCCAAGGCGGCTTCCACCGGGAGGGGCTTGCCCACGCGTGCCTGCAAGGTGGAGGCGGGAGTCTCGCCCACGAAGGGCAGGTAGCCGGTGACGGCCTCAAACAAGATCAGTGACAACGCGTAGACGTCAGTGCGGGCATCCACCGTGGCCCCGGTGGCTTGTTCCGGACTGGCGTAGCGGGGGTCCGCCGGAATATTCCCGTGCGACTCCATTAACGCTTCCGACAAGCCCAAACCCGCAATGCGGGCGCGACCATCGCGGTCAAACAAAATCAGTTCCGGGGCCAGAGACCCGTGGACGATTCCGCGGGCGTGGGCATAGGCGAGACCTTCGGCGACTTCGGCCCCAATAAGGGCCGCTTGACCGACGGTCAACGTGCCCTGACGGTCCACAATGGTGCGCAGCGAGCCGCCCTCGGGGAATTCGGTCACGAGATAGGCGCCACCGGCTTCTTCGCCCCAGTCAAAGACACGCAGCAGGTAGGGGTGCGTCAAGGCGGCGACGGTCACGGCCTCCTCGCGGAAGCGGTCGACGAAGGACGGGTCGTAGGTGCGCACCGGCGCGAAGTGAATGGCCACCTGACGCGCCAAGGAGCGGTCGTCGGCGACGTAGACCTCGGCGCCGCTCGCAATGCCGAGATAACGGCGAATGACGTAGCGACCGCCGAGAATGGCTGCGGGATCCAAAGTGGCGCTCATGGCGGCCCAAGGCTACCGGTCAGCGACCCCCGGTCACGAAGGGATCTCGCCGGTCTCCAGTAATTGCGAGAAATTCTCCGATAAAACCACCGGAATGCCTAATTCGGCGGCCTTGGTGAGCTTGCTCTGCCCGGGGGCGTCGCCCACCACGACGCAATAGGTCTTCTTGGACACCGAACCGGGTGAACTGCCCCCGCGAGCTATCACCGCCGCTTCCCCCTCGTCGCGCGTGAATCCGGAGACGGTGCCCGTAATGACGACGGCGCGGCCCGCCAAGGTGGCCGGCAGACTGTCGCCCGAGCTCTCGCTGACCGCCACCTCGAGGGCAATAAGTCGCGAAATGCGCTCGCGGCCCTCCTGCGAGCCCATGTAGGTCACCATGGAGTCAGCAATCACGCTGCCGACGCCATCAAGCGCCGCGAGTGCTTCGACCGAGGCCGCCGCCACGGCGGCGAGCGAGCCAAAGTGTCGGGCGATGACGCGGGCGGCCACGGGGCCGACGTGACGAATACCAAGACCCACTAAGAGGCGTGACAAGGGTTGACTCTTGGACGTCGCGATGGCGCTGACGAGCGCGGTGGCGGACAGCTCGCCAAGGCCATCAAGCGCCGCAATGTGCGCCGTCGACAACTCGTAGAGATCGGCCACGTCAATGAGGAGGCCCGCCTCAATCAATTGGGCCACGCGTTGTTCGCCGAGTCCCTCAATGTCCATGGCCCCGCGCGACGCGAAGTGCACGATTTGCTGAACTTGCTGCGCGGGACAGGCACGATTGGTGCAGTAGGTGTCACTCTCTCCCTCGCGGCGAACCAGCGGCGACTCGCAGTCCGGACAGTTCGTGGGGAATATCCAGGGCTCGGCGCGCGTTTCGCTGCGCCCCAGGACCGCCGATACCACTTCAGGAATGACGTCGCCCGCTTTGCGCACGATGACCTGGTCTCCCGGGCGCACGTCTTTGAGTCGCACCTGGTCTTCGTTGTGCAAGGTCGCCATCTGCACGGTCGACCCCGCGACTACCACGGGCTCCAGCACGGCGTAGGGCGTGACACGGCCCGTGCGGCCAACCGAGACTTCAATGGCGATCAGCGTGGTCGTCTGCTCTTCGGGGGGAAGCTTGCGAGCAATGGCCCAGCGTGGCGCTCGAGAGGTGAACCCCAAGGTCTCGCGTGCGGCGAGGTCGTCGAGTTTGTAGACGAGGCCATCGATGTCGTATCTCAAGTCGTGACGAATGTCCGCGAATCGGTGCTCCGCCGCCACGATGTCGGCGGGTCCCACGCAGACCGTGGTTTCGGCCGATACGTCGAACCCCCACGCCGCGAGCTGGGCGAGCACGTCACGGTGACGAGCCACGGAGGACAACTCGTGACTGTCGTTCACCACCACCTGATACGCGAGAAACGACAGGGGTCGCGTGGCGGTGACCCGAGGGTCTTTTTGCCGCAGGCTTCCCGCCGCGGCGTTACGCGGGTTCGCGAATTCTTTGGCGCTCGCGGCTCGCTGGGCGTCGTTCAACTTTTCAAAATCCGCGCGCGCGATATACACCTCGCCACGCACGTCCACGCGCCCCGTGCTCGAAATTCGTGGCGGAATGTTCGCGATCGTGCGCACGTTTTCCGTGACGTCTTCGCCCACGGTTCCATTGCCCCGCGTCGCACCCAAGGTGAGCTCTCCGTCGAGGTAGGTCAGCGACACCGCCAAGCCATCGATTTTCGGTTCGGCCGTCACCGTGACCTGGCTCGGGTCAATCTCGAGGCCGCGCGCGACGCGCTGCACCCACGCGACCGTCTCGTCGTCGTCAAAGACGTTGTCGAGACTGAGCATGGCGACGGCGTGCGTCACCGGGGCGAAAGTATTTTCCGGGGTGGCGCCAATGGGAGTCTCCGACGCGAGATCGGGGTGCTCCTTTTCGAGTGCCGCCAGCCGACGAACGAGGGCGTCGTACTCGATGTCGGGAATAAGTGGTTCGTCGCGCAAGTAATACGCCGCGTTGTGCTGGGCAATTTCCTCACGCAGGGCGGCTATTTCCTCGCGTGGATTCACGGAGCCACCACCGTGGCGGCTCCGATCACCGTGTCACCCACTTCACGGTCATAAAACACCAAGGTCTGACCAGGAGCCACGGGACGTAAATCGCTGTCTGACTCAAAACGCCATGGTCCACTGAGCAATTCACCCTCGTAGACGCGGCCGTGCGCACTCACCTGGGCGCGCAGGCGTTGCTCGGCCACCGGACCGCGCATCATCTGGATATCGAATTCGTCGAGATACACCGTGCGCGTCACGATGTCCTCGAGTTTGGCGATGTGCACTTGACGAGTGGTCAAATCGACCGACTTCACGTAGCGCCGTTCGCCATCACGGCCGGGCGCAATGCCTCGACGCTGCCCCACGGTCACGAGTTGGGCGGAGGGCAGCTCCCCGAGGTCCGCTCCCGTATCGCCGTCGATAATGCGTGCCGACGTCAGCTCGATTCGAGTGCGCAGGAACGCTTCGCGTCCGTTACTGGCTTCGATGAAACACACGTCTTGCGAGTCCGGCTTGTTCCAGGTCTTGAGACCGAGACGCTGCGCCTCGGCTCGCACCGCGGGCTTTTCCATTTCGCCAATGGGCAAGATGAGCTTCTCGAGGCGATCGGCACGAAGATGCGCCAACACGTAACTCTGGTCCTTGAGGGGATCAACGCCACGCACCAAGCTCGCGACGCCGTTCTCACGGCGAATGCGCGCGTAGTGGCCCGTGACGACGTAATCAAAACCGAGGCGCTCGGCGCGGTCCATGACGACGTCAAACTTGATGTAACGGTTGCAGTCAATACAGGGGTTCGGCGTCACGCCCGCGGCGATGCCCTCCACGTAGGGAGTGACCACCTTCTCTTCAAAAACCTGCGAGTAATTAAAAACGTGATGTTCGATGCCCAGGGCGTGCGCCACGCGACGCGCATCATCGACGTCGCTCACCGAGCAACACCCACTGTCGCTCTCGCCGCCCCAGAGCTTCAAGGTGACGCCCGCCACCTCGTGGCCCGCCTCGACCATGAGGGCGGCAGCAACCGACGAATCAACGCCGCCGCTCATTGCGACAAGGACTTTCATACGTGCAGTTTGCCAGCCCGCGGTGACGGCTCTAGCGCTCGGCGCGAAGTCGCTCCAGCGCACGAGCAAACGATGCGGCCACGTAGTCGACATCGTCAGAACTGGTCTCGTGGCCCATGGAGAAGCGAATCGCTCCCCCGGCCCATTCGTGGCCGATATCCATCGCCGCTAAGACGTGCGAACCCACTTGGGCCCCGCTGGAACACGAGGCTCCCGCCGAGGCACAGATGCCGTCGACGTCGAGGAGGAAAAGGAGTTCCTCGCTGGCCACGCCGTGAGCCATGACGTGGACGGTGCCCGGCAAGCGTCCTTCGGTCAGCCCCGTGACGTGCACCGCCGGCAATGCACTGAGGTAGCCAACGAGTCGTTCCTGCAGCGCGCTGACGTGCTCCCAGGTCGCGATGCGATCGCGCGCGGTGGCGCGACACGCGGCGGCAAAACCCACGGCGGCGGCCACGTCGACCGTGCCCCCACGGTGACCACGTTCTTGACCACCACCCGAAATAACCGGCTCTAACTTCACGGGCTGACGAAGGATCAGCGCACCCGCATTGACGGGCCCGCCCAACTTGTGCGCGCAGATAGATACCAAGTCGGCCAGTTCCGTCGAGAAGCTGAGATCCACGAAGGGCGCCGACGCAATGGCGTCGGTGTGCAACAGTGCGCCGCCGGGGACCACTCCCTTGGCAATGCCGCCCAAGGTGGAGAGGGGCTGCATGATGCCCGTTTCGTTATTGGCCGCCATCATCGAGACGAGGGCGGTGTTCTCGTCGATCAGGGCGAAAGCTTCTTCCACCTTGGTGACGCCGCTGTGATCGCAACCCATCACGCGAAGCTCGACGCGCGCATCTTCTCGCACCATGCTCTCGGCGGCACCGGAGACCGCGTGATGCTCAATGGCACTAATCACAATGTTGGCGCGTTCGTGATCGCGAAGAAAGGCCCGGGTCGTGCCGGCAATCGCGAGGTGAGTGGACTCGGAGCCACCGCCGGTGAAGATGATTTCGTGGATCTGGCCGCCCACGAAGTTGGCGACGTCTTCACGCGCTTCCTCAATAGCCTTGCGAGCCAGTCGAGCGGCGTGGTGCGACCCCGACGGATTTCCGACGACGCCGTGTAACCAGGGAGCCATAGCCTCCGCTACCTCGGCGCGTCGCGGCGCGGAGGCAGCGTGGTCGAAGTAGTAGGTCGAGCTCATGCCACGTACACCGTCTTGATGTTCACGAACTCGTGGATGCCGTACGCGGACAGCTCGCGGCCGTAGCCCGAGTCCTTAACGCCACCGAAGGGCAATTCGGGCGTCGAGGCCACGATGGCGTTCGCAAAGACCATGCCCGCCTCAATGCCTCGGGCCACCTTTTCGATTTCCGCCGGGTCGGTCGCCCACACCGAGGCGCCCAGGCCCCAGGGGGTGTCGTTTCCGAGCGCGATCGCCGCATCAAGGTCATCGACAACGTGCACGACGGCCACGGGCCCAAAAAGCTCTTCGCAGCCCGCGCGCGAGTCAGCGGGGACGTCTGCCAAGACGGTGGGGGCGAAGAAAAAGCCGGGTCCCTCGAGCGGACCGCCGCCCGCGAGAACGGTGGCACCCTGGGCGACCGAGTCGGCCACTTGGGCCGCGAGTAGGTCGCGCTGCGCCTCGCTGACGAGCGGACCCACGACAGTGCCGGGATCCATGGGGTCACCCACCGGCACGGCCGCCATGGCGGCGGCAAAACGCGAGGTGAATTCGTCGGCGCGATCGCGCGTCACAATGAATCGCTTCGCGGCGATGCAGCTCTGTCCATTGTTTTGCACGCGACCGGTCACCGCCCACGCGATGGTGTGATCGAGATCGGCCGAGGGCGCCACGATGAAGGGGTCGGAGCCGCCGAGTTCGAGGACGCACTTCTTGAGCGCCGCACCGGCGATGGCGCCGACGGCGCGTCCCGCACGCTCGGAACCCGTCAAAGTCACCGCCGCAATGCGGTCGTCGTTGATGATG
>Ga0207958_1000413_pt1 | contig 13191 bp, 16 predicted proteins | sample CryBogCBH27Jul07_FD_184606 | JGI IMG/M metagenome (GOLD analysis project Ga0207958, IMG submission 184606) | Freshwater microbial communities from Crystal Bog, Wisconsin, USA - CBH27Jul07 (SPAdes) (version 2) | ecosystem: Environmental > Aquatic > Freshwater > Lake | place: Crystal Bog... | reverse complement strand
GAGTGGGTTCGCTTTTTTCCCCCCGCAAAACGCTCAAAAAGTCCCACATTTACGACCCCCTCACAAAAAAAAATAAAAAATCACGACTCTGACGAGTCCCCCCCTAAGAAAAAGTGTGTTTTATGACTGATGATAAAAAATCAGTAAGGAAACACGGTAGAAAATAAAAAAATCAAAACGCAACGAGTCTAATTTAAAAGTGGTAAGGGATTCGGAGAATCCTCACCCTTAGGGTAAGGAAATACGGTAGAAAAATAAAAAATCAAAATCGCAATGAGTCCCAACGAGTCATTAAAAAGATTGAAAAAACATCAATTACAGATTCGGCTGTGAAACACGGTACAATCCGATGATTCTATACAAAATCATAGATATTCCGGCATAACCCGTTCAAATGGATAGTTCCGAACACAAAAACTACGTAACCATTTCCGGCTAATCTTTTTGTAGCATTCTAATAGAAACCAAAACAATGTCTATCTACGCTGTTGATCCTGAATATTCCGTTTCGGCGTTGAACTCATCGGTTCCCCCGTCTATTATGCCCTCTATGGCTCAGCGTCCGATCGCTGGTACCTCTTCTTCTTTGGTTAGTATTGTTTCGCAATCCGCTACCCAACAGGCAGGAGGTCTGATCCAAATTAATGTGCCTAACCAGCCCAACACCTACATTAAGTCCGGCTCTGCATTCGTAAAAATGCAGGTCACTCTGACGACTACGGGCGCTGCTAGTGCTTCTGGTACAGTCTACGGTGGTAATGCCGCGCAGAACTGGGCATCTCTCATTCTTCGTGCGACGATGTCGGCCGGTCCTAACGTCCTCGAGCAAATCAACCAGTATGCCTACTATGATGAGCTGTTGAACCTTCATGCTGGATCCGCTGGCTACTTCCAGGGTAACATGATGGAGCTATACGGTCAACAGATTAGTGTTACAAACGGTGATGCTTCTGGCTCTACTTATTCCTTTACAGTCTGCATTCCGCTGTCCTTTGGTCTACTGAACAGCTCCGAGGAGCAGCATTTTCCATTAGGTCTCCTAAATTCTGGAATTCAATTAGCTTTCGACCTGCAGGGTGATCTGAACCAGGCCATCTATGTTCCTGCGGCGGTTAGTGGTGTCACCGCGGTGACCTACAGCGTGTCGAACATCTCGTTTAACTACGAGTCGATCAGGGTTCCGACCGAACATTTTCAGTCTCTCCGTATGCAGATGGCGAGTGATGGCTCTCTCTATCAGCTCCCTTATGTGTCGGCTCTGAATATGTCCCTTGCTGCTCAGGCCACCACTGATCAGACATTTGGTGTTGGTCTGTCTTCATTGAAGGGTGTGTTTAGCACCATTAAGCCAGGATCCGCCTTCAACGCGCAGCAGGTGTCGGCTCGTTGTGGTCTGACCCAGTGGCGCGCCCTTCTTGATGGCCAGATGATCAATCAGTACAGCCTCCCTCTGATTAACTCGGGCACTGCTAACTCAGAGGTTGAGTTCTTTGTTGATCTTCAACGTGCTCTGGGTGTTTTGGGCTCTGTGGTTCGTACTACTGGACCGGCTTCCTTCACTTCGGCCATTGCTGCTAAGTCTGGTACTGCTCAGACCAATTCTCCTTACTATGCTAAGTATTTCTGGACTGGCTTGGGCTGCAACAAGTTTGCAGAGCACGGCCTCAGTTATACAGGCACCCCCGTGTCGCAGCTGCAGATCCATGGTGAATCGATCGCTACCACGGGTGGTGTTACTCCAGTGACGATGTATCTCGTGCTGATTTATGACTCGTGCCTCTTTATCAATGCCCAAGGTGATATCTCCGTGAATCGTTAAATACGGTACAAATCGTAAAATCTCAATAAAAAATAAAAAATGTATTAGCTAACAAAGGCAGCCTCTGCCGAGCCTTATGCCAATTTTAATGTACATATATAGTAAAATGGGTTTCTTTAGTAACTTATGGTCTGGTTTGAAATCGAAGATAAGTAATGTATGGCATGAAGTCAAACAAAGAGGCACGACTTTATTAACCAATAGTCATTATATTGGACCATTCAATGCATTATCTCCAGAATATGTACGGACACATCCGCCGAAAGATCTAGTAGATGCTGGGGCTTTGCATCACGATTATGACTATTCGCGAATCGCAAAAGCAAGAGACGCGGGATCGATCAGTCAAAAGGAAGCCACCCATCTTATCCGAGAATCAGACGAACGATTCTTACACAATACAGAAAAACACGCGCAACATAACCCGTGGGGTGCGGCATTAGGATATCTTGGGATCAAGGGAAAGAACGTATTGGAAGATATCGGCGTTTTGAATCCTAATACCTTTGTTACGGCTAAGCTTGGAGGTAAAATATCTTTCCAGAAGTAGAGATGAATGGTAATATGATGCGAAATATGATTATGGGTTCTCCGACACCCTTTAGTCTTCCCATTGGATCGCTTCACCTAGGCGAATCCGTGAACTACAAACACGGCGGGATGGTAGACCCCATGCTATCGAAAGCGCTAGGCCAGATTACGGAACGACGGCCTAATGTTGTCCGTCAAGGTCTACGACTGATGGATGGTGGCCATGTTCCCGCTACACGAGGCCGCCCCCCAAAAAACGAACTTGTCATCATGCCGACTAAGGGTGTAGATAATGTTCCCGCTATGCTACAAGGTGGTGAGATTGTGATCCCTAAAAAGTATGCTCCGAGGGTGGGACGCATTCTAAAACAAGAGGGGATCCATTTGCCGAATATGTAAATACCTAATAGAACGATATGCCATATCACGTTATTAAGTATAAAAATGGGTGGGTAGTGGCGAACCAGCATACGGGAAAACATTATAGCAAACACGCTATGACGAAAGAGAACGCAGAGGCTCAGATGAAAGCAATGTATATGTATTTGCGACCAAGAGATATTAGTCATCAACCAGTACCTCGGTCACCACCGGATATTACTTATCAACCAGTACCTCGGTCACCACCAGATATTTTAGCACATTTGAATCCTCATTTACTCTAAAGAGATTTTACCCTAAAGGTTCGGCTCATAGCTGAGATTTTACCCTAAAGGTTCGGCTCATAGCTGAGCCTTTACCCTAAAGGTTCGGCTCATAGCTGAGCCTTTACCCTAAAGGTTCGGCTCATAGCTGAGCCTTTACCTCCTTCCTTGATAGCCCTACTGTGTACGATTCTTTTTCCCCCCTCCTTGATTTCCCGACTGTTGCGGTCGGCCATAATATAATCGCCCCTCGTGGCTTTCTGTGTCACTAAACATTGAACGTTCATCCGCACGTGGTGGTTGTGTGCGGTGAACTGGTTCGACTTGACCCACTTTCTGATGGGACGCATAGCCGTATCCATATCGGCCATAGCGTTGATACTCTTCAGCATTTTGTGGAACTCTGTGCAAATGGCTACGCTGGGCGGGCAAGGCAGGAAATCGGATGACATGTCCTTGATTAAACGGGACGATGTCATTCACGGGCTGAGTCATAGGATGCTCAATGGGGACCATTGGTGCTTCTCGTAGTATCGGCTCCGCAGGAAGCGTTGCAAAGTCTTCATAATCACCATAAAATCCTCCTGACATTTGACCATCACCATTTGTATTAATCGCACGAGCTTCTACATCATTTTCATCTCCATAGCTCATGTGGCTAAATGGGATGCTCTGACGATCGGCAAAATTACCGTGATCAATGGAAGCTGGAAGATGGGATGCGTGAGAGAAAGCCTCCTGTCGTTCCCATTCCTCACGTACAAACTTTCCACGGTAGAGATCCTCGAGCGTAGGATGACTTGCTAAATCCTGTAAATTAATGATGTTGGATTGTTGATGTGGTAATTCCTTTTCAGGTGGTACAATGGGTACACTTTGTGCGGTAACAGGTGGCATAGAAGAATATAGAGGAGGATGAAAGGACATATTGCCCAATTGTTGAAACATACGCCCAAATGCTTTCTCCATTGCCATATTACCACCAGCTGCAGCCATTGTACGTCTTGGTGCTGCCTGACGTTTTGTGACGTGAACGTGAACGGTATTTGTCGCCGTAGCCGTCGCTTTAGCTTTGCCGCCTTTAGCTTTGGAGCGGCCTTTTGCTTTGCCGCCTTTTTTCATATATTCTATATCAGCCATTACTACTATAGATAATATGATATTTTAAAACTCATTAACGCTGAAAACTAACAGCCTTAGGGATTCCATCTTGCATTACATAAGGATGAGTACCGCCGACCATTGGTTGTGGTATTACTTTACCGCCCCGTTTCAAATTCGTGAGCTTATTGACCCCTTCTTTTACGCCATTATAGGCATCTCTTCCCGCATTGATCGCATCGCCGACTCTACCTGCTGCAAGATGTCCAATACCTTCTGCTCCCTTACTAATAGCATTGCCAACTGTTTCTACACCATTGACAATCTTATCTCCTACAAGTGGAATATATGAGATTGGCTTCTTGACGGCATTCCATACCGTACTGGCTGTGTGTTTGACACCATTCCAAACATTGGAAGCAACATTTTTGATACCGTTCCAAAGATTGCTAAAAAAACCCATTGTGTTCTAATATAGATACCCTAAATTATTTATCATATGTTCTCGTCGGGAGCTGACTAAAGGTATGGGACATATTCGTAATGGATGGATTGAATGGTTGATGTACATTGTTTTCAACAGGTTCTACGTCCAAATTAATCAAAATATTAAAGGAGCCGGGATTGATTGCCAACGGCTTACCAGCGATCACATCATAGAGAACATACTCGAACACCCCATCCCAATCAATAAAAAACTCCCATGGATATGTACCAATGATGGGAGGGTTCGAGGCGTTATCCGTGCCGATCAACAAATAAGGGAAACGAGCGGCAATGTTGACACCACTTCTATCACTACCGGTAAGAGGCATAGCGAATTGACGACTTTGTAGCTGAATCATCGTATTGGCTGCTCCATAGTATTGAATGGAAATAATACGGGTACGGTACTTACCGTAGAGTGGTACTTGGATCAATACGGGATTATTGGTATAAGCACCCGCCGTATATTGTGCCGAGGCAGTTACCATAAATTGCATAAACACCATCGTTTGTTCTATTAAGGACTTTTAAAAAAAGTGCAAACCCCCACAACATATAAAATCTATGCCCTAATAAATGGCCTCGCTTCAAACTAAACCAAATCAGCTAACCAAGCAGTTAGTACCACACGATAACGCCGTCAAACTATCAGAAGAACCATTGGATGATGGTTATCGCTTTTGGGCTCTGATTTCACCTAAGGGTTCAGGTAAGACGACGGTGCTCTATAACGTATTAGAAAATAAGGCCTCGCCGTGGCATAAGCTGTTTGATCGGATTTATATGTTTAGTCCAACGGCTGAGAATACAGACTATATGAAACCATTATTGAAAGAACTGAAAGATTCTGGTCAATTCTATCACGAATTGAATGAAAAGAATCTAACGGAATGCCTTGAACATTTAGAAGCATTTAACCATTCATTTATGAATAAGCGTCATCCACAAACACGTGATCAGAAGGCACAAGAACTTGTGCTATTAAGACATGGCGTAAAGAGAGAAGATATGCCAGATTCTGTATTAGGTGAAAAAGTCAATAAGCGTAAACCTCATAATCTTATTATTTTTGACGATTGCCTGAATGAATTGGCCAAATCTACAGAGAAATCGATTCAATCTCGTTTATGGACTCGTAACCGTCATTACTTTACGAATATAGCATTGACTAGTCAGCGTTATCTAAAACTGAACCCGACCATCCGTAACAATTTGGATTCCATCTCCTTTTGGAAAACGGCCAATCAGCGAGAGTATGATACATTGGAAGAGGATCTGAATGTCGATCCGAAGACATTAAAAAGGGTATATGATTTTGCAACCAAAGAACCATTTAGTTTTTTACATATTACGTTTAACGCTGGAGTGCCGCTATTTTTTCGGAAGTTTGATCGAATTGTGTTGTGAGCGTATCCAGTTTACCATCCCATTCTGTGGGTTGACTAGTAATGATTGTAGCTTGATAATACCCGATCTGTTCCAACCATAGCTTCTGAGAAGCCGTAAGGTTTTCATTTACGACCTGTCCGTTGATCATCACGATTTGCTGAATATCTGACATTGTTCTATTTAGACTTTACATTTTTAAATTCGAGTTTACGACGTGCTTTTACTGCATCTTGAAGTGTATGATTTACCAACGTAGTAGTCATTTGTTCTTCTTGATGACGCTCCATTAAACGGATTTCTAATATGGAAGTATCAACCGTTGAATCAACAGGAGCATCAATTTTGATAGGAGGGGCTAATTCTTGAATTTTTCTTACATTGGATAACGACACTAAAAACTTGGATGCATTCATTAATTGTATGTGATCTTCTTTGGTCATTGCTTTACCTACGTTTTGACCGAACATTATATTTCCGGGGGCTACCTAAGGCTACGATAAAAAAAAGATATTTTTTTTCTGTAGCTCTCTATAGAGATGTCCGCTGAACAATCGACCATGCCCGAGGAAAAATCCGCAGAAAGTCCCACAAATAACGAGTCCCCCACACAAGCAAACGTGAAAATCATCGTGAAACAGCCCAAAGTGAAAAAGGTGGAGATGGAGAAGAAACCACGAACAGAGGCACAGCTAAAAGCAATGGAAAAGATGAGGGAGGGACTCGAAAAGAAGCGACAGGCACGTAACGATGTCAAAAAGGCTGCGTTAGATGCGGAGAAGAAGGAGAGAGAGGATGCCGTGAAACGAGCCGAAGAAGAGGCAAAGAAGCTGACCCCTCATGTAGAAGTCCAGAAGATACGAGGACGAAAGCCTGGAACAAAAAATCCGCCCAAACCTCAACAGGTGATCCCTGAGCCGGTCCAGCAACGACAAATGACCCATACCGAATACATGATCATGAAGCTCAAGGAGAAGGGAGCGCGGATCCCTGATAACGCTACACCCTATATGATCAAAATGATTATGAGCCGCTACCGTTAGGGAATGATCGTAACACCAAAAGAATCATAACGAAAGCACCCGCAACATCCAAGGGATCCATACTAATAAGATAGAAGGATTAAATACAATACCATGTGTGACTAAACATTGTTTAATAACACCCGTTATCTGATCCTTTACATACTGTTTTAATTGTTCCAGCAATACATGAACCGTTTTAAAATCGACTTAACAAGTGAAGGCGGGACAAGGGGTTGATTCAATAGCTTAGAATCAAAGTCAGCCTTAGAAATACAGTTCTTCGGAACAGAGGTAATCACATTACCTTTAATCGATTCCAGATATTCCTCTACGCGCTGGATCCAGCTGACATAGTGAACTACGTTCCATTTTGTCAGATCTTCCCGTGCCAGTTGAGCCCGCGCATCAGCGAGGCGGTAATCGACAAGGAGATAGACGCATGGATCGAGTTGAGAAAAAGGAATGTTCTTCATCGCCTCCACCCAGATCAACGTTTTGCCGTAATGTTGAAAGATAGCAAGACTGGACGGCTTCATGTCTTTTGTCATCAACACCAGAACGGGCAGGGTTTCATCTGGTACAACAGATTGAACAGGGGGCAACAAGGCGGAGTCGGACGCGACAACATTAGCGACTGCGTTAGCGACATCCGTAATCACGGGAGGGAGCGGGACGCGAGACATTTTTTGTATTATAGGTCAACATTTTATTTTCTTCTTTTCCTTTGCGATGGCCTTCACCCATCGTTTTCTCCAGGCAGCAAGAATGGGCGGAAGTGGAGTAATGCCGAGGGCGCAAAGCAGGCCCGCAGGGTCTGCGAGCCTTGTGTGTCCTTCTTTGTCAAAGAGCCTTGCGCATTTTTCATCAAATTCTTGTAGTTCGGATTCCATCTATTGAATCGTTCTAAAAAAGTATAACAAGCAGCGCCGCGCAAAGCAGGCCCGCACAAAGCAGGCCCGCTTTACCCTAAAGGGTTCGCATCCTGTGGTAAAGGTTCGGCAGAACCTGCCTCCCTTTAGGGACGCTTTACCCTAAAGGTTCGGCTCATAGCTGTAAAGGTTCGGCAGAACCTGCCTCCCTTTAGGGAGCCTTTACCCCTAAAGAGTCCGAATCCTTCGGATTCTTTACCACAATAAATGTTTAGCGTAATATTCACCCACTCCTGGTCCATGATGTCGTTTATGATATAGTTCCCGCCGCTTCTCCGCGTATGCCTTCCCGTGTGTTTGGAGATAGTGCGGATAATCACTGTATCCCTTCGCGCCCACACTCGCGACTAAACGGCCATCTTTGAAGACATCAATTTTCTTTTGTGGAAGATGCGAAGGTTTCACAGTAACGCCAAGGCGTTTGGCCTTCTCATAGGTATAGGGTGTAATGTTCATCTATTCTTTAGTTGAGAAATGATGTCCGTAAGGCTTGCAATTTGTTGCTGTTGCGTGGCAAGTAATGCCTGAAGTTCTTGCCCCTGCTTTAGAAGGAGGTCAATCTGTTGCTGCTTTTCATTTTCCTGGGCTTTCTTATCTGCTTCTATCATCTCTGTGAATGTCGCAAATCCTCGTTGCTCTGCTTCTATAACAAGTTTGGGACGTATAAACTTACCGTTCGCATCCAATTGGGAGGGATCGCAATATAGATGCTCCATCCCAGCAAAGTCTGTAGGGATATGATGAATAACTGGTTTAATCAAGTGTCGGAATTCATCTGTATCCAGATGTTTTTGCTCATCTATCCATTTCTGAAAGGGATACGCCATTCTACAAAGAAATGAGATTTTTTTTATCATTAAAATCCAGCCACAGGGAGAAATTGAACATTTAGTGTTAATTGGTCATTACTATCAGTTACGAATTGACTTGAGGATGCAAAAAACACGTCATACCAACCAAGATAGGGAAGTAGTGATGAATCGAATATTTGGTCTAATGAAACAGTTAAGTGATTACTTGCATTATTCGTAAATGTATTTAAATATTGATATGTATATGTTCCATTTGATTGACTATAAAAACGAAGATAAACTTGACCCATTGAGCCGAAAGTCCAATATCCCGAATACTTGCCTGAAATACGAATAGGGCACGAAGTGCTGTATCTATAAAAAGCACTAGTAATATTGACACCTCCACCCCATGCAACACTATTACTAAAATAAAGCTGTTTCATCATACATTGTGCTACTGTAACAGTTCCACCACTGCTAGTATAAACTTGTGCTGAATTGTTTGTATTCTGTGCAGCTGCCATTGAAGTTGTACCAGTTATCGTTAATCCACCCATTATGGATACTCCATTTTCCATTGTCGTATATCCAGTGGTATTATTGAAATGAAACGGACGCAACGAGCTCCACGTTCCATACTGATTACCAGAAACAGTAGTAAGTAGATAGGTATCAGATCCATCATTGCGTAGAAATACTCCATAGTTCCCTGATATTGCCCGAAACTGACCGTATGTTCCAAGTGCTGGTGATACTATTTCGCTGTTTGTAATGAGAAACGGTGTTTTACTCAATCCCGCATTGTAGATGTAAAACGAACCCGCCCCACCTGCACCTGCGCCTACTGATCCATTGCTACCCGACCCTACCTGGTAATATTGACCGCCCAATCCTGTGTTATTCATTCCGACATACATGTCCGCAAGAGATGAGCTCATCGCGATGTTACTATTGACAACACTAACGCCGCTGTTTGCGGTGAGAACTCCGTTCGTTGTCGTGGTAGAAAGTGTCGTCGCCCCTGACACCGCCAGCGTTCCGCTGACAGTTTCACTCCCTGTGAGCGTTGTATTACCCGTCATCGTGATTGCTCCCTGTGTATAAGTAAATGATGTCCAGCTGACTGTCTTGCTCGCCGTCCCTGAGAACTCCAGAAAGACCTGTCCCGTGTAGCCCGTCTGATTCGGTGTGAAAATGCCAGTGAATGTTCCTGTCACCACCGCATAGGTAGGGCTGATGGCGAGGCGTGCCGTGTTGCCCGTGTTCGCTTGGTAGATCGTAAGGGAAACACCCAGGGCGGACGCACTGAAGCCCGCAAAGGAGAACCCATATTTACCAGGGGTGAGAAAGGTCTGGGTCAGCGAGTAGCAGTCCGCAAAGGCGGCGGTAGTGGGCGAAGGGGTGAGCGTGTAACTACCCGAGATGACACCCGCTGCCGCTGCTTGCGAGGAGAGACCCGAGGTCTGAAGAATGGAGGTGGTGATGGGCTGAAGATTGACCGCCAGTGTTCCTCCTGAGAGGCTGACATCGTTTGTCGATGGCTGGGCGATGTTGGCAAGGGTGGAGATGGTGGATCCAGAAAGAGGGGCCAGGGTAAGGGTGCTGATGGTGTTGACACTCATTCCATTGGCGAGTGTGAGCGCCAGCGATCCCGCGATCAGTTGAACCTGTGCCGTGTTGGCGCTCAACGGGGAAGCGGTCGTGTTACTGTAGTTCCACGTCGCATCCGCATACGCGGAGCTGCCCGTGTGGCTGTAGACCTGACAGGTGAGAGTGCCACCGCTACCCGCGAAAACAATTTGATTGGCGGGGTTCTGTCCTGTTGCTGTGTTCTGCCCGAACTGTGCCGCCTGGCTGTAGATCGACTGGCTGTAGAGGGAGCCGTTCACGTAGAGATTGGTCGAGCCTGTGTATGGAAGGCTGGGAAGAGTGGTAAAACCAATTCCCATGTCGGTTGTGTCGATCTGGTAGAGAAGGGAATTCGTCAGCGTAGTTCCCCCCGAGTAATAGGGGACATAGCGAGAAGTCAAGCCGCTCGTATTGACGGAAGCTCCTGTTGCTCCCATTGCGCCTGTGTATCCTATTGCGCCCGTGTATCCAGTATATCCAATAGGACCAGTCATACCAGTATATCCTACTGCGCCCGTGTATCCTATTGCGCCTGTATATCCAGTATATCCAATAGGACCTGTCATACCAGTATATCCTATTGCGCCCGTTGCTCCTATTGCGCCTGTATATCCAGTATATCCAATGGGTCCGGTTGGTCCTATGGGTCCTCCTATGCCAGTGGGTCCCGCACTGCTTAATCCATCCAGCGTGGCAGATGATAATCCTATCGTGATATTGCTGAGTGTAGCGCTCATTTCTAATACTGAAGATATTATATTGTCCTTAATTTCTCAATAGGTAGTAGAATGTCAGAAACAGTAATCAACAAGTACCATTTATATCTAGAGAGCACGCAGCGATCCTCTGGGTCGAATGAAAATCCCACCTATATGTTAAGCCGCCCCCTCTTCAAATCCAACCCCTTTAATCATTTCCAAGTCAAGGTAATCCAAGCCAACATCCCGTATTCCTTCTTTAACATTACGAATCAAAACGGCCCCTATTCCTCTATGCAGTGGTATGCGGCGCGTGGTGTATCCTATCCTAGCACGGTGTATATCGTAGGGTCTCCTTCGAATCCGCGAACCGCCACGATCCCCAATGGAAACTACACGATTTTAACACTCATCACTGCATTACAAACGGCGATCATTAGCGATCTACAGACGAATTTTTCGACTTTCCCCCTTCCCAATTGGGTGTGGACCTATAACCGTGACACCCTGACAATTAATTTTTTACTAACGGGAACAGATGGAGTCCCTACTACCTATTATTTTATGCCGTCTTCTGTGGCTCATGGTGGGTTGTCTTATAACATGGGGATCACTTCATTGTTATCATTTGGATATGATGCCTCGAATTCGTCCCAACCGATTAACATCATTAACAATGTCAAGACGTTCGGTGCGTATGGTCAATCGGCGATCAATGTCGCACCTATCACCTCGGTGTTGATTCGCAGTAACATTTTACATCAGAACAAATCATATGAATTTGTCGCCATTTCGGATGACTTTTCGGATATTTTGATTCGTATTCCGATCATTACTGTCGGAACTACCTTTATCCAATATATCAACCAGGAAAATTTATCGAATCATGTTAAAAATGATTTCATTGATATGATAGAATTGTATCTTACGGACAACCGCAGCTATACACCGATCTCCTTAGCGGGCTTATCCTGGATGTGTGTTCTGGAGATCACCGAGATCGAAGGACATGAGAACCGAGAAAACGCCGCGTTTCAAATGCTCAAGAGTGTGGATTTCGCCACAGGACAGATTGATTTGGAACAGGAATCCTAGCACTGGCAAATGACGATGTGTTCGGTCTTCTTCTTAGAGACACTATACTGTTTCGCATAGGGGTCATGGATCGTGTTGTTTTGGAAAAGTAGGCGATTGATCCATATATTTTCAAGGATCAGAATCACACGTGCTGGCATGTTGTTAATGTTGTTGCGATAGAGCCATTCATAAATGTTCATGTTACGCTCCGAACTGTAGAAGTCATTGCATGTTGAGATATAGGGAGGATCCAGTAGCAGAAGGGTGCGCGGTTCATCGCGATGGGCCTTGATAGTTTCAATTGCGTCCTGCTCCATCAATGTCACATTCTCAGTGGTTAGGAACCGATAGATAGGGGCGGTGGTGAGATCAAAGGGCGCTATTTGACGCAGTCGATTCATCATAGGGTAGAATCCATTGCGAATGCTGTGATATTTATGAGCAAAGACATACGACGCGAGCGTGTTCTGCTTAATCTGTGCGATATACCAGATTTTTCGTGGGGTGTCGGAGGTGTAGGTGTTGAACTCATCAATCATGGCATTCACTTCTTGATTGAGTTGATCTGCCAACACAGGGTCCATCATTGCTCTGTAAAGTGCGACGAGCATTGGGTCTATATCGCTGAGGATGTAGCGATAGCGAAGGGGGTGCTGTGTGGATATATAATATGACATCGCAGCGGTTCCCATGTATGGCTCGACGATGGTGTCGATCTCATCGAGTAGCAGGTGCTTATAGATCCCCTCGACTTCTTGGCGTTTATTCCCTGCATAGCTAAAGATAAAATGGTTTTTCATATCTATAGAGTCCCTATGTTTTATTTTATCCAGAGGATGGCGCGTAGACCGATGGATTTATTTATTGGGTTAGGTGCCACAGGAATCCTAACCCAATAGATAGAATGTCTCTTTCCAGTCCTATCTATACCGCATGGAGTAATCCTTATGCAATCAAAAATCTACCAGTCAATACGAAAAAAGGAGCGGGCGATTATCTCTATATGGGAAAACCGATTCAAAGCAGTCCCACTGCGCAAAGCAGGCCCACTGCGCAAAGCAGGCCCACTGCG
>Ga0207958_1000406_pt1 | contig 13337 bp, 12 predicted proteins | sample CryBogCBH27Jul07_FD_184606 | JGI IMG/M metagenome (GOLD analysis project Ga0207958, IMG submission 184606) | Freshwater microbial communities from Crystal Bog, Wisconsin, USA - CBH27Jul07 (SPAdes) (version 2) | ecosystem: Environmental > Aquatic > Freshwater > Lake | place: Crystal Bog... | reverse complement strand
CGGGGTCCATTGTCGGGCCACCGTCAGTACCGAAGGCCAGACCGGTGTCGAGATGGAGGCATTAACGGCGGTTCAAATTACGCTCCTGACGATCTATGACATGTGCAAGGCCGTGGATCGAGGGATGACCTTAACGGATATTGGTCTCGTCATGAAAAGCGGGGGCCAATCAGGCCAATGGCAGCGCTAGCGCAGCCGCTCCAGCGTAACGTAGGACCAGCTAAATCCCAAGACCGCATCCATGGGTCTTTCTTCCCTCGCCACTTCGACCCAGCTCTCGGGGGAAATCTCCGGGAAATAGGTATCACCCTCAAAGTCACGATGAATGATGGTGAGTTCGATTCGGTGCGCGCGGGGCAGAAAGAGGCGGTAGAGTTCGGCGCCACCAATCACGAACAGGGCCTCAGAGGCCTGACAGATTCCTTGGGCGTCTTCAGTGCGGGTGATCACTTCACAACCCGGAAACGATTGTCCGGCATCTCGCGTCATGACGATGTTGCGTCGACCTGGTAACGCTCGGCCGATGGCCTCGTGGGTTTTTCGTCCCATCAAGATGGGATGCCCCATGGTCAGCGCCCGAAATCGGCGCAAGTCATCGGGGAGATGCCAGGGCATCGCGTTGTTGGCACCGATAACTCGGTTTTCAGCCATGGCAACGATCAGGGTGATGTCCATGCGCAGCCTAATTGACGAAGGCACTGAAGTCAGGTCGTGGCTCAACACCAATTTCTTGTTCGCGCGTCGGGTAATCGACATAGCCCTGAATGCCGCCGCCATAGAAGAGGGTGGGATCTGGCGCAGTCAGAGGAGCGCCGGTCTCAAGGCGCATCGGAAGATCGGGGTTCGAGATGAAGGGACGGCCAAAACCAATGAGATCGGCCCGTCCTTCTTTTAGGGCGGTGTCAGCTCGTGAGCGATCATAGCCCCCACAAAGGATGAGAGTTCCTGCAAAGCGATGCCGGAGCGAGGTCATCAGTTGCTGTCCCCGAGAGCGGATGCTGGCCTCGCCATCGAAGGTGGGATCGACGATGTGGAGGTAGCCCAAGCCGCGGGAAGAGAGCGCATCAGCGATGGCTTCAAAGAGCGCCTCCGGATCTTCGTCGGACATGTCATTAAAGGTGCCGAAAGGAGAGATGCGGACGCCAACCCGTTCCGCGCCACAAACACGGGAGACGGCATCGGTCACCTCCAGGAGGAGGCGGATACGGTTCTCAATGCTTCCGCCATACGCGTCGTTTCGCTGATTGGTCCCGCTGCTGATGAACTGATCGAGCAGATAGCCATTGGCTGCGTGGATTTCAACACCGTCGATACCGGCAGACAGGGCATTTTTCGAAGCTTGAACGTACTGGTTGATGATCTCGGGGAGCTCCGAAAGTTCAAGCGCACGCGGGGTGACAAAGGGCACCATGGCGGGTTTGCCCTGTTCGTTCAGGATAAAGGCCTCTCCTGCCGGAGTGATGGCGGATGGTGCGACGGGTAATTCACCCTTGGGTTGAAAAAACGGGTGTGAAATCCTTCCGACATGCCAGAGTTGGAGGAACAGGTGGCCTCCGGCGGCGTGAACCTCATCGGCCACCGTCCTCCAGCCTTCGATTTGCTCCGCGGTATGAATCCCGGGGGTCCAGGGATAGCCTTGTCCCTGAGGGGAAATTTGCGCACCTTCGGTCACGATGAGGCCTGCGCTCGCGCGCTGCGCATAGTAGATGGCGTTGAGGCGGGAGGGGATATTTCCTGGCTGCTCCGCTCTGGATCGGGTCATCGGGGCCATGACAATCCGGTTCGAGAGTCGATAGGGGCCGAGTTCAAAAGGGCTGAAAAGGCTTTCGGTCATGAGGGTCTCGATCGGTGGTGGGCTACCAGATCAAGTCATCAGGGACTTGATACTGGGCATAAGGATCATCAACGATTTCAGAGGGTTCGTCCTTGAGGGCATTCAGGAGGATGATGGCGCCTTCATCGCGTTGGCGAACTTTTTCGATGGTTTCACGTGGAACAAAAGCATGTGCTCCCTCGAAACGGACGATGCCAATCACGCCGCGCACCAACTGATCGCGCAGTGTGGCGGTGAGGTAGAGCTTTTTGATCTTACCGCCATCCGTAAAGTTGAATGGGGTATCACCTTCCTCCGGAGTGATGCGCCGAGTGGTGATGAGGTCCCGGATCTGGGCCTCGAGCTCCCGACGCGCGAGCTCGGCTTGACGCTGTTGATTTAAAAGCCGATCACGCTCAACTTTTTCCTGATGGCGGGGCGCAGTTTCAACCGTCGGGGGCGCCGGACGATGAGCATTGGCCTTGTTGGCCTTCACCTGCTCCTTTTGCACTTTCTTGACCTGTTTTTCAGTCACGAGGCCTGATTTGAGCAATTGATCGCGCAACCCTGCCATGGGGGTCTCCTTTTGGAATCTTGGATAGTGATTCACCCTGTTCAACCGGCGGTTACATCGTGCCAGGATTCATGGGTGGTTGATGGAATCTGGGTACACTATGATAGACGTATTTGGTGTGTCCTTGCGTGGCACTCACCGCTACGAACCGTCCCTCGCCGAGACTTCAACGATGATTCCCTATCCCCAGATTGATCCAGTGGCTATCAGCCTCGGTCCCCTCAAGGTCCATTGGTATGGACTCATGTACATCATCGGCATCGGAGCCGCTTGGTTTCTCGCTCGGCTTAGAGCCAAAGAGCCCGGATTTCCCTGGACGGCGACCCAGATTGAGGACCTGATTTTCTATTGTGCGGTCGGCCTCATGTTGGGCGGACGCTTGGGGTACATCTTCTTCTACAATTTTCAGGCCTTCATGAACGAGCCCATGATTCTGTTTCGGGTTTGGGAAGGAGGCATGAGTTTTCATGGCGGCATGCTCGGTGCTTTTGCCGGCATGGCGGTGTTTGCCCACAAAGTCGGAGCGCGATTTGGTGATGTAACCGATTTTATCGGCCCCTATGTCCCCTTAGGCCTGTTTACGGGTCGAATTGGCAACTTCATCAACGGTGAATTATGGGGAAAGCCGACCGACCTTCCCTGGGGTATGATTTTCCCCACCGGGGGACCGGAGCCTAGGCATCCTTCGCAGCTCTATGAAGCGTTCCTCGAAGGCATCGTGCTCTACTTGGTGTTGTGGTGGTTTCGTCGACAGAGCCCCCCGCGAACCGCGGTCAGCGGCATGTTTCTTCTGCTTTACGGCGCATTTCGTTTTGCCGTTGAGTTCTTAAGGCTCCCTGACGCCCATATCGGGTATCTCGCTTTTGGTTGGCTCACGATGGGGATGGTTCTGTCCCTGCCCATGATCGTCGCAGGCCTATTCATTCTGGCGATGGCCTACAGCAAGGCGAAGGCGGCGTGATGCACACTCCACCCCATCCCGAGCAACAGTATCTCGATCTACTCCACGAGCTCTTGGAGACAGGGGATCAAAGAATGGATCGGACCGGCGTGGGCACCCGTGCGCTGTTTGGGCGTACGCTGCGCTTTGATCTTGCGGATGGTTTTCCAGTCTTTACCACCAAGAAGATTTTCTGGAAGACGGCATTTAAAGAAATGCTCTGGATGCTTCGAGGGGAGAGAAATATCCGGAGTCTCCTGGAAGAGAATGTTCGGATTTGGACCGACTGGCCACTGAAGTGCTATCGGGAAAAAACCGGGGAAGCGATCAGCCAGGAAGATTTTGAGGCCCGGATTCTCCAGGATGCATCGTTTGCGGCCGCATGGGGTGACCTCGGCCCGGTCTATGGTGCGCAATGGCGGCACTGGAAGGCCGCGGATGGCCGAGAAATTGATCAGATTCAAGAGCTTATCGATGGGCTCAAGCACAATCCGGGATCGCGCAGACTCCTTTTTGAGGGTTGGAATGTCGGTGAGTTGGATCAGATGGCCCTGCCACCCTGCCACAAGACCTATCAGTTTTTCGTCTCTGAATCGACGGGCCGACTCTCCGCGGCCTTGATGCAACGCTCGGCGGATGCTTATCTCGGATTGAGCTGGAATATTGCGAACCTTGCGCTTCTTACCCATCTATTGGCTCTGGAATGCGGCTATCTCCCGGGTGAGATTGTCTGGTTCGGGTGTGATGTGCATCTTTACCTAAACCATGAGGAACAGACCCGAGAGCAACTGTCGAGGGCGCCGCGCGCCTTTCCGAGCCTAGAGATTCTGCGCAAAGCGCCCGATCTTTTCAGTTATCGGATCGACGATTTCGATCTCAAGGGCTACGACCCCCACCCGCATATCGCCGCACAGGTTGCCGTTTAAGCTTGCGCGTCATGAGTCAAAGGCTCAGCCGGGTCGGTCCTGCCGCAGCTCCTTTTGATGGATCAGGCCGCGGATCCAGTAAAGCAGGATCAAAGCAACGGCGGTCAGAATGCCACGGAAGAATTCCTGATGAAGGCTGACAAGATGCTTCACCTCTTCAATGGAAGCCCAGGACACTTCACGCTGGAGTAAAAACCCTGCAAGGAGCAAGGCGGACACACCAAATCCATGACGGAGCCAGTGAGAGGGCAGAAGGCGTGACAGGTGATGCCCGAGAAGGCTGGCCGGAATCGTGATGGCAGAGAGAAGGGCGACGGTTTGTCCGTCGAGGGGGGCGTGTCCGCTGTAGCCGATCAGGGCGGCGAGCGAATTCATTCCGATGACCAGCAGCGAGGTGCCGATAGCCGCCCGCATGGCCAATCCGCCTAAAAGATTCAGGGCGGGAACAATCACAAATCCACCGCCGACCCCGACAAGTCCAGTGACGACACCCACCAAAAGTCCATCGAAGAGGACGGCCGACAGATGAAGGCGGGCAGGACAGGGAGCCCCCGGCGGGGTCTCGATACCTCCGCGCAGCCTTTGCCCCAAGAGCATGGATAACGCTGTGACCAGCATCATGAGGGCAAAGAGGATCATCAAAAGATTCTCCGGCACAAATCCCGCAAGACGACCCCCGCCATAAGCCCCCGCCATGCCTGAAAGACCGAAGGCCAGACCGTTCTTCCAGCAAACATTCCCTTGGCGGGTATGGCGAACTGCGGCGATCAGGCTGGTAGCACCGACCACGGAAAGTGACAGGGCAATGGCCGATTTAACCGGAAATCCCCCAAGATAGATCAGGAGGGGAACGAGCAAAAGGGAACCGCCGCCGCCCAGAAGACCCAGCAGAAGTCCGACGCCCACCAGGCCCAGATAAAAGACGGTCATGACCTGAACTTACGGCGTGACATCGACCTTTCCACAGGCGAGATTGGCCGGTACGGCCGCATGGATATGCCTTGGAAGCGGAAGGTCTAGGTGATTCATTAACTGAATAAAGGTGTTGCGGTCAACGTCCGGCCCCAGACGATTATTTTTTTGAATCTCTTGCCGGATCGATGAAACCGTTAGCCCCTGGTAGTCATGCCCGGGATATACGAGGGTCTCTGGGGGAAGGGTAAAAAGTTTCTGGTGAATACTGTCGAAAAGCTGCCCAGGATCCCCTTGTTGAAAATCCGTTCGACCACAACCCCCGATGAGTAGGGCGTCGCCGGTGAAAACGCGGTCATTGAAAAGGTAACTCACACAGCTTTGGGTATGCCCCGGGGTATGGAGTACGTGCCATTCGATGGATCCCATTTGCAAGCGAACGCCATCGGAAACAAGAAGATCCGGGCAGAGCGTTCCCGCCCCCTGATGCACGATACTGTGGCTCCCCAGGCGCTCCTTCAGAAGTCCGGAGCCTGTGATGTGGTCGGCGTGAACATGGGTTTCAAGGGTATAGAAGAGAGTAAGGCCCAGCTGGTCCAGGAGCGTCGTGTAAGTCTCAACTTCGCTGGCCACCGGGTCGATCAAAAGGGCTCGATGGGTGATCGGACAGCCGAGAAGGTAGGTGTAAGTAGAGGTTTCAGACTCAAAGAGCTGGCGGAAGATCATCGTACGTCACCAAGCAAAACATTAGAATACCCTAATGAACAAGGATCCGGAAATGATCTATGCCAGGCTCCAAGACCCTGGGGGGCCTTGGAGCGAATGCCGTTCTTACTGGGGGGCCGACATGGGCGCCAGAGCCTTGGCGTCGGCGATGGCTTTTTTCCGCTCGTGGCCCGGGAGAGCAATCAGGCCTTTGTCAGCGAGATAGCCTTCAGGTCCTGAAGCCTTATCGCTCAGGAATTCAGTCACATACTCGCTGATGCCCGGGATCAATCCCACATGGGCCTTTTTAACGTAGAAGAAAAGCGGGCGAGAGATGGGGTATTTGCCATCGATGATGGTTTCATAGACGGGTGCTTGACCATCAATCATGGCGGCATGCAGTTTGTCGTCGTTGACATCGAGGAAGCTGAAGCCAAAGATCCCGAAGGCGCTTGGGTTCGCCTCAATCTTCTGAACGATGAGATTATCGTTCTCACCGACTTCGACGTAGGCGCCGTCTTCACGAATGGTCATGCAGGTGTTTTTGAACCAGGCCTCATCTGAAGCCTTCTTCTCCTTGATCCAGGCCACACTCTGACAGCCGGCCTCGAGCGCCAATTCCACGAACGCATCCCGCGTTCCGGAGCTGGGGGGTGGGCCCAGCACCTGAATTTTCTGCGCAGGGAGGTTAGGGTTAATTTCCTTCCAGGTCTTGTAAGGGTTATCAATCACAACCTGCGCGGCCGGATTCTTGGGATCGGGTACTTTTTTGGCCAGCGCCAGATAGAGCTCGTGACGGGTCACCGATAAACGATCCTTGGCCTTAACCGACTGAGCCAAAACGATCCCGTCGTATCCAAAGCGGATTTCGGCAATGTCCTTGACCCCGGCTTTCTGGCAGATTTTAAACTCGGCTTTCTTGATGCGCCGTGAGGCATTGACGATATCAGGGGTATTCGGACCCAGGCCTGCACAGAAAAGCTTGATGCCACCGCCCGTGCCGGTTGCCTCGACTTTCGGTGTTTTGACGGTTCCTTTTTTACCGAGCTGTTCGGCAACCGTCGATGAGAAAGGATAGACCGTAGAAGAGCCGACGATACTCATGGCTTCGCGGGTGGCATCAGCGGCAGGCGCCTGACCGGAGGCCGCCATGGCGAGTGCGAAACTGAGGGCGGTCAAAAGGCGATTAAAGTGGAACATGGGTGAATCCAAAGGTGGAGGAAGCTGCAAGTTTAGGCTTAGAGGACGGTGAGGAAAACCCACTCGTTCGGGAGTTCAGACGCTGAAGGGCTCTGGACGTTGGGAAACCGCCTTCAGGCCTTCGGACAGGGTGGGATAACGCAGCACCACGCCCAGCTCTTCGCGCATTTTTCGGTTATCGAGCCGTTTCGATTCGTCCAGGAAGCTGAGCATGGCCGGCGTCAGGACCTTGCGGGCTTCCGCCAGAGGAATGGCCGGAGGTCTGGGAAGCTTCAGGTGATCGGCAACCTGCCAGAAATAATCGGTCATGGTGGAGGGCTGCCCATCGCTGATGTTGTAGGCCTGCCCCGGGGTGCCCGCGTGACGGGCCTTGAGGCAGGCTTCGGCGAGATCATCGGCATGAATTCGATTGCTAAAAGGCGCCTCAAGGGGGTCAATGACAGGAAGTCCCTGCCGGATGCGGGTTTCGGGAAGCCGCCCATCACCGTAGATGCCGGGAACCCTGAGGACAAGAACTTCGCAGCTGGTGCGTAAGCCATAGTCTCGAACCTCATTTTCAGCGGCCAAGCGACGCCGGGCGCGATCCGTCTTGGGGAGAAGCGGAGCCGTCTCATCGATCCAGGCTCCCTCACAGTCTCCATAGACGCCGCTGGTGCTGATATAGATGAGTCGCTTCGGCACGACTTTAAGTGCTGACAAGACCCGGACGATGCGGGGATCGGTGATCCCGCTGGCGGGCGGTGGAGCAAGGTAGTAGAGGATCTCAATCCCGCCCGGTAAGGAGAGCGGGGGAGCGGTGTCATCGAGATCCCCCAAGGAGGGCATGATGCCGGCGGATTCAAGCGCTTTCGCCCTCTCGTGGGAGCGGGCCAGTGCGGCTACCGGGGTGCCTTCGGCGATGAGCCTTCGGGCCAGTCGAAGGCCGATATCGCCGCAGCCTACAATAAAGTCGGGGGGGAAGGATGGCATCGTGACCCATGAAAAGGCAGGAAGGGGGTTTCGGTACTATACTGTTCGAAGGGGTTGCGAGACAGCCCCTATGGAGTTTTCGCGACCGTTTCCGATTCTTTTTCCGTTGAGACAGGATGTGCCCTCTGGAGCAGATGCAATGTGGTTGAGGTGTCATGCCCGTGCGCTCATGCTGAGCCTCGTGGTGGCTTCCAACGTCAGTTTGGCCGCCCCCATTTCCCTGGATGCGGAAGCCATTCAGCATCTCGATCTTAAAACGGCATTGCCGAAAGTCATTGGCGCCATCCCCCTGGCGAGGGCACCTTCCCGAGTGGTGATTCCGCCGGCCAAGGAGTTTGCTGTCACCTCGCTGCAGTCGGGGATCATCACCCGGGTGAATGTGCCGCTCGGTGTCAGCGTCAAGAAGGGTGAGATTCTTGCTGAAATCGACAGCATTGCACTGGTGGATCTCCAGCGGGGGATGGTGGATGCCCAGTCTGTTCTCTCGCTCTCTGAGTCCAAGATGCATCGTGATGATGCGCTCCTGCGGGAAGGGGTGATCGCCAAATTGCGCTGGCAAGAGACCCGGAGTGATTTTGAACGCGCGAAGGCCGCTCTGCGCGCAGCCGAGCAGACGCTTTTGGCCTCTGGCCTCTCGGTACAAGAAATCCAGCAAATCAAGACCGGCCGTCCCATCAGCGGGAGTTACCGGGTCGTCTCACCGACCGATGGTGTCGTCCTCGAGCGAATCGCCATCGTGGGCCAGAAGGTTGACGCTCTCTCGCCCCTTTTTCGGGTCGGCAAGCTCGATGAGCTCTGGTTGGAAGTGGATATGCCGCAGGAGCTTTTGAAGGAGGCGCAAGTCGGCGATCGGGTTGGCATCGAAAATCCCAGAGCCAGCGCTCAGGTGATTGAGATCAGTCAGAATGTGAATCCCCAGAACCAGACGGCGCTGATTCGGGCCCGCATCACGGAAGGGGCCGAATCTTTAAAACCGGGTATGCATGTCAATGCCGAACTGATGCACCGAAGTACCGATCGGATACTCAAGGTCCCCTTGGCGGCGGTCTTCAATCACGAAGGCCGCCAATACGTCTTTGTACAGGGACCTGCCGGATTTGAGGCGGTTGAAGTCGCTCTGGCCGGACAGGAGTCGCGTTATGCCGTAATTCATGAAGGATTAACCGGAACGGAGCCGGTGGTGATTCAGGGCGTCGCAGAGCTCAAATCCAAGTGGCTCGAAGCGGCCGAACAGCGGCCCGAGTAGTCGGCAGATGGAGTCTTTGATTCGATTTGCCCTGACCCAGCGGGTACTAACCCTTCTTTTTGCCCTGCTGATCGCCGGATTGGGCGTCATGGCAGCCGTCAAACTCCCGATTGATGCCTTTCCGGACGTCTCACCAACGCAGGTTAAGGTCATCGTCAAGGTGCCCGGTATGACGCCTGAAGAGGTGGAATCCCGCGTCACGGCCCCGATCGAGGTCGAACTTCTTGGTATCCCGAGCCAGACCATGCTGCGATCGGTGGTCAAGTATGCTCTGACTGACATCACCGTTGATTTCGAGGAAGGCACCGATATTTACTGGGCAAGGCAACAGGTAACAGAGCGCCTGGCGCGGGCCTGGGGTGTTTTGCCCACTAATGCCGAAGGCGGCATTGCCCCCATGACAACACCCCTGGGGGAAATGTTCATGTTTTCGATCGAGGGGGATCAGCTGACCCTCAGCGAGCGGCGTAATCTTCTGGATTGGGTGATCCGACCCGCCTTGAGAACGGTGCCGGGTGTGGCTGACGTCAATGCTCTCGGCGGGATGGTGCGAAGTTTTGAAGTCATTCCGGATGGGATCCGCCTCTCCTCTCGCGGGGTCAAGATCGACGATCTGATCGAAGCACTCAAGAAAAATAATCAAAATGATGGTGCCGGTCGGCTGGTCGACGGGGAAGAGGCCCTCTTGGTCCGAACCGAGGGCCGCATCAAGGACCTAGAGGATGTGCGCCGGATCGTGGTGGTTGAACGTGGCGGCGTTCCGATCACCGTGGGAGACGTCGCAGACGTCCGTATGGGGGCTTTGACGCGTTATGGTGCCGTGACTCGGGGAGGACAAGGTGAGACGGTGGAAGGTCTCGTCTTGAGTCTTCGTGGGGCGAATGCCCGGGAGGTCGTCCGGGGCGTCGAGAAAAAACTCAAGGAGATCCAGCCTGCCCTTCCCCCGGAGGTCAAGATCAATGTCTTTTATAACCGAAGCCTTTTGGTGGATCGGGCTACCGGGACGATTATCCATGCGCTGATTGAAGCGACCGTCCTGGTGGTGATGCTACTCCTTCTTTTTCTTGGGGATTTCCGCGCCGCCCTGACCGTGGCGCTAATCCTCCCTTTGGTCGCCCTTTTTACATTCCTCCTGATGCAGACCTTTGGTTTGACGGCCAATCTCATGAGTCTTGGGGGGCTGGCCATTGCGATTGGTAAACTTGTCGATCCGGCGGTGGTGGTTGTCGAGAACATTACGGCACACCTTGCCGCGCAGCCCGATAAAACCCGTCTGCCGCGTTTGCACGTGATCTACCGCGCAATGCGAGAGGTCATGGCGCCGGTCATTTCAGGCTCATTGATCATCGGGATCGTCTTTGTGCCCTTGTTATCGCTGGAGGGTCTGGAAGGGAAGCTCTTTAGGCCCGTGGCTCTGACCAATGTCTTCGCCATGTCGGGCTCCATGTTGTTTTCCTTGCTGGTGATCCCGGTTCTTGCTTCCTTTCTGATGGTTCGTGTCCAGCATGAAGAGCCCTGGCTTTCAAAGAAACTGCATGCCCTCTATGAGCCCTGCTTGATCTGGGCATTGGCCCACTCCGAGCGTGTCCTCAAGATCGCGGGGGCTCTCCTGATCATGGCCATCGTGCTTTATACCTTCATCGGCAAAACCTTCATGCCGACCATGGATGAAGGCGATCTGATCGTGCAGGTCGAAAAGCTCCCGTCGATCAATCTCGAACAATCGGTTCGAATGGATACCCAGATCCAGAAAGCGTTGCTAGAGCATATTCCTGAGATTCAGGATGTCACCGCACGGGTCGGATCCGATGAGATTGGTCTGGATCCGATGGGGTTGAATGAAACCGATACGTTTTTGACGCTTCGGCCTCGTGAAGAGTGGAAGGTCAAGGACAAGGAAGCCCTCGCCGAGAACATTCGGCATATCCTCGATACGATTCCGGGTATCTCCTATGGCTTTACGCAACCGATTCAAATGCGGGTGACGGAAATGCTGACCGGGGTTCGAGGCGATGTGGCCATCAAGCTTTTTGGTCCCGATCTTTCCGTCCTTAACGCCAAGGCGGAGGAGATCGCAGCGGTCTTGAGGGGAGTTTCTGGCGCCTCAGATGTCTATACGCCACGAAATGAAGGGATGCAGTACCTCGTGGTGCGGGTGGATCGCTTGGCGGCGGGTCGCCTGGGCATTACGGCAGAAGCTCTGGCTGACATGCTGCGAGCGCAGATTGAAGGTTTGAAGATTGGAACCATCCTGGAGGACATTCGACGCACCCCCTTGCTTTTACGTGGAACCGGCGAGCCTGAATCGCTTCGGGCACTTCAGGTGGTCTTGCCGAGTGGCGAAAAAGTCCCTTTGTCGGTTGTGGCCAGTCTTGAGACTTCGGAAGGGGTGGTTTTGGTCAACCGGGAGCGAGGACAACGCATGGCGGTAATCCGCAGCAATGTGGCCGACCGCGATCTGGTGGGATTCGTCGAGGATGCGCAGCGAACCGTCGCGGAAAAGGTCTCATTACCGCCCGGCTATTTTCTCGAGTGGGGGGGGCAATTTGAGAATCAGCAACGGGCTGCCTTGCGTCTGGCGATTGTCATTCCCATTGCCATCGGTCTGATTTTTCTCCTCCTCTTTACGACTTTTGGCTCCGTACGCCAATCGCTGCTGGTGTTGTCCAACGTGCCTTTGGCCGTGATCGGCGGAATATTCGGGATGTGGATTTCAGGTGAATATCTTTCCGTCTCATCTTCGGTCGGCTTTATCTCGCTCCTTGGGATCGCGGTTCTTAATGGGGTGATGATGGTCAACCACTTCAACCAGTTGCGGGCGCTGGGTCAACCCATGGATGAGGTGGTCCTGCATGGCGCCATGCGGCGCCTCAGGCCGGTCCTGATGACGGCAGGGATCGCGGCATTCGGCTTGATCCCGCTCCTTTTTGCGACCGGTCCCGGTTCTGAGATTCAGAGGCCTTTGGCGATTGTCGGTGTCGGGGGATTGGTGACCTCCAGTCTCTTGACGCTCATTCTATTGCCGATTCTTTACCGGCGCTTTGCGGAGCCTGGAGCGCAAAATGACAAATCTTAAGAAGCTGACACTGATCGTGCCGATGCTTCTGGAGGAGGAGGTCATCGATCGACTGCTTGAGAGGGACGGCGGTCTTGAATTCACGGCAGGGACCGTTTTTGCCCATGCCTCGAATGGCGAGTCGCTGAGTCTGATAGAGCAGGTGACAGGAAGAAAGCGCCGAATTCGGTTTGAGATTGTCGGTGAGGTCGAAGAACTTCAATCGCTTCTGGATTCGCTTCAAGAGGGATATCCAGGGTCAGGAATCCACTTTCTCCTGCAGCCGGTAGAACGGCGAGGTCTTCTTTAGTTTTCGCCCAGCGCTTCCCGAAGGGCGGCTTCAAGCTCGGGGTACTCGAAAACAAACCCCTGTTTCAGAGCCGCATCCGGGATGACGCGGGTGCTTTCCAGTAAAAGCCCCGCCATTTCGCCCAAGATCCACTGAAGGAGCCTTGCAGGGACCCGAAAGAAGGCGGGCCTTCGAACAACGCGCGCCAAAGTGGTCGTAAATTCCGTGTTGGTGACCGGCTGGGGCGCTGTGAGGTTGATGGGGCCCCGTGCATCGGGGTTCAGGAGCAGTGCACACATCAGTCGAATGTGATCATCACGGTGAATCCAGGACATCCACTGCCGGCCCTGACCGATCGGTCCACCCAGCCCTAGACGGAAAGGCCATTCCATGGATTTCAGGAAGCCGCCACCGGAACCGACCACGAGTCCCGTTCGCAGCAAGATGACCCGAGCGCCAAAGGATTCGGCTTTCAGTGCCGCTTGCTCCCATGCGACACAAAGATCATGGCCAAAGCCCCCCTGAAGGTGCGCTGACTCATCCAAAGGCGTATCGCCCTGATCGCCATAGATTCCGATCGCTGAGCCACTCAGAAACACCTTGGGCGGAGACGCCAATTGTGCGACGGTTTCAACCAGGGTTTCCGTCAGTCGGACGCGACTCGCCCAAAGCACCCGCTTGCGGGCCTCGGTCCAGGGTTTTCCCATG
>Ga0207958_1000401_pt1 | contig 13375 bp, 11 predicted proteins | sample CryBogCBH27Jul07_FD_184606 | JGI IMG/M metagenome (GOLD analysis project Ga0207958, IMG submission 184606) | Freshwater microbial communities from Crystal Bog, Wisconsin, USA - CBH27Jul07 (SPAdes) (version 2) | ecosystem: Environmental > Aquatic > Freshwater > Lake | place: Crystal Bog... | reverse complement strand
CAGGCCTTTTGCGCAGAGCCACTGTCAAAGTCATAAATATTAAGTTTGAAAGTCACCAAGGTCTTGTCCATTTTTTTCTTGGTGAGTTCCATGATCTTTCGCATGTTGGCGACATCCACATTGAAGGACATGGCAATGGGACCCGTCGCTTTACCATCCCAAGAAAAGGATGATCCGATGCCGACAACCTTAACATCCGCTGCGGCCGTTTCGGGATTGATGATCTTTCCCAAGTTTACATCAAGCTTCGTGGAACCAATTTCGAATTCCAGAACATGCATGACTTGTGACTGTTCATCGGCCTTGAAGTTGAAACCCTGTTCAAGATCAGGGGAATAGCTGAAACCGGAAGACATAAATCACCTCGCAAATTAAAGCAGCAAATAATGTCGACTTAGAACTAATATTTATCTCAGTCTCCAAGTCCACCCGACCCTTCCTAGGGGTAATCTACCTCAAGAGCCCTAGCACATTTAAGAACCTTCAATAACCCTTCTCGGAAAGTGGTTTTATGAAACGAATTCCATCACACCGAATTAGGATCCATGAAAACTAGTGCTCATCGATCGATTGATGGCTAATCTATCAAAACAAATCATGAAGACAACCCTATTACATTTATAGCCGTTATGCGTCTCTTTGATAATTTCCCACTGGGTGGGACGTGCTTCTGATGGCGCCCATGCCTGGTCGATTCTATTTGAAGAGCAAAAACGCAAAAGTCGACGAGATTTCGAGAAGTGAGGCCCTAGAGAGTTCCTTAAATCGGTGATTTTTGTTTAAAAAAATCTTCCATCTCATGCCAGTCTCAGTAAAACTTAACCCGCGGCGTCACTTATCCGTGACCCCAGACGATGGACCCTCATTTGAACTCGTGACTACTTCACCATGAGATTTGTGACTGTCTCCAGAGCCATTCTCGCGCTTGGAATCTACAGCCTCTCGGCCACCCTCAGCCTCGTATTCGCCGATGTGTACCGCTTCACTGGAGCCAATGGCGAAACGTTCTACACGACAAAAGAAGTTCGGCCTCGTGCGATCAGAGAATTTGTTAACCCGACACCGATCCCTCAACTGCGTGGTCGCTCGCTCTCTCAATCCGGCATTTCAACTCCGGCATCCCCGATCGACCAGCCGTTACTGGAGTCCTATATTCGCTCTGCAGCCGATCAGCATGGACTGGATCCCCAATTGATTCATGCCATGATTGAGGCTGAGTCGGGATACAACGCCTTTGCTGTCTCACCAAAAGGCGCACTCGGTTTGATGCAGCTCATGCCGTCCACCGCAGAGACCTATGGGGTATGGGATCCCATGGACCCGCATCAAAACATCAACGGCGGCGTTAAATTCATGAAGCGTCTTTTAGAACGTTTTGATTCGGACCTGGAGCTTGCGCTCGCCGCATACAATTCAGGTGAAGCCAATGTCATTCGGCATGGCCGTAAGGTTCCCCCGTTCAATGAAACAAAGAACTACGTGAACCGTGTGCTCGAGAATTACAACAAGAAATGAAGAGGCTTAAGGGGCAAAGACGCGCCCCAACATCATGAAAGAGATGCCCACCGTTTTGGATGACGCCACCCTCTTGCTGGTTGACGAAAACCCCATCAATATCCGGCTCCTTCATCAGGCGTTGAAAACCGTTGGCCACGTGCACTTTGCAACCAGCGGTCAAAGTGCCCTCGCTTTGATGGAGCGCATCCCCGTAGATCTGGTGCTTTTGGACATCAATATGCCGGGGATGCGAGGCCATGAAGTCTGTCGGGAGATCATGAAGAAATGGCCCGAGATCAAGGTCATTTTTGTGACTTCCCATCATGACGCGGGGTCTGAAGTGGATGCCTTATCGGCTGGTGGCATCGACTTCATACACAAGCCTTTTAATCCGGTGACCATCAAGGCGAGGGTTAAGGCGCATCTCGAGGCCAAGAAACAGAGCGATCTCATCCGAAATCTGCTCCATTTGGACCCACTGACACACATCAATAACCGACGCGGACTGGATGCTGAAATCCTCAAGCAATGGCCGTTGTGCCAGCAGGCTCATCTGCCACTCTGCCTCCTCATGATCGATATCGATTATTTCAAGAGGTATAACGATTTTTACGGCCATATCGAGGGAGACCGCTGTCTTCAGCTCGTTGCACAGACGATCAAGGATTCAATCCGAAAATCCGGCTATCCGGCGCGTTTCGGTGGCGAAGAATTTACAGTCCTTCTCCCCGGCTTGGACGCCTTGAACGGACAGACAATTGCTCAGCGCCTTCTTGAGAACGTTCGGCATCTGAATGAACCCCATGCGAAGTCCGAAGCAGCCCCTTACGTTAGCGTGAGTATTGGAGTGGCATCGATCTTTCCCCCGCCGATGCCTGAGGATACTTTAACCCACTCCAATCCAGGTCTCACACTCGCAGCATCACTTTTTAGTCTTGCAGACAAGGCGCTTTATCAGGCCAAGCTTCTGGGCCGGAATCAGGCGGCATCCATGCCTCACGAATGAATGCGCTGGTCATCCGTTAAAGGCCTTCTTTGAGCTCCGCCTTGAGATGGATATAAGGTGAGGGACTGACATGCGCCTCACCTCGGAAGGGATCGTCGATCACTGCGATAAGAAAATACATTAACCCCAGCATGATCGAGTAAACGCCGAGCATAAAATAGCGGATCATCAGTGACTCTAATTGAACAAAGAGCATCAGAACGATCGTTAATGCCCCCCCCGCCAAAATGACCACCCAGAAATAGTCAGGAACACCTAAATCCATCGCACTGTTGACCCTCAACTGCCTGAACTTAATCATGTCACTGAAACTGTCCAACATTTTTCCGTAAATCATCTGTTCCGCGGAGTTGGATGGGACAATTTTGTAGAGGTTCGTTCTCACCTCTTCAAGAAATAAGAGCCCTCCGTCACATCGTTGACCATGCGCCGAGGCCGGCCAGTCATCTTCAACGATCGAATCAAGATATCGAAGGTTGGTTTCACGCAGCCCGTCGGTGGAGTGGTTCTTGATTCCCCAACTTAAACGATGAAACGTTCCGATAGCCGCCGTCTCCTGGCTGATGATGTCCTCGACAGCATTGAAATTGTCCCAACAGGCGATGGCCGTCAGTCCGATCAGGATGCCATAGGCAATCCCAAAGGTCTGACCATAGAAATTCATGGCTTCATTGGTCTCCTCGCCAAAGACCAGTTTGTTTTCAAGATACTTTTGGTAGAGAGCGAAGGCGAAACTTCCGATGACAAAGAGCGCAAGACAAAATCCAACGGCAATCTGATAAATGCGCAAGGAGTGCATCAACTCAAGAAGTGTGCCGTGTGATTGCAGTGTATCCATATCGATTGACCCGTTGATTTCACTTCCCACCCACAAAAAAATGCTCCGTGGGGACATAGACCGAATGAAAATATCGACGCATCCCCTCCCCTGATGATCCTCTTCCTTCATTTGGACCAGGCGTTACAGGGAATTACTCAACCCTTAGTAAGTCGTCCAAGGGTAAGGGCGGAGAGAAAAAATAACCTTGTCCCAACTGAGCACCCGTCGAACGAACGAGACCCACCTGATGTTCTGTCTGTAATCCCTCGACAACCACCGTTTTACCCAGATCAAGCGACAGATGGATGACCGCCTTGCAGAGTTCGAAGCCCTCCTCGCTCTCTGCAAAAGGATCAACAAATTGTTTGTCGATCTTGATCATATCGATCGGTAGCTTTTGAAGGTAACTGAGGCAACTGTATCCAACGCCAAAATCATCAATGGCAATATTAAAGCCATGCGTTTTCAGCGATTCGAGGGCCCTTAGCGTCGATACACCTGGGTGAAGGACCGTGTCCTCCGTAATTTCAAAAACGATGGATCCTCGGGGGAGATCCTGAGCCAGGATGTAGTCCAGAAAGTCCTCTGGTTTTTTAACGTATTCGGCGAGATAGGATGGGGCCATGTTGATGCTGATCACGAAATCAGGATGGATGCTCGCGCGTAAGCGGTGGATATCCTGAGCCACCTGACGCATCACCCAGTGGGTGATATCCACAATCAGCCCCTCCTCCTCGGCAACTGCAATGAATTGATCCGGTGAGAGAATGCCAAGTCTCAAATGGTCCCAGCGAAGCAGGGCTTCAGCTTTGATGAAGTTCCCGTTTTCAAGATCGACCTGCGGTTGATAGAAAAGCCTTAATTCACCCCTTTCAACGACCTGATGTAGGGCCTCGACCAGCGCCAATCGTTCACTGTGCCGATGCTTGAGATCTTCATGATAAACAACGGGGGTTCTCAACTCGTTCCCAATCGCTTCATTGAGGGCAATCTCTGCATGGTGCTGTAATTCATTAAAAGTGACCCCATCCCGAGGCCAGAAACTCAGACCTGCGCGCAAAACCGGTCGAAGGGTTTGCCCGGAAATTAGCATCGGTTTCGAGGCAGCGGCCAGAAACCCATCGAGAATGGAGCTCAAGTGTTCTGTTTCCTGAAGATTGAATGGAAACAGCACGGCAAAGTGACGGCTGCCGAGTTTACCAATGGTCGCCTCGATGGTATCAGGCAGCGACATTCGATTCGCCATCTCGACAATAAAGTCCACATGACTCGACGCATCCAGAAGAACTCTGGAGTCCGTTGTATCAAAGCGAAGAATCATGAAGCAAAAGGTTGAATGGGCATTTGCACGCAACAAGCGGCCCGTGCAGGATTGCTCAAATCCATTGGCGTTCAAAAGACCTGTTGAAGTATCCGTGAGATAAATGCCTTGACGCAGGCTCTCAAGCTCATGCCGGGTCTGCAACAATTCGACCTTTAACTTTGCATAGTCCTCTGGCGATACGGTTACGATTTCAGCCTCCTGATAGTTACCATTAACCAAGTCCAATTTCGGGGAAAACGATAAAGCTCAATCGCTTCCGGCATTTTTGAGGCAGGGCAGCCAAGATCCAATGCTCATGAAAACTTCGAACATGGATCAACATCTATGAAAGCGGGTTAAGACCTCACCCGAGGTTTAAACATCTTCGAATGGCTGACGCTATTCTCATCAGCCTCGGCCTTGGGCACAATGGGTCCCGACCCACGTACGTCAGACCACTCAGTTTCTATTTTTACTGATTCATTCAAGACCAGGAGGCTATCCGATGAAGTTGACCCCTTTATCTCTTGCGATACTCATCACCATGGGGACTTCATGCGCGTTTGCCGCAGTCCCTCCAAAGGATATGCCCACATCCTCCCCGACCAACCAAACGTGGTGGCCAACACTCCTCGATCTAAGCCCGCTTCGGCAACATAACGTGACCTCCAATCCCTATGGCGATCACTTTAAGTATGCCGATGAATTCAAGTCACTGAATCTGGATGACGTCAAAAAGGATATCCGTGAGGTCCTGACGACCAGCCAACCCTGGTGGCCAGCAGATTATGGAAATTATGGTCCCTTCTTTATTCGAATGGCATGGCACAGTGCCGGCACCTACCGTACGATCGATGGCCGGGGTGGCGCTTCGGGGGGACAACAACGTTTTGAACCCCTGAACAGTTGGCCAGACAATGCCAATCTGGATAAGGCCCGACGGCTCCTTTGGCCGATCAAACAAAAATACGGGAAAAAAATATCCTGGGCTGACCTGATGGTCCTGACAGGCAATGTCTCACTTGAAACCATGGGCTTCAAAACGCTGGGTTTTGCGGGTGGTCGTGAAGATGACTGGGAGCCCGATCTGGTCTATTGGGGACCTGAGAAAAAATGGCTGACATCAGAGCGATTTGATGAGAAGCAACACCTCAAGGGACCACTGGGTGCCACCGAAATGGGCCTTATCTATGTGAATCCTGAAGGTCCACACGGCAATTCAGATCCCCTCGCAGCCGCAAAACATATCCGTGAAGCCTTTGGCCGAATGGCAATGAACGATGAAGAAATCGTCGCGTTGATTGCCGGTGGTCACACTTTCGGAAAAGCACATGGCGCACATAATCCTAAGAAGTGTATTGGCCCCGAGCCGGCTGGCGCACCGATCGAAAATCAGGGTCTTGGCTGGAGCAATAAGTGCGGCAAGGGCAATGCCGAAGATACCGTCACGAGCGGATTGGAAGGTGCATGGACGACTGATCCCGCCCGTTTCACAACCCAATATCTCGAACACTTGATGAATTTAGATTGGGTCAAAGCCAAAAGCCCCGCAGGTGCTGTTCAATGGGTACCCTCTGATAAGACTCTTCATAGCATGGTTCCGGATGCGCATATCAAAGGAAAGCGAAATCCACCGATCATGCTAACAACCGACATCACATTGAAGGAAGATCCTGAATTCAGGGAGATCACCCTGCGGTTCCAGAAGGATCCGAAGGCATTCGCTGACGCCTTTGCAAAAGCCTGGTTCAAATTAACTCATCGCGATATGGGCCCGAGATCCCGCTACCTTGGACCTGAAGTTCCCGCTCAGGAATTCATCTGGCAGGACCCTTTACCGAAGAACGATCACCCCGTGATGACATCCGATGACATCAAGAATCTCAAGACGGACATTGCGAAGTCCGGTCTTTCGACCCCGGCACTGGTGAGGACGGCCTGGGCCTCTGCATCCACCTTCCGTTACACCGATGGCAGAGGTGGGGCGAATGGTGCGCGAATTCGCTTGCAGCCTCAAAAGACCTGGACCGTGAATGATCCTGCAGAGACGGCCCAAGTCATCGGTGCACTGGAAAAAATCGCTCAGGACTTCAACCAAAAACATGCAAACGGCACCCAGGTATCCATCGCTGATTTGATTGTCTTGGGTGGATCCGTTGCGATCGAACAGGCAGCAAAACGCGGGGGCCAGACGATTGAAGTCGGATTCACCCCGGGCCGCGTGGATGCCAGTCAAGAGCAAACCGATGTTCAATCCTTTGGCGTCCTCGAGCCCACTGCCGACGGTTTCAGAAATTACTTCGGCAGTCACAATAGTCGCTCACCCGCAGAATCTTTGGTGGACCGGGCCAGCCTGTTGAAACTGACGATCCCCGAGACTGCCGTGTTGGTTGCAGGTCTTAGAGCCTTGAATGCCAATGCAGGACAGTCCCCCAATGGCGTCCTGACTCAGCATCCCGAAACGCTCTCTAACGACTTTTTCATCAATCTGCTCGATCCTTCAACGGTCTGGAGTAAATCAACCCATCAGGAAGGGCTCTATGAAGGGCGCGACCGAAATAATGGCCAAGTCAAATGGACAGCCACACCCGTCGATCTGATCTTTGGCTCAAATTCAGAGTTCCGGGCGGTCGCTGAAGCCTACGGCTCGAAGGATGGGAATGAACAATTCGTGAAGGACTTTGCTGCGGCCTGGGTCAAGGTGATGAATCTGGATCGATTTGATCTTAATTAAACTCGAGACGCATTGAATGTTCAGGCCTGAGGGGGGAAAGCCAGTCTTCCCCCCTCACCTCTCTAAATCAAAAATAGGGGTCAAAATCGGAAGACCCCGTCGACATTCAGTGAAAATTGCTGTGCTGTCGTTGCACTGAGATAGGGCGTTGCGCCAAATGCACGGTCATATCGAAGTTCAGGTCGAAACGTCAGTCTTTCCCACGGGCTATAAGCTACGCCCACGGTGGTCTCGATAAACGTTCCGCCATACCCCGTAGCAACGCCATTACTGTTGTACAGCACCTCAAACCGAAACACCCCTTTAAGATCCTCAGCGAGGTCTTGGTGTTGTAACCACATCCCTGCCCCGAACCAAGCACCGCTCGTCCCCGGGAGATGATCGTAGAGCGTTTTTGCATGACCAAAGCTTCCTTGCGTTAGGTCCAATGTCAGGGTGAGATCCTCCGACAGTGCCTGCTCGATCAATTCAGAAATAATCAGTACGTTGCCTACCTCGGGCTTCGCGAATGAATCAAAATCCATGGGCATGAAAGGAACACCCGACTGCATGACCGTGGCCATCCGCATGAGTCCTTCGCCATAGCTGACATAAAGGGACAAGCCTGAGGGAAGACCCGCATCATCTTTATAACTCACGCCCGCCAGATAGTTCGGCCGCAAAAGGTAGGTTGCTGAGATATCCGGGGCATTGGTCACCGCCTGATAAAGCTTAACCCCCTCAATACACTGCCATTCGAGGCTGATCCCCTCTTGAGTCGTGGGATAGATGAAATTGAAAAGGTAACCCGTTGAATAAAGTGGGCGCTCGGTTGATCGCACATCCTCATAGCCGTAGGGCGTAAAGATCTTCCCTGCATCCAACTCCAGGGAGGTGGCCCCCTCAATTTGACTGACAAAAGAGAAATATGCTTGCGGTAACGCCCATCCAATTTGATTCCAGCGAAACGCTTGATCCAAAAAGCCATAAGAATAGCTATTGTTCCAGTCCGTTCCGATGAGGTTATCCAGCGTGAAGCCGATCGCGTATTGTTCTTGTACTGCCAGTTGGATATCTGACGAAAGGTACAGCTGATTGAGATGGACTTCCTGTGCCGAGTTTGAATCCGTGGGGCCAAAATCAAACACCCCTTGCTTTCCATAGAGATTCAGATAGCTGCCCCCATCGGCCCAGCCCTCTAATTTTAGCGTGAGATTGTCACGGGAGGTCTCTTCTCCTTTCACCGCATGCAAGGGAAGTCCCATCAGAATCAGGACAAGAGCCAGTCGAGAAAAGGTGGCGAAAGACAATGGTGTCTACCGGTCCAGATCAAGGTCTGGCGTCTCATGGCGGTAGTTCATTTCGGTTAAGGAATGATGAATGAAAGAGGCAGGGAACAAGGTCTTTCAGCCGTGATCTTTTCTCTGTTTCCAGAGCCCAGAGACGATTTTCAAACTTAACCCGCAGGTATCAAGGAGGACAACAAAGAGAACAATCCACTGGACGAGAGCCGTCACCTCTAGCACCAGAAAATTAAAATCGTCGGCCTGAAACTGGTTGTTGACGTAGTCCGTGACCTCCACGATCAAACCTAAAGCCACAAGGCTAATGCCATAAAGCTCAATCTCATGATGCATGGCATCGGATAGTGGATTGTTTTTCCCCTTGGTGATGCGTCGCAGGATAATTTCCCTCGATTCAAGAATGACGCCCCACACCACCAACAAAGAAGACAAGGTCTCAAGGCGCAAACGTTTGATCATCGTGACGCATTCCACATGCAAGCCTTCGTCAACCAACATAAAAAGGCATGTGATCAGCAATCCGTTAAATAGAAGAATAAACGGAAGTGAAACGATGATTTTGAAAATGTAACGGCTAAAAAACATAGATAAAGGCTGAATGGGTTCGGCAGGGCGTAGTCTGGCTCGAAATGCTCAGTTATTGTAGCCTGCCACCTCAGTTAAATAAGCGCCCCATCGGGAATCACCATGCACCCGTCTACTCGATTGATAGCTCTTGCCTTATGGACCGCTGTGGGGATGCTTTCGCCCTTACCTGCACTTGCAATGAATGCGGTCTATCTCGAATCCAATGCGGAGGGCAGCAATGAGATTGCCCTCCTGATTCAAGTCAAGGACGGTGGACCACTGGAGCTGATCGACACTTATCCGACCGGTGGCCAGGGTGAGCCTGCGATTGATGGAAATCAGGCGCATGCATTGGCGACGAATGGAAAATTTCTTTTCGTCACCAATACGGGCGATGACAGCATTTCGATTTTCCGTATTGGAACGAGCGGAAGACTCACCCTCATCGGGAAAAGCCCCGCGCTTGGCCATCGTCCAGTGAGCCTGACCGTCATCCAAAATAATCTGATTGTCCTGAATCAGGGGGATACCGACAGTAAAAACCCGATTGTTGCCAATGTTCAGCGCTTCAGGATTCTCCAGGATGGTCAGTTGCTGGCACTCCAAGGGAGTTACTCCTACCTTCCCAGCAGTGTCCCTGTCGATGTCATTGCTCCAACATGGGGCCAAACCTTTACGGTGACCTTGAGCGGGATCAGCCAGTTGGACAGTTTTCAACTTGAAAGCAACGGGTCAATCAGTCGAACCGGGTCAACCAGTGGGATCAGTAATCCATTAGGCTCTGCCATGGGACGACTGAATCCACATAAACTGGCCGTGACATTGGCGGATGACTCCTTGCCAGGGGTTGCAAGTCTTTACATCAATCGAAATGGCCTGCCCGAACGCGTCTTTCAGAACATCCGAGCCTCGTTGATGGATCCTTGCTGGGCGGTCTCAAACGCAGCCTCAACTTGGCTTTGGACATCGGCATTCTTGACTCGAACGCTCTCCCTTTATCGCTGGGAGGCCAACGGCGATCTCCGTTTTATCAGCGACCTGACACCTGAGATGACGGGCCCGGGTGGGCTGGATCTTGCGATGAGCCAGAATGACAAAACCTTGTTCTGGCTCAGGGTTGGCGATGTAGTTGTGGATCAACGTCCCATTAGGCCCTTCATTGAAAGTTTCAATGTGAATGTTAGCGCTTATCAAGCCACGGCTGGAGTCGCCCTCATCAGCAGGACCTTACTGCCTGAAAGTTGGTCTTCAGCCTCCCCCGGGGGCATTCTCTCTCTACCCATCAAGCCGTGATCATGTCCGAGCTTACGAACCCGAAACCCGAGATTCCGATGAACCCGAGAGACTTCCCACTAATGAATTTCCTTCACATGAAACCGCTTTATCGCTAGGATTCGCGCAAAGAGTCAGTACCTTCCTGAACACACTCCGACCCATCATAAGAAAAACAATAAATGGTCAGCCCCCTCTCCTCTTCTAAAGGCCGAAGCCCACCTACGATGGCTGGATTTGCTCTTCTGGCCTGCTCTCACTTCTTGAACGGTGTTCTTGATTGCCCCTTGCGTGGAGATCTCCATGAGTAACGAACCCCAATTGATTTATTCGGATTTACAGACGACTTACGCGATCGATGGCCATCGGCTTGAAATCCACATCTATCGGTTGCCGGAAAGCGACTGGACCCTTGAAGTCGTGGACGAAAACAATAATTCAACGGTTTGGGAGAATTCATTTGCCACGGACGAGGCGGCCCTCGCTGAGGCGATTGGGGAAATAAAATCTGAAGGAGTGCATGCCTTTATTGGGCCACATTCTGCATAATGCGCGATTGGACCCTGCAGGGCATCAGAAAAAGTCATTAAGACTTTCTTCCCTGATGAATGCTGCTGTTTTACAACAATAATGATCGACTAGAAGAGGTAATCGTATGTGCTGGAGTGGTGAGGCATCGGCCGTATTGGCGACTGTGGGATTTGGTACGGCGGCGTACATTGCCTACAAAGGTGAATCAAAGGATCTTTGGATCCCCTTGACGTACTTTGCCTGCATGGAATTGTTGCAGGCGGCGACGTATGTCTATATCAATCTCTGCGATAGCCCACCCAATCAGATATTAACCTTCTTTGGCTATATCCATATTGCGTTTCAGCCCTTCTTCGTCAACATGGTGGCGATGTATTTCATCCCACAAAGCGTTAAGGAAAAAATCAGCACCACTGTTTATACCCTCTGTGCAGTAGGCTCTATTGCCATGCTGGTCAAAATGTATCCCTTCAACTGGGCGGGCCATTGCGTGGAAGGTCTCGAAGCTTTCTGCGGTTCAAAAGCCTGCTCTGTCTCCGGTGATTGGCACATCGCCTGGCAGTTGCCCCTCAATGGCATTCAGTTTGACCTCTCCGCGCTGATCCCCCATTACTTCCTGGGTCTTCATGGTCTGGCCTACATCCTGGTCGGATTTGTGCTGCCCGTCGTCTATGGGTCATGGCGTTTTGTCCTGTTCCACATCTTCATGGGGCCGATTCTTTCGATCCTGACGACCCGTGACCCCAATGAATATGCAGCGGTCTGGTGCCTTTTCTCCATCGCGCTGTGCCTCTCCGTCATCAAGTCGCCGATCAGACGTCATCTTCACGTGGTGAACTGGCCCTACTACGCCCGACTGGCGAAGGCATAAGGTACCTTCAGGTCCCTTGCGCTACACTCAGTTGAATGACTTAAGGTTTTGACGAAGAATTAAAAATCTTAAAGCTCCAACCGAGTTCATTTTTTGCTCTTCGGTGAGGGCGTTGCCCCTCACCCAGAGCAAACATGATGAAACATCCCTCTCCTGCCTCCCCCTCAAACTCGCAGACCTTCCAGGTCCTTGTCGGACTGATCCTGGGCATATCCTTTGGCGCCATCTTGAATCACGTCCTTTCAGGAACTGAAAACCCCAGTCTTCCCCACTGGATCAGCGTCTTCAACGCGATCACGGATATTTTCATGCGCCTGATCAAAATGATCATCGCGCCATTGGTCTTTTCAACCCTGGTTGTTGGGATGGCCAAGATGGGCGACGGCGGCACCTTGGGCCGAGTCGCTGGCAAAGCCATCCTCTGGTTTTTCTCAGCCTCTGTCCTGAGCTTACTGATGGGCATGGCGCTGGTGAATGGGCTCGGGCCCGGTGAAAACCTGCATCTTCCCCTGCCTGATGTGAGTGCGGAGACGGGTATCGTTAAAGAACCCCTCTCGCTCCAGGGCTTTGTCTCGCATATCGTCCCCAAGAGCATTGCGGAGGCCATGGCACAGAACGAGATCCTCCAGATCGTCGTTTTTTCCATGTTCTTCGGTGTAGCCTGTGCGCAGTTGGGTGAACTGGTCAAGCCCATGGTCCATTCACTGGATGCCCTGGGCCATATCATGCTCAAGATGACCAGTTACGTGATGCGTTTTGCACCCTTCGCCGTCTTTGCTGCGATGGCTTCAGTTATCAGTCAGCAAGGACTGGGGGTCATTGCGACCTATGGCCTGTTTCTGGGCGAGTTTTATCTAGGGCTAATCCTCCTTTGGTTGACGCTGAGCTTCCTGGGATATCTCTTTATTGGTCAAAGAATCCGATCCCTGCTTCAGCACATCCGAGAACCCATGATTCTGGCCTTTGGAACAGCCAGCAGCGAAGCGGCTTATCCCATGCTGATGAGACAACTGGGCCGCTTTGGGTGTTCGGATCGGATCACCGGTTTGGTGCTGCCCCTCGGCTATTCCTTTAATCTCGATGGCAGCATGATGTACATGACCTTTGCGGTCCTTTTCATCGCTCAGGCGTATGGCATTCATATGCCCTTGCAGGATCAGGCCCTCATGGTGATGGTCCTTCTGTTCACCAGCAAAGGGGTCGCGGGGGTCCCCAGAGCCTCTCTGATTGTGATCTCAGCAACCCTTTCCATGTTTCATATCCCAGAGGCCGGGTTACTGCTTCTGTTAGGTGTCGATCAGATCCTGGATATGGGACGCAGTGCCACCAACGTCCTGGGAAACAGCATTGCAGCCACCGTGGTCAGCCGCTGGGAAAAGGATCTTGCTCCATCGGAGGTCCATTGAAAGACTTAAACCTCCACCCATTCGATCCGACCCTGACTCTCATTGGTCAACGTGGTCACAACCTGTGCCAGCTGATCCTTGGGAC
>Ga0207958_1000400_pt1 | contig 13392 bp, 10 predicted proteins | sample CryBogCBH27Jul07_FD_184606 | JGI IMG/M metagenome (GOLD analysis project Ga0207958, IMG submission 184606) | Freshwater microbial communities from Crystal Bog, Wisconsin, USA - CBH27Jul07 (SPAdes) (version 2) | ecosystem: Environmental > Aquatic > Freshwater > Lake | place: Crystal Bog... | reverse complement strand
CCAAGTTAGTCATGGTAGCATTGGTAATATCAGCATTGTACAAAACGGCATCTTGAACATATGCAGATCCAGTGCTGGAAGCGTTAACGATCGCAGTGGAAATATAAGCATTGGTAGTGGTGCTAGCGGTGATAAATGCAGAGCTCAAAGTAGAGTTCACTAATTTAGAGTAATCAGCATTTAAAGTTCCAGCAGAAACAGCGGTATAAGCCAATTGACCACCAGTTTGATAGTCAACAGCCAAGTTTCCAGCACTCACATTTGCGAGAGCGAAAATACCACCAGTGACATTGTCAGCAGATAAATTAGAGATAGATGCATTGAGCATAGCAAGGGTACCTCCAGTTTGATAGTCAACTGCAAAGTATCCAGCAGAAACATTTGACAACGCGAAGATACCACCAGTAACATTGTCAGCAGCTAAATTGGAGGTAGATGCATTGAGCATAGCAAGGGTTCCTCCAGTTTGGAAGTCAACTGCAAAGGAACCCGCAGAAACGGTAGACATAGCTAACTTGCCACCAGTTTGTTGGTCAACAGCGAACGAACCAGCGCTGACAGTGAAGGCAGCAATGATTCCAGCAGTTTGAGAGTCAACTGCAAAAGAACCAGCGGAAACGTTGAGCATTGCCAATTTTCCACCAGTTTGTTGGTCAACTGCAAGAGATCCAGCAGAAACTGTGAAAGCAGCAATGATTCCAGCAGTTTGTTGGTCAACTGCAAATGAACCAGCGGAAACGTTGAGCATGGCCAATTTGCCACCAGTTTGTTGATCAACTGCCAAAGAACCAGCGCTGACTGTGAAAGCAGCAATGATTCCGGCAGTTTGTTGGTCAACTGCGAATGAACCAGCGGAAACATTGAGCATAGCCAATTTTCCACCAGTTTGTTGGTCAACTGCGAATGAACCGGCACTGATATTCAGCATGGCCAATTTGCCACCAGTTTGTTGATCAACAGCAAGAGAACCAGCGGAAATCGAGAACATGGCTAATTTGCCACCAGTTTGCTGATCAACAGCAAGAGAACCAGAGGAAATCGAGAACATGGCCAATTTACCACCAGTTTGTTGATCAACAGCTAAAGAACCAGCGCTGACTGTGAAAGCAGCGATTTTACCAGCAGTTTGAGAGTCTACTGCAAAGTTACCAGCGCTTAGGTTAGAGAGTGCGAAAATGCCACCAGTGACATTATCAGCAGCCAAGTTACCAGCGCTTAGGTTAGCGAGTGCGAAAATGCCACCAGTGACATTATCAGCCGAGAAATTACCAGCACTCAAGTTTGCAAGCGCGAAAATGCCACCAGTGACATTGTCAGCAGCCAAAGAACCGATTGAAACGCTTGACAAGGCGAAAATACCACCAGTAACGTTGTCAACAGCAAGCGATCCAATGCTAGAACCAGATACCTTTTGAGATACCACGGTATTTGAAACAAGATATGCATTGGCAACTGTTGAATAAGTGGAACGATCAATATAAGTATAAGCATTTGCAGTTGTAGATGCACTGATATAAGCAGATGCTACGGTTTCAGCAGTCACTGATGAATTAACTAAAGTTGCATCTTGAACGTATGCAGTAGCAGTAGTAGATTGTACAATGTAAGCGGAATCGATGGTCGCATTTGTTAATTCGACAAAGTTAAATGTAGCTAAATCTGTGACAGTAAGGGTACCAGTTGTTAAATTGGTATCAACCATATTCATAGAAGTAACATTGACACTGTAAGTTGTTCCTTCAACATAAAGATCTTGAGCAATTCTTAACGAACCAATTGTAACTTGACCTACTAAATTAGCATTTGTAAAAGTCGCTTCAGTACCATAGATATTGTTAAGGTAAGCATCGGTACCATAAATTTCACCTTGAATACCCATGCCTCCAGCAATAATTAAAGAACCAGTTGTGTTACTATCGGAAACAGTTGTGTCGAGAATAACTAAACCTTGATTAAAATATAAAGGAGTATTGTTATCATTTGAGAATGACATTGTGTGTTGTTATACAATATGTCAAGAAAATAAAAAAATTAATAGAAAAAAAATTTCGGATTTTAACGCACTAGTTGTTATCGACGTACAACGATAGTAAATTTTTTGTGTACTATATTAACCGCCGGGTTTGTAAATAAAATAGGATATTCTTCCAATAAACCGTTATTTAAACATTCTTTCATGCCCATCTTTAATTTAGGAGAATTAAATTCGATTGTATCAAATACAAAGTTTTGATGTTTCGATTTCACTTCGCTCAAAAATGCCCGTGAACTCGCCATTTTTAATTGATAATGCGAATCATTGAAACGAAAAAGTCTTGATTCCATTTCTTTAAATCTTAATTCCACATCTGAAAGTGCGCATGTAATGTTAATGGTGTAAATTTCATCTTCAAGAAATTCATAACAATCATTTGTTTCACCTATTAAATTGTCATCTGAATCATAATACTTGCGATAATTTAAAATCAAAAACTTGGAATCAAACTTTTGAGGATGATTTTCCATTTGCTGATAACTAATACAATTTTCTAAAGGAAAGAACCCATTTTCAACACATTCACTTTCAATGAATTGACGAAGCGTATCATTTGTCTCTCCCGCTTTTAAATTGGCGATGATATCTCCTTGTAATGTATCCAAAAACTCGAAATCTGATTGCTTATCCGATCCAGCTATAAATGTCTCGCCAATTGTTCCTATGTGATCACCTACTGAAATGCCAAATTCGATTTTTACGATATCCCCGCGTTTAATCGACGCAAATGAACCGGTATCCATTTTACGCGCAACATAATTACCTACGCAATTATTAAGAGAAACACTGACTGGAAATGCAATTCCTTTAGTTTTACACTTTTTATACACCTTTTCAAGCTCTTCGCGAATACGATTGTTTCCAAACTCGGAAACTTCATATGTACTTATCGTTTCCGACGTTTCGAGTCCTTTGGTGATATGATCACGAATTTCTTGGTAAATCTTTTTACCCATGTTGGTTGCAAAATTAACACATTCGACCGATTTTGACATCCAATTTAATTTGAAATTAAATTTAGTTTAAATTCAAATTTTTAATTTAAGATTTGTATAAATCGATCCATCTGTAGATGTCATTAATATTCAATAAAACAGACTCTGTGTCACGTTTTATGATATCACCCCGATTTTCAACTTGCACATTACCATTAATCAAAGAAAAAGTAGTATCAGACAACATTTCATTTGCAATGATACTTAATACGAATTCACTTGATCTCTTTTTATTTAATTGTTTAATTGTATCAACAATTTGTTTGATCTTTTCAATTCTTGGAATATCCGTTTCCTTGATGAGTTCCATTAAAAACTCTCGAACTTCTTTTGAATTGCTTATTTTTTGCAATGCTTGTGCGATTTTATATTTTACACGCATAATTTCATTTGACATCGATCGATCCACTAAAACAGGACCTGCTTCAGAATACCTATGATCGTAGTCGTAGTAGTATTTAAAATTCAATTTAGGTAATTTTGGATCTCTTTCGGATTTGCGATAAGGAATCAAGAACCCAAATTCAGTCATAATCGCGCCAATCGTTTTGTTGTCCGAATCAAGTATCCCTAAAATACCGATATTTAGATCCCCATAAAACGCAATGTAATCTTTTAAACTGAACAAAGTGGGCTCGCTTTTAATGGGCAGATTTTCTAAAATACCTGTTTCAAAAATTGGAACAAGACCGCGTTCAGTTTCAATGATGCTCGTTAAATTAAAACTATTTACAATTTGTGCAACTGGTTGGATTAACGTTTTTAACGTGTCAAATGTCCATAAAGAACGATATGGATAATTTTCTGGATAAACATCTTCTTTAATGCAACTTGTATTTTGATATTTGATTAAAAATTCGATCGTAGATATATTTGATTCAAATGTACGTTGAATCGTTAATTTAGATTCTTCATCCAATACCGTTTTAACAACAAGTTCATAGAAATTGCCTTTTTTTAATAAAATTAAACTAGGATATTCCGGATTAAATTTATGAGAATATCGACATACTATTCTTGTTTTCCCCTCGCTAATATCTAAAATCAAGATATTTAAACTCGTAATAATTTCCAAAATATCAATTGTATCTTCCCAACGAATAGCATTGTCACGAATTGATCTGGTGTAATTGTCAATCGAATGAAATTTAGAAATGATCATACCATTATTTAATCTTTTAAACAATTCTGGTTCATTTTCAATGTAATTTTTTATAATTGTTTTAAAATCCGAGGCACCATAAATTTCAAGACCATTTAAATTATTATCAATTCCAAGTAATACAGCATTCAAAAAAGACTGTTTGTTTTGAACAATTCCCATTCTGTAAAACGTATCCGGTTTAATTTTAATTTCAGTTTCATCTGATTCAACGATTTCCTTTCCACCTAAAATTTGATTAAATAATCTATCTAGTTCATCTGTTAAAACACCTAATTTTTTATAGGTCAACATTTTATTTGATGTCGTCGCGATGTACTTTTTAATATCCGATTCCTTTCTCTTGTTTTTTGTAATAAAAATCTCCCTCGGTGTACTATAACAACACGGAATAGAACTTGATGCAAATCCAAAATGCTTAGCATTATCGTAAATGTCACACGGGGCGTTGATATTCTTTCGATTGACATAAGTACTAATCCCTTGATCTAATAATTCAGGATTCAATTCAGGCTTCTTTTGACATTTATGGGTCGATGGAGGATAAATCACTTCTGATAAACTGACCGTTTCTAACCAAATATTACCATCAGATTCAGTCTTTTGAATAAATTTAATCGTATTAGGATCCGTAATCGGAAGTAATTCATTCTTTTCCGATAAATAATAATAATTAAGTTCACTTTGATTATCAATGTTGTCCGAAATTTTCTTGATCACAAATGCTTCGATTCGAGGTGCAATTTTAACTTTTAAATTTGATGGTTTAACAAGAACATCTAAACTTTCAGGATCCATGTTTCTAATATAAGCTTCTTTTCCCACTTGAATCGTTTTATAACAACAAGGCACATTGTCAGGATGAAACCCAGGATAAGGATAGTCTTCATTTGAACATCTAAAAGTCCATTTATCAAAACGAATCGTGTGCTGATCTGTTTTAGCATTTGGATCCGTTACAATTTCAGGTTGACTTTGTTTCTGACATTGTCTTGGATTAAAAAAGAACCCTTCACGCTTTAAAAGTGCCTTTTTAGTGATTTCCTTCACTTTACGTACAACTTTTTTACGGTTTTGCGCCATGGCATTTAAATAATAAAGTGTCATATAAATGATATAACATTGAAAGACACTTTCAGCCCCGTAAATAGTAATAATACTGGACTTAAGGTCAAAAGGATTGTCTCTGATATTGACTGTTAAACCAATGATGTCTTGTCTAGAAATCTTTTTGTAATACATAGACACAAAATCAGTTGCTTTCGTGTTTTTCTTTTCTAGAATTTTCTCAGAAACCTCTGGATTTAATAATAATTCCGTAAATTTAGTACGATCAATCTCAAAATCCGTGGTGATAACTGCGTCAAGTGATTCTAATTCTAAATCGGCGCCCATTATTATTTTTCTTGTATCAAGTTCATTCAACGTTTTTAAAACGGATTCGATCGTTTGTCGGACTAGTTTTTTAATTTCATCAAACTCAAGTGGCGTTTTCATTTGCAAACTTGCCATCAAATAACCATCTGGTAATATATTCAATGTTAAAAATGTAAAAACCGTTTTGGATAAATCTACTTTTATTTTCAACATCAATCCTTTGACAATTTTAAAAGAACTTTGATTGGTTTTCGTTTTTTCATTCAATAACCATCCACGAACTTCTCGTTCAGAAACCAAATTTAACAAATCATTATACGTTTTAACAATCGGCCCGCGCCCTCTTTCTGATGAATATCTTTTACTTAAAGCAATAAATGGAATTCGCTCACTTAATTCAAGCGTGTTAAACAACTTTTCAATTCTGATTTGCAATTGTTCTGGACTTTTTCTGATTTTAAACTCGATATTTGGATATTCTATATTTAAATCAAGATCCACATTTTGTGAACATAAATCATAAAAACGCGCGAGCTTGGAATTTGTATCAGTTTGATAACGCTCGATTAAACGATCAATTAGACGACCTTGCGCATCTAGGTATTCCTCAACAAACTCATTCGTTTCGTTTTTGATAACAAAAAGAGCGTAATCTAAATCATTTTGCGTAAGATCCACAAAGCTTTTTTGAAGGAGTTCTAGGTCAAACTCTGTTCCATCGGTTTTTTTTAAGTAGTCGATTAAATGTGTCACATAAATCACTGGGATCATTTCACTTGTTTCACTTAGTTCACTTGTTTCACTTGTTTCACTTAGTTCACTTGCAATCGATTTTTTTAAAATGGTGTCATTTACGACGATTTTCAACAAATTTGGATGGTAAAGAAAGGATTCTTCTGATTCATCGACGGGAACGCCAAATAAAAATAATTTTTCTTTAATTGTTTGGAGGGAATCATCTATTAAAATAGGGTAAACTTGATCTTCAAAATTTAAAGCAACCGGACCATGATAACTATCTATTACCGATACACTTAATTTACCTTCATTTATATTAAAGGACATCTTATTATTAAGTTAGAATAAAAATTCTAAAAATGGAATTTTTAAAAATATTTTTTTAAAAACGAAATTGAAAAATTAAATGAGTAATCGCTTTTGAATTGCCTGTTTAATAGATCGGATAATTTCTTCAAACCGAGATAAAACATACTCGATTTCTGCACGACTTTTGCATCCAGTGACAATCACATTACCACTTTGAAACATTAAAAATGTAATATTGTTACAAACACATTTACTTGTACAAGCGCATCTGCCATCTTCTGAATGTTGATATTTATTAGGCGACATTTTATAAATAAATTTTACCCCAGAATATTTTTCTGGTTTGTACTCGCAAATATAACCACATTGTACAAGTTGATCATATAAACGCTGACGATTAATTTGCATATTTAAATCAAAAAAGATATTCATACAATTAATATCGACAATTTCGTTAAAAGAACTATTTGTATTACCATTAAAAGGGTCGCATGAATACGTATATTCAATAACAGAAGATCCCTTTTTCATTAATTTAAAATCGAAAAGGTCAAGATAATACACAACTTTACCAATCACTGTACTACGCGTATTGTCAAAATAAACAAGATAATACGGATTTTCTTGGACCACGTTATCCTTACCGACTGCACTGGAAAATTGGATATTTGGTTTTTCGATGATCTCTTTTTCAAATTGTATATTTGGTTTTTCGATGATCTCTTTTTCAAATTGTATATTTGGTTTTTCGATGATTTCTTTTTCAAATTGTATATTTGGTTTTTCGATGATCTCTTTTTCAAATTGTATATTTGGTTTTTCGATGATCTCTTTTTCAAATTGTATATTTGGTTTTTCGATGATCTCTTTTTCAAATTGTATATTTGGGTTTTCAACGATAACGTTTTCACAATCAAATTGTATATTTGAATTTTTTTTATATAATTTTAATTTGTTTTTCATCAATTCAATTTTAGTATAGCCGATTCGATTGCCATTTAAATCAAGAATACTTCGTGTTCGCTTAGCTTCCATCTTATCTGAAATAAAACATTTGGTAAACGAGTCAATCGAATACATTTTTTTATTAATGATATAATTATGATCTGTTTTATAACCAATAATCTTTTTAGGATCACTTTCAGAATATACCATATTATTTGAATCAAGATAAACTCCATTTGTGTCTCGAACAAGTAAGATTTTGTCGGTTTTAATTTTCAAACCATTTAATTTTTCCATAATTAATTTCATGATCGCTTTTGGTTCATCTTCATGTTTAATACCAGTAATATGCAAAGTACCATTCCCAAACAATTTCACATTGGTAATGTTATCGTTTAATCTGACAACTAAAGATACTTGATTATAAAAAAGTTTTGCATCATTACCACGCGTTTCTTTAATAGCTCCTCTTACGATTACAGACGAACTTGATGCATACTTGATACCCAAGATAAATTGATCAATCTCTAAATATTTACCTACATTGGATAAATTTATTTCCATATTTTTACCATAAGACGTACTTGCCGTCATAGTCGAAATTTTATAATCAATCGTTGTTTTAAATTCCATTAATTTATTTATTTAAAGAATCAAATTCAATTTTTTAAATCAGCAGGTGAAGTTGCATTTTGAACGGCTTGAGAGAGCGTAGCTAATTTTGCATTTTGAACGCACCTCGGCCAGTATATGTTCCTGTAGTTTATATAAACTTTGAGTTTCTTTATATAAAATTTTGGAAACGATTTGGGCCAACAGATATCAAGCTCCTTTTGTGTGACGTCGTGCGGGGGACGGGCACGGGCCATTAAAGGCCCGTTTAAGCCCGACACGACCCCGCTATACACATGTACTTAAACAAGTACCATAAATCTTATTATATGCATTTAAAGCGGTTTGCATAGTAGCTTTAGTTGCAGCACAATTAGGATCAGGCCCCGTTACTTTGCCTCGACTTCTTAATTGACAATCATATGTAGAAGGATCTTGAGGAGCAGCCCCGGTTGCTCGAGTACATTTTGTTGCGCACGAAGCGCCTGAAAGTGAGTATTTATAAGGAATTGTATCAGCTGTTGCTGGTGTCGCTGGGGTTGATAAAAATGTTTTAATATTTTTTTGATGACCACAAACAAGTGTATTTTTAAATGGACTTGAACAATCCGTTTGTAAAATGATATTATTAATATTATTGCACCAATGCGATGTGTTATTTAATCCATGCTGAGTACATTCTGAAACAGAATATGGATTTGATTGATCAAAGATTTTACGCGTTGTTGAATTCGTGTCACGAATTTCTTTGACTAATGTTTCATTAAATTTTGCACAGCTAGGTACACTTTTTGCATCAAAGAAATCTGCTTTATTATAACATTTACCCGTTTTAGGATTAATTAAACATCTGAGTGTTTCTGAATTAGGACCATTTGTGTAATATCTAAAAACTGGAAGCGAATCACTTAAACAAGTTAATCCTGTAAATGCGTTATCATCTGCAACTGTGATTGCAGTGGTTTCTGTGTTGGCCAAAGTTTCTGATGTCATATACGTATAAATAAGGTAAATGGCGATCGAGATGACAAGAATAGTCCAAAGATCCATTATATATACATTAACCAAAGAAAAAACGAAATGTAAATTAAAAGATAATGTTTTTACGCGGTTAAATTAAATTACATATTTAATTTTGTTTATTATATGAATGTTACTTACAAAATCCAAGCTCAAATAGACAATATTCAAGAGTATCGAAACAATATAGAAAAGTTAATTACAAAAGTAATTATCTTATTTTTAGCTATTGAAAATGGAAATGAAATTACGATTACGTTCAACAGAGATCTCACAGACGACGAAGAATTGCTATTATTCAAAGGCTGATTGGTTATCAGTTCTATTTTATTTCTACAACGTTAATTGTTTTTTTATTTCTACAATGTTAATTTTATTTCTAAATTCTATGTTTTTTTTTATTTCTATGGTTATAATATATATAATATGTCTGGAAATAAAAAAATACAGCCAACATCACATTTTGCCTTTGCAAATAGTTTATATGACCAATGCAATTTAGAAAAAAAAGATCAAGAAAGCACTGGGCCTTTTAAATGGGTAACTGATCGTGTGTATGAATCACCTGATTCATGTTTTCTCGAAGAAAGTCCTTTTATGCACAACAATTTCTATAGCGTTCCCTCTAATAAAGTGGATGCAGAAAGTGAACTCCGAAATCAAACCCGCGTTTTAACTAGATGCCCTCAAGGACGATTTGACCCTACACTCTCAAAGAACTGCTCGAACTGCACCAATTGCGATTCTGGTTTACCTTGCGGATGCGCACATTGCCAATCTAATAAACCACAACTTAATTTTGGAAACTGTAATTCTAATCAATTGATTCCTGAATATACTCGTGAAAAACGCCCATGTGATGTTTTAAGCGGAGTTTCTATTAATCGCTTTGATCCTTTGTACGAAGATCTCCAAGATACACAAAAAATCCATGCCAATAGCTATATTGGTCTCAATACACGCTTGCGAGTTAAAGATGCCTTTAAAATCTCAAAACCTTATAAACAATAAAAATTTCACATCGTTTTAATTAAACCATTTTTAATTAAAATTATACGTCAAATTCATTTACAACTTATCAAATAATTTGTAAATTCATTTACAACTTATCAAATAATTTGTAAATTCATTTACAACTTATCAAATAATTTTTTGAAATTGTTTTGAGGTTTTGGTTCAAGTTGCTCAAGTAATTCGTCATTGAGAATAATTTCCATCTGAGAATTTTCAGAAGGCAATTCTTTAATCTTTGATTCACTGCCAGTTGCAATGAATAATTTCCATGAAACACCTAATACAACAGCTGTTCCTGCTGTATGACACAAGCCTGTGATAAATGCCTTAAGCGCGAGATCTTGAAGATTCATTTATAATTCGTATTGAAAATTAAATTTTAAATTAGACGTACGAATTAATTTTAGAAGCAATTAAATCGCACGTTAAAATCCGATTTAATTTTTAAGTTATTTAATTAATGGACACTGTTAGATATCAGTTTTTTTCTGAAAAAAATACGCAGTTTATTATAGAATTACTCAAAAAAAAATCAATCAATGTAAACAAAAATCGCGCTTTTCAAATTCAAAACACTATTTTCAACACCTTTTTAGAATCTGTTTACAACCGAGATATCACCATTACATCAGATAATATTGAAGAAATTTTAATATCACTCAATAAAATGACATTGATTCAATGCGAAGATCTTGGTATCCAATTAAATTCTCCTCAACAGGTACCACAACCACCGCAACAGGTACCACAAGTTCAATTACCACTTCAGTTACAATTGCCATCGCAAGTACAGTTACCGGCACCGCAAGTCGCACAGGCTACCCAAGCTACACAAGTCGCACATGCTACCCAAGCTACACAAGCTACACAAGCAACACAAACGACAATGATCCCATTAAAATTATGTAAAAATACCTTAACACAAACAGATCAATTTAATTCAAATACGATTTTACATGTATTTTCAGATAATCATTCAAGTTTCAAATTAAATACAGATTATTGTCATTTAAAAGATTTTTCAATTCACCCAACTTTATTTAATATTACAGAATTCAATAATGCATTGGAAATAAACAAGACTAAAATTTACATTCCGATTGGCTATTATACATTTGAGACTTTAAAAACGGTTTTAGAAGCTAAAATGAATGGAATTAAACTCGAATTTGATTTATTACGTCAAAAAGTGCATTTTACAAGTCATTCACCGTTTAATTTAAACTTTTTTGAACATCCTTTGGGTCTTGGGAAATTGCTTGGATTCATTCATTTAGAATATATAAACAATAATCATTATTTAGCTGAAACGGATATGTATCTCGAAAATTTATTCCGGAATATCTATGTCTATTCCGATAATTTAGAACGGAATGTTAAAACAAATCTCGGATTTGAATATCTTTTTAAATTGAACGACTTTAAATTTAATTCAGAAAACATACAAATTAAATCTAATACAAAAGGTGAAATAACACTTGATTTTTATGTGTATTTTAATAGTCAATTTCATAAAATAATACAACGAATCGAATTTGAAGGTAAGCTTGCTTTTTAAAGTTGCTTTTTAGAACGTTTAATATTGGCTTTGATTTTTTTTTCAAGTTTAAATACTTTATTTGAAAAAATGCTTTCAGTTAGTTCTTCTGCTTTTTGTTCATCGCATTTAAGTTTTTCTGATAATTTTTCAGCAATCGTTTCCTTTTTAAAAGTCTGGGATACCTTGCGATCGTATAAAATAATTTCGCCTTCTTTTAAAACAATAGAATCCATTTCATTAGCATTCATGTAATTCATGATTTCATCTTCAAGCGCTTTTAATTGTTTTTTCTGTTCAGTTTGTTTTTTACGAGCTTCAACAAGTTCTCTTTGGATCTCGAGATAATTTTTAAATTTGTCTTGAATTTCAGTATTCATTTATACCGTTACACTTTATTTTATTATTGCTAGATAAACGAATAATGCAAAAAAGCTTTGAAAAAATGCTATTGCACATTGAATTTATACATTTTTATTTATCTAATGTAAAAAAGCTCTGAAAAAAATGCTATTACACATTTTTTCAGAGCTTAATACTTTGAAGACTTAATTTTATTTTTATACAGTTTTCGTACGAGATAATATCGTGTGATCCACCCCAGATCTCATGGAACAATTATGTTCGCTTTTTAAAACAGAATAATTTTGTTCGCATAAAATACAAGTAAATTGTTCAGCTGAAGGAACTTGCGGGGGTTCATTTTCAGGAACAGGCATTTGAGGCATCAAAATAGTTGATTTAATTGGTTCTACCATGTAATAATTTTAATCAAAAACTCTTTGTTATTCAATTTTATTTAACTTCGTATAGATAGATCTAAAAGTCCAAATTTAAATTTAAATTGATCAACCCTTGTTTTGCCGCCATTTGTTCACTTGCCGTCACTTTTCTGCCACTTCCTAAACAAAGAACCACATTTCCAGATGATATCTGCGCAGCCAATTCAGAATAGACTTGCGGACAAGTTCGTCTGTAATATTCAAGACAACCATGTGTATATTCACGTACCTTTTTCTGCTGAACTATACTTAGTTCACTCAATTGCGTTTCCGATATGAAAAGAACTCGTGTAAATACTTTTCTATACAACGGGCCAGTTTGATTTAAATTAACATACACTGGCGTTTTCCATTTTAAACTTTGGAAAAATCGCTGAAGTGAATCTTTGAAATTATCATTGATTGAAATTAATTCCGCAAAATCAATGACATTTTCAATAATCTTTCTCACAAAACGATCCGCATACAGATAACCATATTCATTGAAATCAAGCATTATAGCACCTAAAAATGCCTCAAATGCATCTTCGTAGTAACTGGGTGTATCACGGCCACGATCACCCGTACCTAAGATCGTTTGATTTTCAATTTGAAGCGATAACAATAAAAACTTTTTGAAACCCAATGTTACAGCAAATTTGTGTAACATTGAACACTTTTCAATTTTGATCTTTAATTTCGTCAAAAAGCCTTCTCTTTCATCTGGAAAACGTTCAAATATATAACGCCCGATACAACTTTTCAAAATATGATCGCCTAAAAACTCGAGCCTTTCCGAACTTTCCTTTGAAATATAATTCAAATAAATCGGTGTATCCTGTGTCGGATAATTAATATAATTTTGCACGGCTTGATGATACGACTCA
>Ga0207958_1000398_pt1 | contig 13430 bp, 18 predicted proteins | sample CryBogCBH27Jul07_FD_184606 | JGI IMG/M metagenome (GOLD analysis project Ga0207958, IMG submission 184606) | Freshwater microbial communities from Crystal Bog, Wisconsin, USA - CBH27Jul07 (SPAdes) (version 2) | ecosystem: Environmental > Aquatic > Freshwater > Lake | place: Crystal Bog... | reverse complement strand
GCTTTACGTTCTGCTCTGGCAATGTCTGAATTGATAAAAGTGGCCTTACACGCTTCACAAGTAGCTTCTATCAACTCAAGTATTGTCAAATCTTTAGAAACTCTTATAAGAGCTAATTTTTCTGTGTCGCTAATCATTCTTGTCCCCTTGCTCGGATTGCTTTTGCTACACGATCTTTGGCTTCCATCGTGATGTCATCTTGCTCGCCGCTGATAGGCGTTTCAGCAATCACAGCACACGCCTCACGTTCTTTTTTTGCCACCAGTTTGGCAAACAACTCCATCTCTTCATAAAACTCAACAACAAACTCTTCGTTCAAGCCAGTTGTTTTTAAACAGTCAATGATCTCTTCTTCAGTCATTCTTGTCTCCTTGTTCTGATATCTTGAGCAATGCTTTGTTGAGCAAACAAATATCCTTTTTTTATATCTTTATTTTCATCATGCAATATTCTGTTTTCTGCAATCTTTGTACAAGCCTCACGTTCTTTTTCTACTACCAGTTTAACAAAGGCCACAAAGTCATCTAGTGGCAAACGACCAACAGCAAACGATTTGTCTTCATGCTTTCCAACGGACTTTGAGCCATCCAAAGCAACGCCAATAGCCAATCCAGACTGTTTAGCCATCTCTATGATTTCATCTTTAGTCATTCTTGCCCCCTTGCTCGGATTGCGTCTGCGGCTTCACGACAGCTTGCAATACGACCAGTTCCTTTTGCGTCATCAAATATCTTTGCACACGCTTCACGCTCTTTTTCTGCTACTAGTTTGGCAAAGTAAGTCAGGCAATAAATCAACTCTTCATTTGTTTTATAAAGATAAAGCCCAGACAACTCAGCCATTTCTTCTATTTCTTCATTCGTCATCGTTATTCCTTATAAAGACTGTGTACCCACATCTCCAGCAGACCCAATGCAGCCGAGCCTCTGTCAGCTCCATCTCGCCCAAGAAACATACAGGACAGTCATTCATGAGCCATCACCATGTAGCCAATCCAAAAGACCAGAACCGCCAACATAGCCCCAATCGCAGCCGTGATCAGCGCTACGGCATAGATTACAAAGTCAATGAGCAACATGGGCAGACTCCTCTATCCGACTAGACTTCTCCTTCAAGAGCCAGTTATCCCCAAGTAAACGCAAGGAACGAATCCACTTCCTCTGATTCGCCCTGTTCTCCCAGTAAGGTATGTAGTCCACGTTCCATAGCCGTCTGGCCATGCGTAAATAAGTAATATCCATTGCACCTCCTTGTGATTATGTGGAGGATTATACACTATATTATAAAACAATGCAAATAGGTTTGAGTCCGACTCAGATCTCTCGCCAGTCAGTAGTATCCCAATTTCCCTTACCATGATTGCACTCATGGCACAGTATCTGTAGATTATTGATATCCAAAGCCAAAGAAGGAAACAGTTTCCTAGGTTTAATATGATCCACATTCATCACCGCATTAGGAGGCGTAGCTCCACAGCATTGACACCGAGCACCATACTTTTTCAACGCCATCATTCTAAGTTTACGCCACTCATATGAGTACAAAAACGCATTAGAACTAACGCCTGTATCTTTTCTCTGTTTCCTACCAATCTGCTTCGGTTTAGGTAACTTAGACGGTACAGATAGTTTCTTCGTAACACCCAATTTCTTGGCCTCAGCATAGATGTAGTCCAAGTTAGACTTCACCCAACTCTTAGCCGTGATATCTAGCGGCAACGGCATCCCATCAGACTCTAAAGCCATACACACAAGATCGTATATGCTTGTGTCCTTCTTACCACCATAGCCTAACCGTGACTTGGCGTACTTGCTTATCGCTGAGATACTGATCATAGGGATCCATTGTTGGAATGCTAGATTCTTTCGGGAAAGCTATGCCTATCGGGGACAAGCCCCTACATAGCATTACCTGATCCACCGCAGTTTATACTGAGTTCCACCAGGGGGAATGTAAAGTTGTTCGCCATTCCCTATCTCTTAGGATTATCTGCTCAACGTGCAGCATTCTCTAACCACGCTCCCAAGAGGCAACCTTACCCTCGCCACCGTGTACCGTCTCAATGAAGAACAGGATTGGTATAGCTACTCTACAGTCACTCTATCCCTACGCACCCAGCTGGAGAGGCTTCTGTCTGGGGTACATCACAAGCCAGAACTGTAGTGACTCTGCTCCTCAGGGACTACACTTTTACTGATGCCATGACGCAGTACAGTTACTCGCTTCCTCTACCCTCGGTATGAAATCTAACCCGATAGACTCTTGTGATGACATTGTGTGGGGACGAAAAAAAACCGCTTAGATGATGTATTCTGGGGGATACCTTGCCTAATAGCACCACTCGGCTATTAGGTAAAGTCAGAACACACCTCTAAACGGTTTTACATTGATCCCCACCAATGTGAGGCTATTATAACACAAGTAAGGTATCGGCCCCCATAAAGCAGGGTTAATGGGACAACACTTCTATGAAACCCATTACGGAGCTAAACCGTTTTGCCGATGAAGAATAGTAGCACAAAAAAAATCCCATTACATAGAATGGGACTAAACCAACCCCAAAGGAATGGCAACTGGATTACCGCCATTCTAACAACATTTCTTAAGAAAATCAAGGGCTTGCTCGACACTCTCTACCATTACAAGCAGGCCACCACTCCACTCATGGAAGAACTTTTCCTCCGCCTCGGTCAGCTTCCTGGCACTCGGAGCCTTGCTCCCATCCTTAACTTCCATCAATATCGTGTAACCGTTATACCCTACTAGCAAGTCAGGTATTCCATCTCCTTGGGTTACCACTCGTACATAAGCACCGCATTTTCTCAGCGCAGTAACTATTTCGTTTTGGTTTTCATCAATCCGCCTGGCGTATTTTGACATGGCAATATAATATGTTGACGTTTAACAATACACCTGATATATTCGAGTCCCCAAACATATTAGGAGCAACAATGGAGGAAAAAGAAATCATAGACCGCACTGAGAAGATGTATCGCAGTGCTGATGAAATCATAGCATACATGATGAATGAGATGGACTTGGATGCAGAGATGACGATGGCGGCCTTGGCTTGTGCTTATGCAAATGCAGCATGGAACACCAATGTATCGATGCACGATGGACTAGATCTATTCATTACTTTCTACAAACAAATGGTACAAAAAGGAGCAGCACATTGAAAGCATTTCCCGACCCCCACATCAAAGACGAGACACGCCAAGGCATGGACTTGAGAGATTACTTTGCTGGTCAAGAATTGGCTGGAGCCATTGCACACGGCTTATTCAACACAGAAAAAGCTACAAAAGACTATGCAGTTTATCTTGCGAATGTTGCATATTGGTACGCAGATGAGATGATGAAAGCACGCAATGAAACTAACGAACAAGTTTAACTTACCCGAAACCATCATCAACGTCATCAAGCGCCCAACCTATTCCAAGGGTAAAGCGCACATCTCTGTGACCGAGCTGATGACTGCACCTCAGATCGTTCTACTCAAGCGCAAGCATTGGGACGAGATTGAACAAGACGCATCTGAGATGGTGTGGCAGATCTTTGGCTCTGCTATCCACGGAGTACTTGAACATGGCAAGAGCGAGAACCATGTGATCGAGCAACGCATTCATGCCAAGGTGGATGGATGGGATATCTCAGGAGCAATTGACCTCCAAGAGGTTACACCAGAGGGAATCATCATCTCTGACTACAAGACCACAGGCGCTTGGGCAGTTATGAATGAAAAGGATGAATGGCATCAGCAGCTAAACGTCTATGCTTGGCTAGTGGATAACGTGAAGAACGATAAGGTCATCAAGCTACAGATCATTGCCATCATCAGGGACTGGTCTGCTAAAGAGGCACAGAACAAGGAAGGCTATCCACAATCCCCAATCGTTACCATTGATATCCCTCTGTGGACGATGGACGAGCGACTGGCCTACATCAAACGCAGGATCAAGATGCACTCAGACGCCCAGTTCAACATTGACATGGGAGATCCAATCCCTGAGTGTGGAGAGAAGGATATGTGGGAAAAGCCTACTACATGGGCATTAATCAAGGAAGGAGGAGTAAGAGCAAAGAGGGTATACGACAACGAGGCAGAGGCAAAAACAGCCTTAATCAAGGGCTACATCATAGAACACAGACCAGGCGAGAGGACGAGATGCAAGTCCTACTGTCAGGTTTCCCAGTTCTGCAACCAATACCAAACTTATTTAAAGGAGCAACAAAATGGCTAGACCACCAATTGACTGGAAGAAAAGATGCGTAGAGCTCGAAGGGCAAGTCGCAGCTTTAATGCGTGAAAGGGCAAATTTAGAGAGAAATTGTTTCGAGCTATCGTTTTCACAATCAAACGCTAAGACCGAGTCAGAAAATCTTAAGGAAAAGAATACAAAGCTTTATGGAATCATTGAGTATTTAGAAGACCACATCCATACACTTAACTCAACAATAGAAGATTTGAGGAAAACAAATGAGCGTACATAAAAAGCTGATGGCAGTAAGATGCGACCTACTGCGTACTAAGCTAGAGAAGTCTGGTCTGAACAAGTTTGCTGGATACAGATATTTTGAGATGGGAGACTTCATGCCCGCCACAATGGATCTATTCCACAAACATGGTATCTGTGGCGTTGTAAGTTACACACACGAATATGCAACGCTACAGATCACAGACGTAGAAGACGGCACGATGATTGTCATTACTTCCCCGATGGCAACCGCCCAGCTCAAAGGCGCACACGACATTCAAAACCTAGGCGCAGTTGAGAGCTATCAAAGGCGCTACCTTTGGATGACTGCACTTGAGCTGACCGAGACAGACCCCATTGACTCTGCACCACCAGTAGATATCCCCAAGAAGGATATCCCAAAGCCCATCGTCAAGAGCGATGAGCAGGTCAAGAAGGAACAGAAGTCTGTAAAGCATGAGACGGTTTTACAAGATCCGTTTGCCATCTACATTGACACACAGAACGATACTCTGCCACCAGAGGATTACATCAATACTCTAGTTGAGGCTACAAAGATTCAGCTAGACAATGCCAAGACCCAAGACGATCTAAAGATGATCTTCCAAGTCAACCGCAAGCACTACGACAAAGTGAACGAGCTCGACCCCAGACAGCACGTTGAGATTTTAGGTTTATTTAAAACAAAGAAAGAGAGTATATAAATGGAATACAAGAATTCAGGGATGCTATCCCCCAACCGTTGGAAGAAAACAGAAAAGCAGCCAGATCATAAAGGCGCCATCAAGTTAGAGCGCCAACTGCTCAAGAAGTTATTGGAGGCTACTGACGAGGACGATATCAACATCAAGCTCTCAGGATGGACACGCAAAGGTCAGTATGGTGAGTTTATAAGCCTTAAGTACGATGACTTCCAAGAAGTACCTAAGACCAAACCCACACCAATGGAGGATGGGGATATTCCCTTTTGACCATGAAGACAGATCAATTTGAGGCAGTAAAGATCAACTTGACACAGAATAGAACAGGGTATGTACTTACCCTTTCTATCCACCCCGATGACGTACCTGAAGGGGTACTGAGAGATTTCGTAGGGGCTAGGTATCAAGTCGTGATGGTTCGCCTGAACGATGACAATACCCCGTTGAATCGAGACGTCTACAAAGATCCAGTCAAAGTCGCTGGTATCCTTTGTAAAGACCCATTGTTTCAGAAGTACCTTGTAGAGACAAACGCTATCCTTTCCGAAGACGAGGCGCCAGCGATCCAATGGCTCAGGCATGAGCTTGGCATTCTCTCTAGGGCAGAGCTCGCAGACAACAAAGACGCAGCACTAAGACTATTCAGCATACAGGAGGGCTTTATTGCATGGAAACACCTAAACGCATGATCCCTTATTCAGTCTATCTGACCGAGGAATCATTCAACAAAGTCAAGGATGCGGCCAAGGATAGGAAAGCGGCAAGTATGGTTAGGGATGCTATCGACCTATTCATACAAGGCAACAAACCCTATACGGCAGGCTACAAGAAGGCTTTGATTGATGCCAAGAAGATCATCAAGAAACAGGAAAAGATGACGTCTATCCACGTTGGCGGTAAGTCCTTATCAAAGATCATCTGCGATGAGATAGACAAGCTGAAAGGGGATTCAGATGACAAGAAAAAAACCTGAAGGCGTAGAGGCTTTGGTGCTTGAAGAGGATATCCCCCTTGATGAGATCAAAGCCGTTGATCTGTTTGCTTGTTTTTGTATGCTGAGTGGGATGGGATCCGACCCAGATATAGAGGCAAAGCAAGCATACGATAGAGCTTATGCCATGCTTAGAGAGAGAAAAAGAAAACGATGAGCTTAAAAAAGTACATGAACGAGGTAGCTGATCTAGGATGCATACTGTGTCGGCATCTCGGCTATGGACAAACCCCCGCCCAACTCCACCACCCAAGGGACGCGGCTGGGGGTGCTCAAAGAGCTTCAGACTGGTTAGTCATTCCACTATGCCCCGAGCACCACACAGGTAACTCAGGGCTACATGGTCTAGGAACCAAAGGCTTTTACACCAGGTATAAACTCAATGAGTGGGACTTGATAGCCATGACCATCCAGGCCCACCACAAGAGTTAACGCCTCATACTCAAACGTATGCTTTCCGCTTGTTGAGCTAGTTCGCTTTCCAGAAATGTAAGGCGATCTATCTCATCTTTTTTCATTGAGCCAGTCATCGTTGGATCTTCAGTTATGATCCTAACTTGCTTACGAACCTTGGCTATCTCTTTAGAAGTCTTATCATAAACCTTTTGTAAACCAAGCAAGTCACCCTTTTCTTGCTGCATCTCAATCACTTTATCGTACTGACCCAACTCAGCATAGTGCCTCATATCGGCATAGGCTTGTTGGATGTTCTTATTGTTTTCATAGAACGCAGTCATGTAAGAGGATTGTCTAGAAGGCAAAGACTTTACAAACCCAAGGCTTACCCTATCCTCCCAGTTGGCGTCAGGGTATGAACCCTCTTTAAACGGCATCACGGCATACTGCGATGCGGTTATAGCCGTACCGCCCAACCATCCAAGGTAAGAACGGATGGCATAGTCAATCTGTACAGGAGACAACTCTGAGCCTTCTCCAGTTACATTTGCTACTGCATGAGATAAACCACCAAGGGCGATGGCTATTGGACTGGTTGCATCTGTCCTACGCATTTGCTTAGACAAATTCTCCATGCCAGCGGTTTCAATTGGAGCACTGGTAAAGCTATCCTTATTGGCATATATATCCACCATAGGCTTGATGAACTGAGGTATGGGATTGAACGAGAACGTATTGCTCAACATCCGACCCATAGCATCGCCAAACTGCTTACCCTCTACGTCTTTATCAACGATCTGCTCAAGGGTACGCTCAGCAATCGTACCAAATGCACCGATCTCAAACGGCTTAGGAATACGCAAGGCAGAATCCATACCGGGCAATTTTATCCACCAGAAGTTATCACGATCCCATTGCTCACGTTTCTTGAAGTCATCGTCATCCTTAAACGCAAGGTACAAGAGCATCGATGCGGCCATCGTTGATCCAGTCACAATGGCAAAACGCTTGGCCTTCTGTGCGTCATCAATCTCAATAGGCTTATCTGTCAGAGTGTTATAGATCACACGACTGGTTGGCATCAAACCATCACGGCTCAGCTTGTACAATCCTTGTAATCTGGGATTCAAGAATGGAACGATCTGGGTCAGATACCTAAACGCAGGCATTGAGCCATGCATGGTAAAGTCAAGCAAATCACGAGCTTGGTATGCTGCCTGTAGATGCGTTGCTCCTTCAGCCCTTAGCTTCTTGTACAAAGCTATCCTATTGACCGACTCGGTGCGGTTTCCAAACTTCTCATAGGCGTCAAAGGCTTTCTTCAAGCCCTCTTTTATCCTCTCAGGAGTGGACAAAATGGTGTTGGGATCTGTACCTTGAGCAATCAATTTCTTGATCAACGTAGCCTGATCGCCTTCAAACGCATTGCCAAAGTTGAATACACCACCAGCCGCAAGTGCAGAAATAAAAGCAGGCGAGTTCTCCTGTGTATCTTTCCAATTATCAAAGAACCCATCAAGCACATTGAAATCAGCCAAGGCAGCATCTTGCACAGAATCCCTGAACAAGTTGCCAACCTTAAACGCTGGAGATACGGTTACACCAAACCGCAACGCACTCACAAACCGCTTAGCTGCATCCAAGAACGGACTGTTCTTATTCATAAAGCTAATGTTTGTAATTGACTCTAAAAGCATAGCATCATGGACATCATAGTAAGCTGCCTTACCATTCTCCATAACCTTTACCAAACCGCTTGTTTCTTGACCAGGCTTAGCCTTGCTGACAATCATCCCGCGCTCAGCATCCTTCAGAATGGTAACCGCTGCATCGTTCTTCATGGACGCAGAAAGGATGTGACTCCAGTTCTTAAGCGTATTCTCCATCAAGTTGCCAAATGGCTTTTCACTCTTGCCCTTTATGGCTTTAGAGAAGTACTGGTTGGTCAGAGTAGATGCGCTCTTCATGGACGCAACTTGAGCGTCTCCCAAGTCACCATTCTCCATAACCTTGTAGAAAGGTATGTAATAAATGTCTTTAGAGAAACGATCAAAAGCTTCTTGATCAATCAACCCCTTGTCTAGCGCCACTTTTAGAACAGATCTGTTCAAGGCATTCAAATCCTTTTGAACGTCTTTATAAACTGTTAATCTGTCCCTACCATCAGGCATAGTACCTGCGGCCCACTCAGCCTCACGACCCCTGAACGGATCCAAACTGGGTGATCTTTTGCTTGCATCCAAATGCTTCTCTCGATTGACCGCCAACCATATTTGGAAACGATCCACCTCTTTGCCCAAAGGCTTTAAAGTCTCAAGCAAACCTTTTGTATTGTCTTTGATGTTCAGCGCACCACCATCATCAAAAACATGACCGTGGAATAACAACCCATGCAAGCTTCCATCAATAGACTGGGATAGCCTAGCCTTGATGTATCCAATTGGGTCTTCCCCCAAAGATTTATAAATATTCCTAACCGATCTAAACTGGTCAACCGTTTTCTGAGCCATGCGCTCAAAGAAATCATCCTTTAACCTATCAAGCTTAGTGGCTATGGTTTCATTCTCTGGGTAGAAAACAGAACCCGCTGCCTTGACCAAATCAGGATCCATGCCCTCAAACGCACCTTCAGGCATAGCATTCTTCTGACCGGCTTGATGAATCTTTTGAGCAGCCTTCTTTGTAGCCTTGGCCGCAGCTTGCCTGACGCCTTGGAACAACTCACTAGTTGCCGCTTCAGGCCCTTGTCTCATTTCAGATGTTATGCCCTCTGGCTTACCAAAGACATAGCCTTTGTACTTAGCACCATTTGCCAACACTTCGACACGCTCATTCAAAATGCTATCAGTTGTTCTCACCAAAGCATCAAGCGCACTATCGTATGACGGATTTAAACCAAGGATTTTTCTGATCAAATCGGTCAGCATATTGAACACAGTCTTTTCGCCAACCTTAATGGTGGACAAAAATTCTTGCATTTCCTTGTCGGTAATCCCCCAAGAAACTAACTCATCAGGATCCTTGAATGCATTGTTGAAGTTTTCATGGAACTCTTTCTCAATCCTGCTGACCTTGCCCTCAATTCTGTTTTTCTCCAACTGACGTCTAACAATCGTGAAGATTCTATGGAGCTCTTGTACAAACGGATCAGATGCATGAGCAAACTTAAAGTGCATTGCCGTTGCCGCATGGAGCATCTCATGGAAAACAGTTGAGTATGAAGTGCCAGGCCCATGTGAGGCTTGATTTGGCAAAAACGTAGGCCCATTTAACTTAAGAGTTATGGCAGATGGAAAACCAGGTTGACCATAAATAGTATGCGTAAAGCCGTTGGCTCTCTTTAGCCTCAAATCCCGCATAGTGCCAGACTCTACGGCAAACTTTAAGATCACACCCGCCTTTTCATAGCCTTTTAGTCTCTCAAGAACCTTACTAGCTATGATCTTTGCAAACCTATTGGGAGCTCGATCCACCAACCATTGCGCTGCTTGTATGAAGGTCTTGCCCTCCAGCTCTAAGGCATTCTGTCTTTCTTCATCAGTCGTTGTGAACCCAGTCCTTGTATCGTTGATTTCGCTTTGTGTTTTAGCTCCAATGTAAGGGCGCAACAACTCAGCCAATCGTTTGTGATATTCCTCGACTGGTTGACCATAGGTTTCTTCATGCGCCTGAAGTCTTATCTCGGTCACATCATAGCCAAGATCTTTTGCCTTTTTAGCCAAGGCATCAGACTCTTGCTCATAAGTGTGATAGACAGGATAGCCCATCTCTTCAGCAATAGAACCATACAAAGAGGCACGCTCTTCTTTAGCCCTCTCTTGGGCCTCAAGCTCGGCTGCTTGGCGCTCAGCATCTTGTTGCCGACCCTCTTGGTTGTATACGTTATTCAGTATTGCGTCAATAGCTTCTTTATGATCTTCGGTTTCAGTATAGCCATATTGTTTGAGCAATTCGGCCGCTTTCTCAAGCGTCATTCCATTAGATCTAAACAGATAGGTAGATCCATGCATTGGGTTTTCATTCTGCCCAAAATTCAAATCAGCTTTTGCATTGCCAGATAATCCACCTTTACTAGCAATGAATTGACTAGCACCCATGATGTCACCAGGCTTCATGCCCAAACTGGTAAGCATCTTGATACCTTGCTGTCTACCCTTTTGATAGTCAACGTCAGTCTTAGGAGACAATACATAGCCATCTGGCGTATTGGCAACAACATAGTCGGATAACTTGGCTTTCTTCCTGACGTCAATGGCTTCTTCTTTAGAAGCAAAAGGCTTACCGCCATCAGCGATCAATTCACCATTTACACCCATGTTGCCGGGATGCGATACTCGATCAATCGGTGGTTTCTTATCTATAGGCTCAAAACCCATCTGATCTAGTTCCGCCTTAGTCCAACGACCGCCTGTACCTTTTTTGCCAGTTGGATACCATTGGTTTAGTGATTTATCGTTTTTTTGTGCAGAGTAAGTAATTTGATCACGTTGTGGCTGAGAAAGATTGTTCCAAGCATCCAACTCATCTTCACTCATTTGATTTGTAGGAGGTGGAACATATCCCAACTCTTTAAGTCTTTGAGCTCTTAGGTAAGAATTGATAACAGGATCAGCGCTAAACGTCTCAGTCAAAGCCTTTTGTATTGCGGCTTTGTGGTTGTTGTAATGATCTAAATCTTCTTGCGTAGCTGCAACCGTTCCATCTGGCAAAGCCACAGGAGTAAATGGCGTATAGCCCAACTGTCCTGCAATCTTAGGCGCTTCCAATGCCTCTTGCTTTTCAGGAGCAGGCAATCCAGGCAAACCGGGTTCTGGAGGATTAGTTGGAGGTGTAACTTGTGGAGTAGTAGGAGCTTCGGGCGTGGTTTTATTGCCCATAAATGTTCGTATACCGCCAACACCACCAGGCAACACAGACATACCCATCGCAGCACCAGCAGTATCAATGTACTCCTGAATGGCATTTTTATCTGCCGTAGGCAAGTTAGCACCATAGCGCTCAGCAAACTGTTGCAGTAACTCTGGAGGTATCTCTTTAGCGCCAGCAGTCAATACACCAGCGCCAACGTGAGCTGCTCCGCCAAGCAATCCCTCTCCAGTCTTTTCTAAGAATGTTTGCGTGGCTTTAGACAGGCCATTGATATTACCAAGACCAATACGCTCACCAATGTAATCCGCTACGCTATGCAAAGCCGCGGCAGGCAAAGCTTTTTTGAGATCAATCTCGTCTGGATTGGGAGCTTCATCTGCTGCACGACTTCCAACTTCACCCAAGCCGTGGAATGTTGCCTGAGCTATATTGCCCGCATTACCACCCAAGGTCTTAGCGCCTTGCTTAGCAAACGCTTTACCCATATCAGTACCAACAAGATTGTCGATGGCGTGGCGTTCAATAAACGTCTGAGCCGCCTCTTCACCCTCTCGTTTTAGGATTCCTTCTGCGGCATCTTTAATGCCCTTCTTGATCAAAGTCTTACCAAGAATACCTTCTAGCGCACCGCCAGCCGTTCCAACTCCAGGCAAAACAGACCCCAGAGCTGCACCGCCAACCATCGTAGCGCCAGTCTCAAGTAAGTTAGCAACACCAGATCCCATTTGGTATGGCAACCAGTCGGTCACCACCGCACCAATACCCTTTTCCCATGCCTTGCTCAAACTATCCGTAGGCTTGGAAAGCTTTTCTTCCTTTGCATTTGCTTCAGCTCGATTGGCTATACCATGCTGAGTTAAATAGTCAGATACAACACCTTTACCCAATACGTTCTTGGCCGCTTGACCAAGCAGTATCTGAGCTCCCCCAAGCGTTTCTTCCGTTTGAGGCAGGTATGACTTAAAGCCTCTTACAAAATCGCTTGAGTTATCTTCAGGCGCAGGAGCACCCCAAGGAGGCGTTTCGCTAGAGGCATCGGATTCCCAAGGTGCTTTTTCCATTAATTAGCCTTCCAACTTGCTTGACTATTTGGATCACCACCCATAAAGGTGTATGTTTTACCTTGATACTGTCTTGTTGTTCCCACTTGTGGGCCACTACTAATACCACCGATTTTAGCCAATTGCTCAAAGGCGGCGTCTTTTTTCTCCTTAGGAGCATTCAGGCTATTGATAATTTCTTTCAAAGCAGAAACATCGGTCTTCTCGCCACCTCTAAAGGCATCGTATCCCTCAGCAAAAGATGCACCAGGATGCTTGGCTTGATAGCTTGCAATATACTGATTTGCCATCTTCTGTTCAGCGCCCGGCAAATTGTGTACATCCATTTGAGTTTGCCTGTTTTGTGCAGCAATTCTTTCTTGAGAAGCTCTGTTCATCAACTCATTTTGTGTTGAAGTCTCATCCCTAGCCAAAGCACTAGCAGCTTGTGTTTTGGTTTCGTTCATTTTCTGCATGATCTCTTCGGCTTTTTGCTTGTGCTCTTGAGCCTCTTTGAACATATTCATCTTCTCAGCTCTTCTGGCGCTCTCAAGCTCAGCTTGATACTTGACCATCTCAATAGCATGAGTTCTATCAGCTTGTTCATAAGCCTCTTGGCGAGCAAAAGCATCATCAGCAGTTTTGCTTGCTGCAAGACCATAGTTTCCTAATAGAGCGCCAATACCAGTTCTACCGGCCGACATTTGACCAGCTCTTGCCAAGTTGCTAAAGAAGCTAGAAAGGTTTCTTGCCGCCTCTCTTTTCTCTCTGTCCCTCTTGGATTGCTCATCATTTGCACTTAATTCCTGCAGATGTTTCTCTAACACAGATCCAGCGGGTTGCTTCAACTCTGGATTCTTGTCAGTATAGTTAGCCCAATCCTCTTCAAACGTACTGTGTTTTGTCTGATCTGGACTTAGCTGTGCCAACAACGCCTGTTGTCCTGGTCCCATAG
>Ga0207958_1000397_pt1 | contig 13440 bp, 20 predicted proteins | sample CryBogCBH27Jul07_FD_184606 | JGI IMG/M metagenome (GOLD analysis project Ga0207958, IMG submission 184606) | Freshwater microbial communities from Crystal Bog, Wisconsin, USA - CBH27Jul07 (SPAdes) (version 2) | ecosystem: Environmental > Aquatic > Freshwater > Lake | place: Crystal Bog... | reverse complement strand
ACCTTTTGAGTTTTGATCTTCTATGATGTTCATAGATTCTTCAAACTTGGCTTTATATATCTGTGCGTCACTTTCGCTGTGGCGTTTTACATAATAGCAGTGTAATGTGGCATAGACATAACCTTCTGGGAATGACTGTAAGACACCATTGATAGTTACGGGATTGCCATTTGAATCTATTGAGAATAGGAAAGGCCAAGAACGATAGTAGTAGAGATTGACGATGTCACCCTGTCCCAGGGCTGGTAGGAAATGATATTTCTGTCCTACTTCTGAGAACTTGCCACGATATACAGCAGGTATGTTGATTGGTTTTAGATATAGGCTTTCAACCAGACCTTCTGTGATGATATCACGATCACCAATACGATCATAGACTATCCAAGGACCTAATCCTGTGGTGCCACCTGAAGGTGTGCCCTGTTTAAAAAACAGGATAGGCTTCAGCATGTCACCTGGTATGTTGATGTAACCATTGGAGTCTGCCACAGCTTGGAACTGAGGATTGTAAGGATCTGAACGCATGATTGGTAACTCTAGGTTACGCATCATCATCTCGCCCATGAATATACATTCTTTGATCTCAGCATCATTAGTAGATCCTGTAAAATCTTTTACGAACTGCACTAGGGCATTAGCATCTGCTATCTGTGACATTGTTATATTCCTCTAAAGAAGTTAGTAGTGCCCTTCTTGGCGGGATATGGCACATCAATAGGAATAGGCAGACGTCCACCTGGATAGCAGATATATGCTGGATATTCCTGTTGTACCACACGATAAAATTGGGCCTTGAGAACACGGTCTCTCTTGATAGTTGACCAACGCATGCCACCAAAATATTCATCTGAGATACGCTGTTCTATCACATAAGGTAGATCCATCCATTTCCACGCCAATCCACCTGAATCATCTAAGGGTGCTAGTGGATCAGGGATGTTCTGTTCAGCGGCAGCACGATAGCGAGCGCAACGTTCTGCGATAGCCTCAGTGTTCATCTGTTCTCTCTTGATGTAGAACTTGCCATCTTCACGACCGGTGGTAGTCTTGATGTTGTGATTACCATTCCAACTGGTACGGCTCCAATCGCCTTTCATGGCATTATAGAGTTTGTCGTTGCGCAGTAGGGCATCAGCCATACCATTGTGCGTGGTGATTATGCCACCCGCATCACGGCGTGTGTAGTCTAGATTGGTTTCTGGATCATCATCACCAATAAAAGAAGCATTTGGGTCATTTGGGTCAAACTCGTTTGGTGTCATAGTAGGGTCCTTACAGATTATTTATACGGCACTGCGGAATGTGGGGCTTTATCCAAGAGAAAGGGCTCCGGAGAGCCCTGACTTAACTACTGATTGGTTAGGATCAGAAGTATGAACCACCCCAATAACTTAAACGGCCTACTGCTGATGCTGGACGTAAAGGTCCTGCGCCTTGGCTGTTTAGAGTTGGTGCTGTAGCAGTAGCAGAAATGTCGTGTAGAACAGCGACACCTGCTGGGTTACGCACGATTAGAGTACCTTCCATGATGAACTGATCTAAACTAGCGTCAGCGTTTGAGAAGATCTCGTTGTTTGGTCCTAGGTCACGCAAAGAACCCCACTGTAGAACTTCTTCATTCAAGAAGTAGATCTGGTTGCTTACACCAACTTGGTCCATGATCCAAGAATCATAGATCTCATAAGTGTAGTTGAAGTCGCCTTCGTAAGTCTGGATGCTATCACCACGCTCTGAGTTCACACGGTTGATACCACGTGAAGTTGGGAATGTGTCTGATAGATGTGTACGTAGACTTGTTGGAGCAACAACAGTACGGATCTTAGCATTGAAACGCTTCTCAGCCGCTGTAACTAACTGCTTGTAGATCGCAGGATAGAACTGGCTGTTTGTTTCATCGCTAGCACCGTAGTATACGCTACCTAAGTACTGACCGTTAGTACCACCAATTACTAAACCGCTCTGTGTAGAAACAGAGTCAGTTGTTTCACCGTTAGTATAAGTTACGAAAGTACTTGTTGAGCTACCAGTTGTGTTGAATGAGTGTGTAGCCGCGAATGAGTTCAAAGAACCAAAACGACGACCTGACACAGTAGCGCCTGATCCAGCGGCTGTACCACTTTGGTTACCATACTTAGTACCAATCTGGTCTGCACGGACGATCTGTGCTTCTACGTCAAACATCAATTCAATCAACTGCTTAACTTCTTGGTATGCTTGTGGATCTCCACCAGACTGTTCAACAGCACGAGCAGAACCAGTAGCAGAAATAACTGTACTGAAGATCTGTGTGTAGTTGCCCAAGTTAGCACGTTGGTTAGATTCTGCTAGAGCAGAACTTACAGCGGCACCTTCTTGGTTAGCCTGTGTCTGTGGTAGACGATAAACGTCATTTGTCCATAAAGGTAGAGTAGAAACTACTTTACGCTTTTTAGCCATACACATGTTTAATACTGGTGTGTCATCTTTAACACGATTTGATACATCTAAGTCTAAGTCCTTGACAACGATATCTGAAGCATATGCCGTGGTTCCGTTGCCAATCGCTGATGTTGAGATTTGTGACATAATATTTTCCTTTAAGTTAATGTCTTTTTTCGTTGATGTCTACGTAAAGCACCTTGTCTATATTTCTCTCTTAATTCAGGATCTGTAATAGTTTTACCTTTATTCCAAGGCGTGTGACCAATAGCATGTTGATTACCTTTAAGATAACCATCCTTACCTTTGTTCCACGCAGTTTGTAAACCTTTCATACCTTTATTCCATCCCGGAACATAGCAACCTTTATGATTATTATGTCTATTGTAAGATCTATTATCTCCGCGAGCATCAAAGGTTTGTAATATTGTTGTTTCCAACTCATACATTTCTTTAGAATTACCTTCAGCTATAATATCTCTTTTCCAATCTTGAGGATTAGAGGTAATCATATTACGCACTGTTTTACTACTACAGATATATCCATCATCTTGAGTTCCATAATGGAATCCAACATACCAATTTAAGGTAGGTATATGGGTCCATTTATAAACAAACGACTCTGTCATATTCATCATCATCAATTATCTACGTCCTCGCATAGCATTCAGCTTTGCGACTAGTAGATTGTCCTGGGCTTTTTTATCGCCCTTATTGGCTCTTTCCTGAAGATCTTGGAAGTTAACCTGTCCTGGAGTCTTAGCGTTGGCGATTCCTGACTTTTTACCAGTCAAGGCCGCTATGCTACTACCAGCAGATTTGGTTGTTGGTTTCTCACGATACTTTAAACCATCTCTCAATAGACTGAGGATGTGTTCATCGCTGGCGATCAAATCAATATTGTCAACACCTGGCACCAGTTGGTTCTTGGCAGCCGCCCAATCTTTAGAAACCTTATCACGGACTTCATTATAGACATAGTTGTTGCGCAGTTCCTTGTCCTTGAACGCCTTGCGGTTAGTTTCTAGGACTTCTTGTACCTGCTTGCGGCGTATATCATAGAACTGATCCAAGTTTGGTTTCAGTTGTTTGATAACTTCGCCCTGCTGTTGTATCCAAGCATCATTCTGCTTCATGCTGTTCTGTATGCGGGTCATTGCGGCATAGTCGTTCTGTGCCGTGGCCTGCTGTAACTGCTGAGCAAAGGTCTGCTGATACCCCTGTGTCTTTAAAATCTCATCATAAGCCTTCTGCAGTTGTGGACGAACAGTGAACTCTAATGCTAGGGTCAGACCCTCTTGTTCTGCTCGCTTGTCCTTGAGATACTCATCAAACTCTGCTTTCTGGACTTTTAACTCTCTTGCTTCTTCATGTATCGCTCCACCTTGACCTAGGATAGCGGCTGCACGTTTAGCATCTATTATCATCTCCTTACCATTGCGCATGAACTTGAACTTAGCGTTTGGGTTCTCCTGCGCGAACTCTAGGAAATCTATAACTTCTTGCTGTGTAGAATCTGCGGTGCTTACCTGATCTTGATCTGGGGCATCTGCTTCTTCTAGTGCGGCTTCTTCTTCTGTTTCCAGTGACGCAACTTCTGGCTCTACACTTGAGGAATCGTTTTCTTCTCCCTCTGGTGCCACAGGGGCTTCAGCTTTTGCCTCTTCTGAAGTACCTGTCTCTGTCTCACTAGTAGCCTGGGCTTGGTTACGCATCGCGGCCATTTTCTGGGCTATTGAATCTAATGACGGAACAGCATTTTGAACATTGGCCGTGTCATTGACATTAGGCGTGTTCTCTAATATTTCACTCATTTACATTTCCTTTCTCAACGGGACCTTGTAGGTTTACCGCTGTGTTCTTAAAACGGACTGCATTCTTTAGATAGTCTACGAATCTATCAATACCTGCTAGATTATGCACTAGGCCTAATCTACGCTGATCATCTTCTTCTTTGTGACCTTGTACATTGATCAACTGATCTGTCATGTCAAACTTAAAATGATGTACGAACAGAGCGAAATCTTTATTCATCAAGAGATTCTCTGCGGCACTACCATATGACTTAACCTGATCCAACTGACCTGGAGTCATCTTCTTAATATTATTTATATCAACCCGCGGTTTGGCGTTAAAAGCCGCGGTCAAATCGTCATTTATCAACTCTTTTCCTTTCCTTGGTGTTACTGCCTACTGCTTAATAGTTTGTTGCCTTGTGTTGCGTGACTAGGCTCACAGCATCCAACTGTTTACCTGCTGAAGTTCCAGCGGTATCTGCGTTGTGCTTGTTAGCCAGGCTCTGTTGTAACTGTGCTTCTGGAGTCTTGCCCTGTATCTTAGCCATGATCTCCTGTGCGCGGACCTGATCCAACTGTGCAGATGCCTTGTCTTTGACATCCTGTGCGCTTGGTTGTTTCTGGCTCGCTGCCTGCTGTGCTTGTTTAGCCATAGTCATGACTTCTTCTTCAGTAGGTAGATAGATATCTACTTCCTTGACGCCTAGTACATACAGCATATCCTCGTAAGGTCTGCGTATCTTCTTGAATGCTTCAGGTGTCAATGCGCCACTCTGTACTCCTGTGATTATCTCACCTGATAACTGTGTCTGGATCTGCTTGATGATCTGTAGACGCTGTAGTGCGTTTTCTTCTGATGCCATACCCAGGGCTAGATCTAAATGTATGATCTTGCGCTCACAGAAGTTCATATCATCAAATGCTTCACTGTCCATGAACACTGCCTGCTTGTCTGGATGGAACTGCTGTGCTAGTTTCTTGACACCGTAGTCATCACCGTATTGTATTAGGGTGCGCCATACTAACCAAAGGGCATCTTTAAGTCCTTCAGCGCAGTTTTTTACTATGTTGTCCTGGACGATCTGGTTTGGTCCCATGGCTAACTGTAGCTTGGCACCTGAGTTACCTGCGTCCATGACTTCTGGATTGAATGTATCTGTAGGAGTAGTCATACCAACTAGGGCCATAGTGTCCTGTTGTATACGGCTCAATGCCTGATCCAAGAATGCTATGTTGCCACTTGGTGCTGGGATTGGATACACGTCTGTAGCAGGATCAAACTTGCTGTCTAGGATGAAGATAGCCGCTTCGCCATCTGCTAGTTCTTCAAAGTCTACACGATCAGGTTTTACCCCTATGCGTGGTGTGGCTGTAAGCAGACCTAACTGTATCTCAGCACGATGGGCCGCTGTGGCATATTCCTGCGCTGGCACTAGGGTTTCTGCCAATGACATACCATAGAAGTTTTGTGGTAAAGGGCGAGGACACATGTTGGCCACTGGTATGAACTCAACTTCGCGGACTGAGATGATATATGATCCTGAATAGATAACTTCTATCAGTTCAAGTTCACCGTCATTGTCTATGTCATAGCGATTCCATACTGTGAGTATAGTGACCTGGCGTGCTTCTGCTTCCTGTGCGGCATAGCCCTGCTGTGGTAAACCATTGATAGGCACAGAGTCACGAGCGTGTATGGCTAGATTGTTTAACAATGAGCCTGCTTGATAAGCACCTACGTTGGAAAACTCTGCGTATTCCTTGAATAGATCTAGATCAATATCTGGATAGCGTTCTGTGGCTTCTTGTATTGACATAGGAGCATAGAATCCACAGAAATCCTGCTCTTGTATCTCTATGATAGTGGGGTTACACATCCAATAGTGCTGTGAGATTGGACGGAACTTGATGTTTAGATTGTAGCCAACCAACTTGTATTCTGCTTCGTGGATGGTATTGCGAGTGATTGATTCACGGATAGCCTGCTCACCCTCGTTCAACTGGATGTTTTCGCTTTCTGGTGTGATCTCTTCGTTGGGATCTGGTTCCTCACCTTGGCTTGAACGCTTGAGTTTTTCTAGGACTGAATCAATCTTCTGCTGTTGCTGTTGATGATCAGCACCTTGGCTCCACTGTTGTATCTCTTTTAGGATCTGTTGTGAATCCATAGACACTTTACGCTTGCTGGTGCGTGTAGCGGTAAGTCCTGCGTTGGCTGCCTGTGCTTCAAATGCCTGTAACTGTGAGGCCGTGCCTTTGGTTTTTACATAGCGTGTGATCTGCTCGCGATATGGAGAGATCATCATCTCACCATTCTTGTGTAGTAATGCGTCCATGATCCAGTGTTGCAGTATCTGATGTGGATCGTTAGACTGATTGACTATCTTGTGTACCATGTTAGTAGCCTGGCGAGCGGCTGCTTCATCATCTTCATTGTCAGGTACGAACTCAAAATTGATCTCACCATTCTGGCAGATACCTTTGGAGATAACCGCTGTGGAATAATCAATATTTGGTTTCAGCACAGGATGGATATAATCAATACCGTTGACTGGCTCTGTGGATTGTGTCACTGCGAGATTTAGATAGTGATAATCTGACGCACGATTGATATTGTTCTTTGTAGCCAAGAGTCTTAGATTGGCTGCGCATTTAGCGTCAAGGAGTTGTTTCATGTAAAGAAAACGCTCCATCGCCCCTTTGGGATTGAATACGTTATTGGTTACGAAGTGCGATTTATCAAACAAGGTGAGTTCCTTTTTTATTTTAAATATTTATACTCCATCGCCCTAATGGGGTATCAAAGGTACTTATAGAGGTCCGGAAAGCGTTTTAAACGATTCCAAATATATTTTCTTGATTTATTATGGGCTTTGGCGGCTGCGATTGAGGATTCAAATATGCCCAAAGGAGTTTGTATTGTTTTTTTAGGATTCTGCCGTTGTCTTCCTTTAGCAACTTTATCAAGCATATTATCTGCTGGAGTTCCTAGAAATAAATGATCAGGATTAACACAGGATGGATTATCGCATTTATGGCAAACTAACATTCCTCCTATATCTAATCCTGCAAGATGTTTAGCACTATAACGATGTGCTGAATGCTGTTTTTTATTATCTATCCAATGAAATACTCCATACCCGTTAACTTTAGCCGCTGTCCAAATCCAACAACCATTTGGCCCATTCTTATCTACCTTGTTTAAAAAACGTTCTAATGTATTCATAAGTTTTATTATAACACCATTAGGGTAGATTGCGCACGAATACGGCTTCTGTACGGCGATATACTTCTGCTTCACGTTCTAATTCAGGATCTTCCAGTTTAGGAGCGATATCCATAGGTTCTATTTCGTGTTCTATAGGCACTACAGGTATCAAGCGCTTGGGTATTATCAGGCTAAATCTATCACCCGGATCTAGCATTTTGATAATAGTGTTGGCATCATATTCTGTTATGATCCTGCGATGTAGATCCATGACTAGATCTCTTACCATGGTCTTGTGATTATGAGGTCTCTGTCTAGATCTTTTTAAACGACCTGCGCTAGGTCCAGTTCCGGGTTTACCCTTGGGCATCTTTTAATTCCTTTTCCTGTATATAGATCGCCATCTTAGTTAGGTGTTCGCTTAGTTGTTCTACCGTGCGACTTAGATTCCTATGCTGGCGGATCAGCTCATCTTGGTTCTGTTGTAGATGTAGAATGTGTACTTCCATCTCTAGCATCTTTTCATAAGGCGAATAGTTATGGAATGTCATATCATCCTTGTGGGTCAAATGCCCGTTTCCACTCAGGTTTATCAAGACCTTTCTGTGCTTTAATATTATATAGCCTCATCCTGTGTTCTGCCATGCGTATCTGGGGAGTCTTTTGATCATATGGTTCAGCCCAACCATTCAGACAACCTAACAGGGCGTAACGGGCGCTATCAATACAGTCATCCGGATCTGAGAAACGACCTTTTTCATCTACGAAATAGTTTTTAGCCTCACGGAGAAACTCTTGGCAGTTTTCATTTACGTGTAGAGTACCCATCTCCAGCATCTGGCGCATGGTATTAACACCAAACGATTTATGATTGGTTATCTTGCCCTCTCCATCTGGTGGGTTCATTATGGGATTAGGATGGACATTTAAGTTGTACTGCTCAAACAATTGGCGCAGTGAGAGACTGCTCATGGTATAGCGTCCTGCTGTGTTGGCATCTGAAGGCAGCACTATGGGAGTACCAAAGACCTCAGGGCGGACTAGGTGATTGATATAGTTAAGTGGATTGGCTTCTTCTGTTCCCTTGACCACTACCTGACTATGTAGCCAGGCTTCTTGTTCTTTGGGATTCCAATACATCAGTGAGATAACTGTCTTATCACGTACCAAGCCCAAGTCCATGGCTATGACTCTTTCTATGTTGTTCATAGCCTTGAAATCATAATCACCAGTCTTGTAAGTAGGCCAGTTGCGTATCTGGAACACAGCACCTTGCCCCATCACAGGGATACCAGCGATACGTGCTTCGCGTTCATGTGGCAGATAATCACGCTCAAGTTGTCTGCGTGTTTCTTTTAGTAGGAATGGCTCGCCCCACATGTCATATTCAGGTACATCATCCCACGCCACACGGACGTGCTCATAACCTTCTTCACCATACCAAAACTTGCTTACTAGGCCGTTGAGTCCTTTGAGTGGAGTAAATGAGCAGAGTACCTGTCCTTGTGTAGTAGCGGTACGTGTTACCAGTTCTGAGAATATGTCATCTGGTGGTTGCTCGTCAAACACTACGAAATCCAGCTTGAATCCCTGTAGGTTACGGACTTCCTGGGTATAGTTACCAAACAGTAGATATGAGTTGCCACCTGACACATGCCGTATCTCAACGCCTATCACGTTGGCACCATCATTACGCATAGTCTCTTGGATGATACAGTCACGAGGGATAGCACCCGTGCCTATCTGATCTCGTATCTTGATATCTTTCGTTCCAATAAGTTCATCTTGTAGCACGCGAGCCACCTGTTCCCAACCTTCGCCTGCTACGAACACGGTGACTGGTTTGGGAAAACGGCGACCTGTCCACCAATCAGGATACTGGCCTGTGAGATGCATGGCGGTCTCATAGCAGGTTGATACCGTCTTACCAATACGATTGGCTGCTAGGATGCCACGGCGACTAGATGAGCCCGTGGCGAAGAAGGCACGCTGATGTTCAAATGGCCGGAAGTATTTTAACTGATTGAAACGCATGTCATCAACCACCGCGAACACTAGATCCATAAACTTATCTTTGGTCTGGGTGTCCATGAGATTAAGGCTCTCTGGCTTGAGATTGTTCTCATCACAGCACCAGCGTATAGCACGGCGCATCAGGACATTGGGATCAATCATCTAAGGGTCTATCATCTAGAGTAACGTGTGTTTCACCTAGTTTCCATACTGGACTAGCCTTGACCTGCTGTATAGCTTCGCCCAATGATGAAGCCATGATGCGGAACTCATAGTCACGATCCGGCATCTTTACTATGACCTTATAGCGGTGGGTTCTGTTCTCTGTAGATTTCATATATGGCTACCATGGCTGAACTCAAGGCTGCTACCTCATGATTGTCTAGTGTATCCTGAGAGTTCTTGTTGAGTCCAGTCTGTAGGCGCTCTGCGATCAAGCGTAGCACATGTTCTACCTGCCCAGGAAACTTGTCCCTGAATGCTCCACGATGCGCCGCGTTGATCTTCTGCTGGATTCTAGTGTTAAGCACTAGGACATTTTCTTGTTCTTTGTCCACTGATTAGCCCCAAGGATTCTCAATAGAGCCTTGATTGAATGACACGAAGTCACGATCAATCCAGATGCTCCATACTGATTGGTCTTTGTTGACCTTTTTGCTTTCCATCAGCGTGCGCAGTTTCTGGCCCATCTTGGTATATGATCCATCCTGTAAGCGGATAGCCTGCTCACCTGAACGTGGATCAATCCATACTATCTTCTCAGGACGTGAGCGTCCATACTTGTCTAACTTCTCACCTACTGAGTGGCGCTCTAGGGGGCCCATGATCTCGTATGATATACAGCCATTGGCATAGGTCTTGAACTGTACACGCACCTTGGCATCTAGGGCACGCATCTCATAGTCTGGATGTGGCACTGTCATATCATGGAACATGCTCATTGGTTCTTCGTTTGGTAATCTCTTGTCACGAGGAGGGATTGGGCGGATTGGATCCTCTGGTATCAGTTCAGCCTGATCCACATAGGGATTGGCACCTGTGATATAGCGTGGATCTACTGTCTCGCCTTTCAGCACTGCTAAGGCGATCTCATACTTCTTGTCTGGTGCTAGACCTTTTAGTTTGAGTCCTATGCGGGTCTCATCAAAGACGAACTGTTCTAGTTCTTTGGCAGCGGGGAAGTCTGCCTTGAGACCTTCTAATGAGTATTCCAAAGGTTGGTATTCTGGCTTGAACTCATCTACTGATTGAGGGAGATCGTCTAGGATCTCTGGTTCTGGTGCTTGGGCTGATTCCGCGATCTCTGGTTCTTCGTTCCAGACATCCTGAGGGGTTGCTATCTTTTTCATTTCATTTCCTTTTCAAATATACTACAGGGGCCACTGGGGCCCGGCACTGCTTTTACTTACGACCTCTGCGTACCTTTTCGCTGTCAGTCTTGTAACTCTTTGGAGTGAACTCTCCATCTACGTTGGGGATCTTGTCCCAGTAGCTTACTGTTTCTTCAGCATAGTCTCCACGCTTGGCGAAAGCGTTGTGTATGCTAGAGGCCAGTTCAGAACGCTCACCTTTGGCTTCCTTGAATGCGGCACGTTTGCCTGGGCGGGCTTCTTCATTGCCCACACGCTTCATTGATGTATCTTTCTTGATCATTTCTTAAATCCTTTCAGTGTTTCTGCTAGGCGAGCACGCTTGCCTTCTACACCTGGCTTCTTAGCGGCAGCGGCTAGTTTCTTAGCGGGGATCTTCTCGCCTTTCTTTACGCCCAATTCCTTCTTAAGGGCTCCGGGCTTCTTGATAGCGCCCTGTATCCATTTTTTATCTGTGGCCATCGTGGTTTCCTTTAGGCTAGTGTGCCAGATTGTATAAACAGGCTCGCTGAACCTGAGATGGTGATACCAGCCACATAGACAGTGACTGGAGTAGCCGGGCCATCACCTGAGGGATAACCATCTTGTCCTGATAGGATCGTATTGAATGGTGCTAATAATATTTCGCTGTTAGCTCTCACTATGATACAGTCTTGGCTGTTACCTTGACCACTGCCTGGATGCTGTACAGTGACTGGTAGGCCTACTGAGAAGTTTACGAAAGCATCATTAGTGCTGGTGTTGACCACTCTGAATACCTGTCCAAAGTTCACAGTGTCTACGGTTCCTGTTGAAACTGAGCCTGTGACCTGGAGCAGGTTGGTATTACCTAGGGGTTGGAATATAGTGCCCATATTAGTCCTTTAGGTTTCCCTTGCGATTATGAACTTGGCGATCCTGGATCTTATCCGGGTTACCAACGAAGTTCTGGCCCGCTTCTGGGGTCCACTTACGCTTTCCTGATTCAACGGGGTTTGAGGATTCTTTGGCTGTGGCTGGTCCTGCTTTCTTACCAAAGCTCGCACCCTTACGTGCTTCCGCTGGTTGTCCATAGTTGCCTCCTGGTTTGCCACCGTGCTGATTGCCGGCATACTTACCGTTGCTTGATCCTTTTAGGCCTTCGCTACCTTGGCCATTAAACTCTAGGCCTGTATCTCTCTGATCGTTCGCTGATCTCATATTATTCACCTTTGCTCATTCTAACAGCAGGGTGATGATCTTCGTGCATCTTACCATCAGCGTGCTCTTCACGTCCAGCCATTAGTGTCTGGTTGTGTGGTCCCTTGTAGAAACCTTCGTGTTCTTGCTTTTCCATCTTTTCTACACGCTTGGACTCTTTGTGACGCATCTCATCTGAACCTTGGCTCTTCTTGATAGCGGCTACGTTGCCCATCTTTTCTGTTTTAATCTTCATCTTCATTTTTTCTTTCCCTTGGGTTTTTTCTTAGCGGCTTCACGCTTCACAGAAAGGGCTATGGCCACAGCCTGTTTCTGAGGCTTTCCTGCTTTCATCTCAGTAGAGATATTCTTTCCTACTGCGGATTTACTAGTTGATTTAATCAGTGGCATCTTCGTCGTCCTCAGTTTTATTTATATTTAGAGCCAAGATCGCTTCTCTAAAGGCCTGTTTCTTAGCATCAACCTGGTCTCCAATCTCTTCTATGGTGATCTCATTGAGGTTGGCCAGTATCTTGTTGCTCAGCAAGGTATGATACTTGTGGGCTAGGTGACTGTCAGTGATACGTGCCTGGATGAAATCTTCAATCAATAACTTCTCATAAGGCACTCCAGCTTGGGACTCAATAGAGTCTAGGAGCCCCTGCACGGTGATAAGAGCGCGGCTGCCTTTGGGACGACCAGCACCGGGGCGAGCACCACCGCGTGAACTGATCTTAGATTTTTTCTGATTTGATTCCGTTGTCATATTTTTATTTATAAGGTGTGCGGGGATTACGGCTGTTATCAACAGTTAAGACCCAATCTCCCTCAGGTAAGGTCACTTTGGACTTGGGTTTGGGGCCACGCTTCTGGGGTATACGTTGATCTTTTGGTATCTCAGATGTCTTCAATACACGCTCACAGGGAAAGCATTTGGTAGCCACGAATCGTTTCTTTGAGTTGGGGTAATAGACCTGCGTAACTATCAGTTGATCTTTTACTGCTTCTTCTCCGCAGTGTTCGCAGGTCTTAGTCTGAGGTTTGGTATAAAACCTATCTTGAGATTTGTTATAGTGTAACAGATGATCTGTTAGGCGTTTGAATGTGTTTGGATCCATACGAGTATTTAAAGCATCGTATGGATCTGGGGATTAGAGAACGATTACCTACAGAGCTTTTTACTTAATCCCAGGATTATACTGTCTGGAGGAATCCATCTCCATTCCATTTCCACAGGGCCCTCAGTGGCATATACTCTAGCATTAGGCATATAGGAAGTAATCTGCACTGGCCTCCATTGACGATTGGTGCAGTTAATCTCTTGGCGTGTGATGTCATAAGTGCCATCCTCGTGGGTGGTCTTGGTCCATAATGATTTTACCAAACCACGATCATAACGATTCACCGCAGTGGATTTATCATAATAATAATGACCGCCTTGAGCATCTGCGGCATACCATTCCCAATCAGCCTGTGC
>Ga0207958_1000394_pt1 | contig 13493 bp, 12 predicted proteins | sample CryBogCBH27Jul07_FD_184606 | JGI IMG/M metagenome (GOLD analysis project Ga0207958, IMG submission 184606) | Freshwater microbial communities from Crystal Bog, Wisconsin, USA - CBH27Jul07 (SPAdes) (version 2) | ecosystem: Environmental > Aquatic > Freshwater > Lake | place: Crystal Bog... | reverse complement strand
AATCTCAAAACCTTACCTCTTACCGATGACGTCGTTGGAAATAAACAGAAACTTATCCGCTGGTTATTTGATATGCATAATACAATTAACAAACAATTAGGAAAGCAGGAGATTAATTGGCGCGAGTTCGTCTACTCAATCGCTTTTTTAGCAACAATGCCGAAGTTTTCCTTTCAGGAGGCGATAGACGCCCAGAGAACCAATTACTTTGATACACAATCGCTGATATATTTGGTAGCAGGGATTGGTTTAGGAGTAGGCGGATTTATGGCGTATAAACACTTTTCCAAATGATAATTAAAATCGGCATCCGTCTAAAAATTGCATTTCGTCATCTGGTTCAAACGTGAGCCAACTGAGGAGATTTGCCAGAAAACTGTTTTGAATAGGTGTGTCAATAAGAGGAATGAGTGAATAGAAGCGAGGACGCTTTTTCAAGTACAACCAACGGTAGCCTAGAACGTATGGAATAACGGCAAAAAAGAAGAAAAAGCCGTAAAGTGCGTAGAGGACACGGTATGGAAAATCACGATATACGTTTATGTTGGTGGCAAGAGACGAGCCTAAAATAGCAAATGAAAGCAACAGAAAGATTAAAACTATTCGTGTGGTGGTACTAATAGCATTTTTAAACATTCGGCCAACACTAAAGGTCTTTCTCTCTTCCAGTTGAGCCATAGCATCACAACTCATAACAGGAATAAAAGTAGGTTTATTATTCGCAATTACTAAAGTATCTACGTAAATTGGATCTATAGTATTTGTCAAAGTTGGGTCGGCAGTATAGAGATACACACCTTCCTTCGTTTCTAATATTCCAGTGACATCAGTACGTTTTTGAACGGCAGACTTCGCAGCATCTAACGTTGCGAAACTCGCATTTTTCAATTTAGACGGATTTTTCGCAAAATCTTTGAGATAAGCATCAAATATATCCGCTTTAAAAAAATTAGTGGGGCCCAGTTTTACTGAAGTGCCGAAACACATAACACCGCTGATGTCGGCGTCACCAACTTTGGCACCACTTATATCGGCTCCACTAATATCCTTCGTCTCATTTTTCAATTTCAAAGCCTCTTCCGCTTGTTGTTTCTTTTGAGCAGCAAACTGTTCAGCATCGGGATTATAGGTTGCCGTGTGAAGCTGATACATAATATTATTTTGTAACTGGCTCAAAAGTTCGCTCATTCCTATTGATTACAGGTAATGTTATTTATAAGGCAACGACGCACTTAGGGTGCCAAGAGTGCCGAACTGAGGGGCGACATTTTTCGTCCATCGTGGGGATTCACAACACCTGAGGGTAAGGCATTGGCGCCCTGAAGTTCACAATCTTGTTGGGAATTGTAGACACGTGTTCTATCGCAACTAGCAGCAGAGGGTACTTTGACGCAATAACGACCCGTTAAGTCTTCACCAACGAAGCACCAGGCGACCGGTGGCGGCGAAGGGGAAGATGCTTGGGGAGTCGTAAAAGGGGAAGAACCCTCTTTTGTTGGAACCGGTGCGTTCAACTGAAAACCGCTTGGGACCTCTTTAATGGCACCGTACTGTCCAAACGAGGGGGCACTGCGAAAGGCATCAAGCCAATCCCAGAGCGCATTATTCGCTTTCGCACGCTCTGCCCACCAAGGACTTTCATGTAACTGATAATAATGAAATGCTACAGTAGCCCCGACACCGAGCAAAACAACGACAACGATTCCAATCAAGATACTTATTGAAGAAACGGGTGGTGTATATTCTAAGTTGTTGGCAGCGAAATTGGCTGACATAATCCTCTATGATATGTGCGTCTTTTAGTGCTTACGAATTATCCTAGCCCCAGTAGATATGCCGGGCGGCTTACTGTCATTAGTTTGTTACGGAAATGAGAATGTAATTCTCAATGGAAATCCGCAGACGACTTATTTTTATAAATCGTTTGAACGCTATACACACTTTTCCCAGGAGCCGATTCAAATCACACTGGATGGCCCAAACTTACTGCTCACCGATGCGCCGATTCTGCTCAAAACAAAGATACCCCGTCAAGGCGACCTCCTGAGCGATTTGACATTACGTATCACTTTGCCCGATATTTTCAGTAAGGCGTATTTGAGACCGGCGGTTGACCAGTATGGAAATCCAATTCTAGACGCCAACGGCAATCAAGAATTCACTGTGGACAGAGCCTACGAATTCGCCTGGGTCCGGCAAATCGGTGTACGAATGATTGATACCATTACTTTTACGATTGGTGGCCAGATTATACAGCAGTTCACCAGCGACTGGATTTCGGCCCGCGCAGCCCTGGATTTTGATAGCGACGATTATTCAAAATGGCGAGTGATGGTTGGCGATGTTCCAGAATGTTTTGACCCCGCAAATGGTGTGTACGCAGATCCAACTGTTCCTCCTGGACAAGGTTATCCAAATGTCATCAGTTGGCGAGGAACTGAATACAATCCAGTCCCAACGCAAAACAACGCACCATCCATCCCAGGTCGCATCCTACGCATTCCGTTGGGTCTATGGTTCAGCGATTTCCCAGAAAATGCCCTGCCCCTTGTTGCTCTACAGTATCACGACAGCGAGGTGACGATTCAATTAAGACCCATTCGCGATTTATACACCGTACTTGATTTGTCAGGAGCCAGGGTACGTCCAGGAGTTCAAACTCTTGCGCCCAATTATTTACCTAACGGAACCTCTACCGACTTATACACACAGATATGGAATCAAAAGTTGTACGGAAACATTCCTCTCAGTCTCACCGATTTATATGGAGGAAGTACCGACTTAAGCGGTTCAATGAAATATTTTTTGACCGATATCAGTGGTGCGGTGCCGTTGCTGGACGGCTGGCCTCTCAATGCCACGCTGGAAGCGACGTATACATTTTTACAAGACGATGTTCGTTTGATGTTTACGAGTAAGACCCTCCGCTATAATATTCGCCAAGTCCAACTATTCACCTTTTACGGTATAACGACGAGGAATACGTACAGGTTAGATGTACATAATGTGGCGACACGTCTAGTCTATTTCGCGCGGCGCAGCGACGCTCTCACATATAGAAATCAAAACATAAATCTCACAAACTGGATGTATACGCTGGGTACAAATCGTCCCTTCGTAACTCCAACACCGTACTATTCCTACCCAAACTCGGTATGTATCAACGCAAATTCGTTAGGAATCCAGCCCTACTTTTCACCTGTACCATATCCTGGCGCCATCAGTGCCCCAATAGGACGCTCAGGCATCAATTTGGCCGGTTTACAGCGTGAGATTCTTCTCAACGTTTTCATTACGGCGAACGGTAATCCATTGTTTGACAGCCAGGATAGCGATTATTTTAGTAAATACGTTCCATTCCGTTATATGAGTGGAGGCTCTACAGCGGTCGTTGCGTTGGGTGAAGCGTCTCAGTACGAGATGTGGCCAATCAGTGTTTATAGTTTCTCACTTAATGGATCATCGGTTGAACAGCCATCTGGCACACTTAATACAAGTCGTATTGACCGTCTGGAAATGGATGTTGATGTAGCGCCAATTCCTTACTTAGCCGGTTATACATACAATCTTTACACGTTTGTGGAGACATTGAATTTCTTGGAGATAAGCAGCGGCTTGGGCGGTCTCAAGTTTGCTCGTTAAGTTCAAAATTGATTATAACGTTTATTATAAAACCGAGTTTAAGAAATTAATGGAGTATGAATATCTTATGAATGTAGCATCAATATTATATATTATATGCTACATACCTGAATTATATGCGAACTATTAAAATAAAAATGCGAATATTTGGAATGTTCCAGAAAAGGTGGTCATCCTAATCGCAACAACATTTGCCTTCGCTTACGCAATCCTTAATTATAACGATGCGCTCCTTATTAATTATGGACCCATTCTTGTCCTGGATTTTATTGCTCTTTCTATGCGTTTGTATTACGCATGGAAAAACCATTTTGTAAACAATCAACATATACCGATTGTTTAATATTTATTGACCCACCAGTCGTCCCAGAAGTAGGGTGGCTGATTGGCGTTGGGGTCGGTTGATGGCGCAACAACCGAGCTGGTATTGGCACGTTCACGATACAAGGCATCAATGTGGGAGTAGTTGAGGGCGTAGGCAAAGTACTTGAGACGGCTTACCATACCCTTCATTGGTCCAACAACTGTGTAGTCGGAGAAGAGTGTAGGATCGTAACCGGTCTGGTCAGGGAAGTACATGTTTTTCATTACATATACACCACCTGAGTTGAGACGAGGTACAGTAGCCAATTTCATACGAACAGCGATGTTACCGTTGACATAAACGTCAAGATTGACACCCTTGAGTAAGATGACAAGGTGGAACCACTTACCAACTGGAATGTTTGATACAGTTACATAGTTATCCCAGCTGTTAATAGTATTCATGTAGATACGGAGGTTGTTTGCCTTGCTTTCAACAAAGACGGCGGGGGCGAGATTCGGGAAACCGACATCACTTCCCTTGTGGAAGATATGCTTGAGTTTTACTGTTGAGTTTCCTTTGGCAGAACCGGGTCCTGTTGTATTACCACACTGGTCTGTTACAGGGTTCTGTACCTCAAATGTATCGGGGTGGATAAAGATGAACATTGAGTATGAGAATGCGGAACCCTGCTGTTCGTCGCGACTGTTGTAAAGAACAGGTAAGCCGGTATTAGGGCCCTGTGGAATACTTACAGACATAGCGGTACTATTATCAAAAAGTACAACGGCCTGACGGTCCAACTTGGTTAAGAACGAATTTACCTGTTCAATAAGACCCATTACAACCTGTAATCCAATCATCGTTAGAATAACAATCGCAAGTTGTGGAATTAAGCCATCGCCTGATAAAAATCCGGTCACAGAATCCATTTCCTCTATTTATAACTGGTTTTATAAATGGAGAATCCCTAAAATGTTAGATTTATAAGTACTGGCTAAAATTGCCGCCACCACGGTAATCTAAGTGAATACCAAATTGGTTGAAGAGAGCACGAACAATGCTTGTAGTACCCTGTGGTCCAGACTGGTAGAGACCGTAGATACGGTCCGGGGTTAGAGCAGCAGCGGAGAAGAATACACCGTTGAGGTAACCGTTGAAACCGCCGTTTACAGAGGTGCGGACATACTGATTACCGCTGCCTGGTGCGGAACCGAGAACGTTGCCCGGAAGAACGCAAGAGCGGTTGAGTTTGCCATCGTAGTATACATCCAATATACGACCACTGACTACGCAGGTGAAGTTAATCCAGCGCTGCATATCTACGTCATTAATATCACATACTGGAGTGCTGGTCAAGTTACCAAATGTCTGGATGGCAGTGGAGGCATTCATAGCATTGCCGGTCAAGTTGCTTAAGAATGTAAGTTCATTGCTGTCAACATTACGTGTTGTGAAACGGATACCGAGCATGTTGGTGGAAGGGTAGAGGAAAGCAACCATCAAGTAAGCAGGGTTTCCAGCAGTGCCACTTGTGACCTGAGGATCGGTGATGGTGAGAACAGGTTTGATGACACCGGATGTTCCAGCATCCCATGTGCTGATGTACATCCACCAACTGATTGTGAACTCACCGCCTTCAACAATACGTACTAAAGGATTGTGAACTGTTGTATCATTCTTAACGGTGTCGTCGTAGTTAATACAAAATTGTGTATTATTCGCAAGATTTGAGCCTGCGGGCGCACCGGAACTAGCAGCGTTACCTGGTACTCCAAACTGGCTATTAGTGATATTTACCTGAATTACATAGCGCTCAAGTTCGGCACCGGCGGTCAAGTAGGTGTAAACAAGGTAGATGATTACATAGAGAACTAGCAAATAGATTATATTCTGTACTAATTGCGAGTTCTGAGCATAAAACTGTCTGGCAGCGTTCATACTTCTTCTAAACTAGATTGTTAAAATCTTCACGCATATTCGTAATCCACATATTCCAGACCGCTATGTCCAGGTTTAGGGTTTGTCGGGCAAAATCCTGCGTGGCACATCAATTTGTAGAGTTCGTGCCACATACTTTTGAATGTAGGCTGTCCGTCCGGGATATTTGGCTTACCTCGTAAATCGGTTACATGTTTGTAATTTTCAATAATCTCTCTTTCTGTGAGTCGGCGAGGCCAGGCCTGTATCATACCCGCTTGTCCCCAAAAATCCGGAGCGGTTTCAAGAAGCATGCCGGTAGGATTCGTCCATGTTAGATTTTCAAGTATTAGCGAGGTGGCATGTTGAGAGTTCAAGTACAAATCAATGGAACGTCCCTCTACGGCGATAGTGATTTGATTCCATCGGGCGTTCATTACATTATCTATTTCGGCAAAAGGAGAGGGTGTAAATTTTCCATTCATCTCAATCGGTACAAGGGGTGTGAGACGTACAAGTGCCTTTTGATGGACGGGATCCAGTACAAAGTCACCGACACCGATTAATTTAACGAGGGGTTTGAAGCGATAATCACCTTCGGGACCCGCAAATGGAATTCGTTCCATATTCAACTTATCCATGTAAATGAAGAAACTGACCGTAAAATTACTTTTGAGCGATTTGTTCAGTTGCGCTGCGGTTAATACCGATTTCATTGTTGAACCGCTGCCTGAATAATCGGCCTTAATACCGTCTAGGACAAATGGACCGAGTACTGTTGTCTCGTCCGACTTTGGCATAAAGTATAATACATATACTACGCCGATTACAATAATCAATAGAACTACTATAAGAAATATTAATCGGGGATTCATTCCTCTTATAGTGTAAGTAGGTTTATTCCTTCATTTACGTGCTGTTTTGCTAGCACGATTTAATTCGGTGCTGAATCTTTGAGTGCGGGATCTTTTGGTACATCACATGAACTAGCAGGTGGTAAGAACTGGGGGAATGGCATAGGGCAGAAGTCGGCCAACAGTCCGTTGTCCAACGCATATGGCCATATGAGTAAGTTTTGTATAGAGGCCGTGGCGACCGCTGGTCCGCAAAGGCCGTATACAACATTTTCAACGGTACGTGGATCACCCGCCAGCACTTTCGTCAATTCCAATTTACAATTCAAGTCAATTTCAAGTACTTTATTGTGTACAGTTACGGTGAGACGAAGAGGTTTGTCAACAGGCACGTCGGAGATACGACCGGATTCACGGAACACCTCGCCGCTCTTTGATTTGGTATCAACAAAGACTAAGATATCGTTGGTATTAGGATCCAAGAATATACCGGGATTGAGACGTCGTGGTAAACCGTAAGGTGGAAGCTTACTGGATGAGTCAGAACTCATCACTCCTGCGGACTTGTCGTTATACAGTTCGTCGCTACCACGGTGGAAGATGTGGCGGTAAGGACCGGCGATATTTGAAACATTACGAGTATTTGATAACAATAAATCAAAATGATAGGTGTATTTTGTATCGGTATCTAATGGTAGACCGTCGGCATCCGTTAAACGTAAATTACTTGCGCCACCCATTCCGTTTTTCCAGAACCAGTGAGCGTCGCCTAATGCCTTGTATTTTTTAGGACGAATGTCTAACATCTTAAAAGAGAGTTTGTAACCGGTGAGTAATAAATAAATGAGTACAATTACCAGGGCGAATAGTATGTAGAGAATAAGATTGCCGGTGTCGCCGCTAGGTAGTGCTTTCTTAACACTATTAACAGCATTCGCTGCCACACCGGGCATATTTTCAAATAGAGATGCCATTCCTACTTAGTCGCAAGACTAGAGTTTGAGCGATTTATAAAAGTCACGTATACCCGCATTGCGGACAAAGGTATTAAGTTTGCGACCACTAGGTCTAATAAACTTATTGTCAGGAGCACGGAGTTTTCCCTTATCAAAGGTGTTTCCATCGTGCGCAATGACTAACATCACTTTCATGGGGTCAAGTTGGACCAGGGGCACTGAATATTTACGGGTGAATTCAACCTCTTCAGCAAAAGCACGCGATTCATCACAGTGATTCTCCAGCACATACGATTTCGTAAAGGCCATGGTGCCGAAGGTGCCGTGATTCGGTCCGTAGGGACCGGTTTCCCAAATAGAGCAGTCATCAGGAAAGAAGACGTGATTGCGGGTGGAGCCGGCCAAGGTCGCTTTTCGCCCCACCAGAGTTTGGACGGCGTGGCTCACTCGTTCAGGCGGATAGTAATCGTCGTCGTCCATACAGACGAGGATTTCACCACGGGCCGCTTCGTGTAAGCGATTGCGCTTCGCACCGATAGTCTGTTTCGCCTCAGACCGAATATACTGAATATTCATTGTTTGAAATTCAGGACGTAGTAAATCTTCAATAGAGTCTGAGCCGTCGTCAAATACTACCCATTCCATACGTTCCTTTGGATACGTTTGGTCTTTTATACAGGCAATTAAGAATGGAATAAATTTACGACGATTGTAGGTTGGAGTTAAGATTGATACAAATGGCTTTGTAGCCGACTTTGGTAATTTTCCAGGCCAGACCGACATCCTTAATTATTCCAAAGTGCTCATCTATTTAAATCTTAATGCTTGGGCAATATCAGCAAGCACGGTGTTTTTATAAAAGTTTAAGGCTGCTTTAATGTCAAATCGTTGAAAAGGGTCAGGGTTTGTCATATTAACATATAGAAAACTAAATGATGAATAAAAACTGTTCGTCATTTTATAAGCCAAAACAGGATAATCGGAACTTAAAAATTCTAGTACACGACTAAATATGACAAACAGGGATTGACCGAGACCAAATACATCGTTTTTGGTAAAAATTATATTAAGACGTTCTTCAAGGGATAAATCGTATAATTTATCACTTATATCTAACGCCCACTCATGATTTAACTTGTATTGACCGTTTGGATTAAAAAAGGGTGGCGAAAATCGTCCTGTATTCATTAAATGGAAATAGTCTGCGTAATCATTATCAATAAGTTGAGGTTCGGTATACGAAACAAGTTTTGACAAACGAACTTTGGGGTCAGTATAATCTTTTGCCAGTCGTTCAAGTTGTTGTTCTTTATTCTTTTTAAGAAGATCTTCAGCATACGAAGGATTCGCAAAACGTAGATCTGGTGACCAGTATGGATAATTAGTCATAAACAATAAATAATCGTGAAATTTATTATCTTTCATACTTGCCAATACAGGTACAGTGTCTATTTTAACAGATAATCCAAAATCAATCAATCTTGTTAAAAGTTTAGGTCCTACTGCTTTTATCACCATGTTTGCTGGTTTAACATCCATATGAGCAATACCGGCATTGTGAGCTAAAGATAATCCTTCAAATATATTTGTTAAACTTTCAAAGAATGGATATATATTATTTGGTGTAATAAAGTTTATGTTTGACAGTGGCTGCCCACCATCGCTGCTTAAAAGAAGTAATTTATTCGTATTATCTACATCGTCATTATTATTGGATTTACAATCATTCACCATATTACTGGCCTCAAATGGAAGTTCGGGTTCACATAATTCTTCAGGGTATAAGAAGTAGTTTTGACGAGCATTGATTGGTTCAAACAGAGTTTTCTGTTGGAATTCATCATCGGCTTGATTACTACGCATCAATTTACTGATTTTTCCATTTCGTCGTGTAATATTTCCTTTACAGCGGAGCGCAGGTCTAAACACACATCCGTAGGTCCCTGTTCCAATGACACCTCCGCCGGTTCGTCTAATTGTCTTCCTTAAACGCTTTCCATTTCCTGGCATTCCCTATTTTATCAATATAGTATTTAAACCCCGCTAGCAAAAATCGGTTAGATAGCAATGTCCTTAGTTTCAAGAAGAAAACTGTGGTCGTTTTTTGAGGCCCTGTATAATCAGGAATTGAATGAAAACTCAGCGAAATCGGTCACCCCTTCATGGTTAAAGACCCAATTGTTATTACATCAGCAATCGGCCTTGGCGGCCGCCCTACGATTAGAAACCGCAAAAACCAACGGTTTGGAAGTAGAAGGAGTAGTGGGAGAATCGGTAGGCGGTAAACTCTATACTTCGTACGGTATTCTTGGGGATCGTGTAGGATCAGGAAAGTCGCTTACGGCGCTTTCGTTAGTAAAAATGCCTGCTCCAGAAATGCTCTATAATGAATATATTGTGAGAGGAAACTCTATTTTGGGCGACGGACGAGATGTAGGACTCCTGCGAACAAGGTCGCAGGCAATCAGTGCTGCGGGTAATAAACTCAAGCCAGTGTCAACATCTCTTTTTATCGTACCTCACGCGCTTATGGGTCAATGGGAAACCTATGTACAAAATGATACAACCCTCAAATGCTGTTTTATCAAAAAACGAAAAGAGGCCGAATCACCAACTTTGTTAGAAAACATAGAACAGTACGATGCGTTGTTTATTTCGTCTACTATGTGGACCACGTTTCGCACTGTTCATAATCCTAGAAACATTTTATGGAAACGCGTATTCATTGATGAAGCGGATAGTATAAGTATTAGTACCGATTGGGATGATATTAATGGACTTTTTTACTGGTTTATCTCCGCCAGTTGGCTCAATTTAGTCTTTGCGGGCGGCGCCTATTTCAACGTAATGAGTGGCTATACACCTTTGGAAGATACTCCACAATATGTTATTGAACGAGTGAAGAAACTCCAAAATAATAATTATTTACAGATTCCTGGTTGCCGTCATGTGAATATTGTAAGACGCATGTGCGGAATTTCGGCAAATCACTCTACGGTCGCCATTAATGCTGCGGTAAGCCAAAGTGCCCGTTTGATTATCCATTCCTCTGAGGAATATATTAAGACTAGTTTTACAATGCCAAATACTACGATACGAAAAATTATTTGTGCTACACCGGCCAATATCCGTGTATTGGATAGTTTTATCTCACGGGATATGATGGAGCGACTAAATGCAGGTGACATCGCAGGTGCCTTAGAAACTCTTGGAATGAATTCTTATAATGAAACTGAAATTACGGAAGCGGTGACTGCCTCAATTCAAAAAGAACTTCACAATGCCAAGGTCACCTATGAATACAAGAAAACGCTTGAATATTCTACAGAAGCGCTCAAGCAAAAGGCGATTGAAGCACAAGAACAGAAGATTGCCTCAATTGAAAGTCGTATCACTGCTATTCAAGAACGATTGAAGCGAACAAAGGAGGAAACATGTCCAATTTGTTATTGCGATTTAGTTAATCCTTCGGTTACTCCGTGCTGTCAGCAGTTGTTCTGCTTTGGATGTTTGTGTGAATCGCTAAAACGGGTGTCCAGTTGCCCACTCTGCCGCGCACGTATTGAGAATATCAAGGAAATAAAGGTGTTGGGAGGCGGACAAAAGGTTGCGCAAGAGGAACAAACCCCTAAACCGCAACTCTTGAATAAAAATGATAGTTTCGTCAAATTTATGAAAGAGAATCCTACAGCACGTGTTTTAATGTTCAGTTCGTACGATACGAGTTTTACAAAGTTAGAACAATCGCTGGATGAAGCGAGTATTCAGTACGCCACTCTCAATGGATCGCAGGCACGTATTTCCAAACTATTGCGCGAATTCAAATCGGGCAAATACAATTTGCTATTCTTGAACGCACGAAATATGGGTGCGGGTCTCAATATTGAATCGGCCAGCCATGTCGTCCTGTTTCACCGTATGTCGGCGGAATTGGAGAGCCAGATTATTGGTCGTGCGAATCGTTTGGGTCGTAAAAACCCATTGGAAGTGGTCTATTTGATTCACGAAAACGAAATGACTACCAATTAATAACTCATAACATCATATTTTTATTGCTCAAAGTATTAGAAATACCTTTTGAGTAATTAAACTGTTATGCGTATAAACGCAGAAATTTAGCGACGAGAGTTGCGGCGGTTGCGACGGGTTGAGCGGCTCTTCTTGGCGAAGCGACCTCGGGTGTTACGGGGCTGCTTGGCAACTGCTGCTCGGCGCTTAGCACGAGTCTTGCGGTTGAATTTGCCGGAGCGGGGTGAGTGGAAAGGATTAGCCATTCTGTTCTTATACTTACTCAAGCGATTTTATTTGGAACGCAGAAGTAAATTTAAACCACAATTTATCTTGGGATAATTCCGGGTAAACTAAAACCTTGTTGGAAATCCCAGAATTACGCAGGAAATGGAATTGGCTTAGGAATATCCAAGGCTTGAATGAGTCGCATAAAACGATTCGCATCGCCAGTAGGAAACCAACGGGGGAGCATACCGCGCCAGAACTCTGTATTTTCCCAAACCGCTCCACCGACTTTTTTACCATGACCAGGACAGTCCTTCTTCTCCAATTCCACCTTCGCAGCTATTATAAATAAGTTCGCTTTCCAAAATGTTGAATCAAATCCACCGTCAAAGACGGGATTTGCCTCTACAAAAGCGTCGCGCATTTCACATAAATAACGGAACTGATTGTATAACATAGACTGTTTGGACAACACCGCAGTGTATTCCATATCATCATCTTTCCAAACAGATGTTTTTTCGTCGTTGACGGAGTAACGGCCGAATAGAATTTGATTCACCGCTTGGAGTTTCGCCTGGTACGTGAGTGGGAACAGTGTCCAATGCTGAAAGAAGAATGTATAATAGTCCAGACGGTCGCTGGCCAAAATGGTTTGAAACACCGATTTGTAGATTTCGTAGCCCCGTTCATTATTTCCTACGAAGCGACAGAGCCAGGTAGGCAAAGATTCGTGTAGATGAAGACCCGCTAAATTCAAGTCATTATTATTTAGCGGTACTTCGGTCGTCATATCTAAACTTCCTCGCAATAGTTGCCCTACTGCCGATTTAATTGTCTCACTACGACGAATACGATTTGAGCCGAGTGCTTTGGCGTCGGCCAACCCCACTTCAATCGTATTTTTGACATCCGCAACCGAGATAGTTCCATTCATCATATCGGTTTTGATTTCACGAACCGATTGTAAGATTTTTCGTAAATCGCCGGAATGTACGGTGAGTAAGTCGGTGGCGAGTTTCATTAAGTCACAGTTCTTAGGAGTCTTTTCAAACTGCGTCATAATTAAAGAATGGACGTCTCCAGGTGAAGGGGCGGTTATTTGAAACGTTTTACATAATTTCAAAAAGGGTTGAAACTTCTTCTCCATCCATTCGTTAGAAATACAGACGATGGCATTGTGTCCGTTGTATTCCTTTAATATCCGTACCAACTCGGACAACCCACCCTTATCACCGACCGACATACCGTCTATTTCGTCCAAGATGATGCCGAGATTGCGTGGACCCTCAGGCCGAAAAAAGTCCGCAACATTACAACTGCGCAAAAGAGGCACCAGTGACTCTTCAACGGCCGCTTTGTGACGATGCTGGGATGCGTTCCATTCGACTACACGATAACCGGCTTGTTCGAGGGCCAGGCGAGCAAGAGTTGTCTTACCGATGCCTGGTGGTCCGTAGAGAAACAGCGATGACGGGTTGCGTGGCGCAGGCTTTTTCGCCCAATCAATGATTTGGCTAAAAAGGCTAGTATGAATAGTCGCCATTTAGATATTAGTTGGCTCGTGGGCTTTAGGTTGTTATT
>Ga0207958_1000392_pt1 | contig 13506 bp, 11 predicted proteins | sample CryBogCBH27Jul07_FD_184606 | JGI IMG/M metagenome (GOLD analysis project Ga0207958, IMG submission 184606) | Freshwater microbial communities from Crystal Bog, Wisconsin, USA - CBH27Jul07 (SPAdes) (version 2) | ecosystem: Environmental > Aquatic > Freshwater > Lake | place: Crystal Bog... | reverse complement strand
ACGTCGCCAGTTGTACTTGTTGCTGTTGCTGTTGCCGCTACAGTTAATGTACCAGTATCGCGAGCTAAAGTGTTGTTCCATCCAACGCTGATTACGTATCCTGCGTCGATTACACGCACTGGTAAACCTAGCGTATCAGATGTACCAACTGTCAAAGTTGTGCCAGTAGCACCGCTTACAGCCACTTGAGTGATCTGATAGAAAGCCTTGGTTGTTGTAACAGCAGTAGAAACAGATGAGCTAGTTGTGATTGCTTGTGTCATTGCTTGACCGTAGTAATCGTAACCGCTGATTGTTGCTGTAACTGGTGCAACGCCAAGTGTGTAGGTCAATCCTGTTGGCGTACCGGCTGTAGTAACAACTGCCGCACCGGCTGTAGTTGTCAATGTAGCTGTAGTAGCTGTAACAGCAGTCAACACGTATGTTGTTGGGTTGCTGTAACCAGTGATAGAACCTGTTCCACCCAAAGTACCAGAGATAGTTAGGTATTGACCTGAAACTAGACCAGCTTGTGATGTGTAAGAAATTTGACCACCTGTACCAGTAATCGCAACGCCTGCTAATGTAGAAGCGGCGGCTGTACCAGTTGTGATTGTCAATGCACGTGGAACGTCAACTTGAATCGCTGTAACGCCGTTAGAACGTACAACTGAAGTTGCGGATGTTCCCGCTGTAAGTGTTAAGTTACCAGCGGCGGCAGGGGTTTGTGACGCGGCAATGTTTGCGGCTTGTAATGTCTGTGGAATTGTGTCCCAAACATATACACGACCTAGTGGTCCAACGCCTAAAGACATTGGGCTTGGATCGCCTAACAAAGCATTTCCAGCGGCGTACATTGTTACAGCAGAACTAACTGTTGATGACTGTGACAATGTATATGTATTCTGTCCTAGGCTGTTTTGGCCTGTGGATGCTGAAATGTAGGAATTAGCTGTTACGCCTGAACCTGTAATGTACTGGCCTACAACGAGTGCGTCGCCAGACAGTAAAGCAGTAACTGTTAATGTTGTTGATGCGATTGTTCCTGAGAAAACCGCGTTTGATGCATAAGCACCAGTACCCATGTAGGTTTGGCCTTGAATACCACCTACGAAAATATCATCTTGAAATTGAGGCATTGATCTTCTCCTTGAAAAGCTTGATCATTTAGAAAAAAAGGGGGAAGGATTTCTCCAACCCCCTGTTCGATTACACGCCAGGTGTACCGTAAGCACAACGTGGGTCAGTATAACCAACGTCGTAACGCTCAGTAGCCTTATAACGCATAGAGTCAGTCTCGAAATCACCTTCCATGGTTTTCTCAAGATGACGACGCATTAACAGCTTGAAGCCTTCTGGAGCGTCTGTCTGTACCCACCATGCGGTAGATGAAGTCAAACGTGACAGAACTGCGGCACCTTCGTCAAGCAAGCCAATAGACTTGATTGGGTTGATGTCGTTGTTGGCGTTACCTGTACGTAGTACAGATTTCAACAATACTTCAGCTTGGAAAATGTTGCCTGGAGCCACGACTAATTGACGTGGTACCAAACGGATACGCTTACCGTTGTTGTCAACAGCTTGGCGGATCTGGATCAACATTTGCTCTAAAGAAGTCTGTGACAACACTGCGGCTGTAGACAACTGGTTAGAGAATGTACCGTTCACGATTGGGTGAGCAGTATTGATCAAAGATACACCGTCACCACCTGGATAAGAGGAGTTGAATGCTGTGTTTAGAACGTTAGCTGACAACAGTTCTTTAGTCTCAACTAAAGATTGTGCCAAGTGACGTGCATAAACTTGACCGATACGGATGTGATCGCCGTCTTCTACGAGCACTTTGGTCAAAGCGAAGGCGAGGCCATACACTTTGTACACATAGCGCTTGAGGAAGAGTACGCCACCTTGCTGATACGTTACTGGTGTACCGTCAGGCAATTGTGGTGCGGCTCCAAATCCATAAAGGACTGGCTCTTCGTGATAATTACGTGGAATACCGTCTTCTTCGCGGAACACACGGCTCCACTCGTCGGCACGTTGGTCATAGACTCCATTGAAACACTCGTTAAGAATTGGCTCAACGATTGATCTAAAGTCCGTACTTCGCATTGGTGCGGCCATAATTTACTCCTTATACGACAGCAGTTGTTGCCGCAGTGAATTGTGTATATGACAACTGTACACGAACGATCGTGTAAGAGTCACCCCAAGCGTTGTCCACATATGGTGCTAGATCAACGACGCGCATTTGACCTTGTGCACCGTTCGATTGAGCGGATGCAGAAGCCAATGTGCACTGTGACAAACCAGTGGTTGTTGAACCAGAGGTAATGTTACTGAAGTTGTACTCGCCACCGATTGTGGTTTGCGCCATAGATCCATCAGCCTGGATTTCATAGACGATGATTGGATCGTTGTAGAAGTAAGCAACGCATGAACCAGTTTGGAACGATGTTCCAGAAGGCCAGTAGTTGGATACACGACGACGTCCAGTTGTATCTGTCCACTCAACACCAGAGAATGCACCAGCTACTTTATAAGCCGCTGTTGCCGCACTGTTGCCAGGGGTTGCCGCAGGAATAATAGTACCGTTAGCGGCACCAGTAGATCCTACTGTGTCAGATGTTGCGTAACATACAGGTTGGCCTTTCAATATATTGACAGCCAATCCAGAGGTGATTCCGTTAGCGAGCGCTTGTGCGCGATCCAGACCAGAGGGGTGGAACGCAGGACGCAAGCCGAACGGAGCAGAGGTTGAACTCATGATTTCTCCTTAGTTAACCCGAAAATACGGGCAATTTGCTTGGTTGTTGATCAATACTACCAATACCCTCGCCCTCGACATTTACAAGCGAACGACCATTACTATCTCTTTGACCCTGGAGACTTTCCAATTGAACACGGATTTTGTCCGCTTCTTCACGAGGTTTGTCATGGTGCATATGCGTCATAACCTCTTGGTAAATATCCATGGGCAACTTGAACAATAACATCTCGTTGCACGAAATATACCCAACATGCTCACCTGACTTAACCCGATAATCTTCATAACCTGGTAACTCTTCAGACTTAACTGGAACGTATCCTAGGCGAATCCGCTTATCGATTGAATCGTAAGTGTTGGTTGTCGAAAGCCAGCAAAGGTGCCACCCATCCATATTGGGCAGTTTTGGCAGTGCTGATTGCGTCCACTCCTCGCTCCACATCTTTCGACGTTCCTGCGCAGAAATGAACTTGTCTTCTGGAGCCTGGTGACTTGCTTCCCCGTTAGAACGGTCTTCGCGTGCGCCAGCCTTCAAAGATTTTTTAAGACGTGATTCCATAATTTATTCTCCAAGTATTAGTTATTGCGGTTTTGACGGTCGTACTTCATGAAGCTTTCGACCATTGCTTTTTTGCGAACTGGATTGTCCCAAGCGCCTGCTTCCTTCATTGCCCTTACCCTCTCAGGTGAAAGCACGAACTGGGAGTTATTTCTGCCCCCATAGGCCGCCGATGCTTCTCGTCCAGAACTTCCCACAACGTTCCTCGGTTTACGAACAACAGAATCACTGTCCGTTGATGCATTGTAACGATGTGGCAGTGCTTTTTGCAAGCGACTATCTAATTCTTCCCAATAATCTTTATCGGACGGATCCCATCCCTCTGCAACCATCGCTTCATCGTGCTTCTTTGCCACCATGACATCGCGGTCACTTGAGTTCGGGTTATACCAAGAATTACGACGCATCCACTCTGCCGCGTTGCGCTGAACCGAAGGATCAGGCATTGCAACATCATCGTTTCTTTGTTGTTGTCGTGGCTGTTCAGCCATACGATTCTTGTACTGTTGTAACTCAGCTATTTCTTGCTTAGCAGTGGTAAAAAGGTCTTGCGCCTCTACCATAGCCTGGCCGTCATTAGAGCTTACAGCCTCTGCTAACTTCATTTTTGCGTATTCCAAGCGTACTTGGCTATCTTCTATGTTCTTTTCTATACGCAAAATGTCGTTTTGACGTGTTCTATCCTCAACATTGGCCAAACGACGCTTGAATTCCTCGTTTTCACGCTGTAATTGCTGTAAACGCAGGTCTTTTTCTTCGTTTGTCTTGCGGATTAGGTCTTTTTTAGCCCTACGACGGTTTCTTTTGGCCGCTCTGAGCGCCTCATCGTCGTCTGGGTGGTCGTCATCTTCGTTTTCAGCCTTTGGAGGCTCTTCGGAGCGCGATTCAATCGCGTTTTCGACCTCAACATCGTCGCCAATGTTCATATCTGCGGGTATATCTACCACAGCAGAACCGTCTTTCTCTTCCAAAATGTCCAGTTCTGCTGAATCTTTTGTATCAGTTGCCATGATTGTGTCCTTTTATACGTAAACTTTGAACGATAACGGGTCATCTGTGACCGCCGCAATCAGTTCATGGTCGTTGATTGTCATGAATAGCACTGGGTCTGGGTACTCTTCGTTAGCCTCGCCAGGAACTAATCGCTCCCAACGATCTCCGCCCCACCTAGGCACGCGAACATAGTCACCAATCTCAGCCCAGGAGCCTTCGACCCAGGGTTGCATAGTGTCTTTGTTCTTAAACGCCAATGGACCAATCGCCACGATCTTACCGATCATGTTGTTCCACTTTTCGTTTTCTTTAGTTTCATCAACAATGATGATGCGGCCACGTTTCTTTTTAATTCGACGCAGTTGCACAATCACTCGACCACCGTATGGACGTTGTCCAGGGTTTACGTCTGGGAATGCCCATGCCAACTCAGTTGGATCGGACACACCTTCACTACCACCGATAATTTGAATCGGTTCGTTTGCTTCACTCATACTAACTCCTAAAAATCACCATATTTCAGGTGCATCGTTAAAGCGCTTTTCAGCGCGGCCTCAGTCCTTTAGGGGGACTTATTCTTGGTTTCGTTCTTCGTCTAACATGCGGTTTATTTGATCAAGGACATACTTGAGCCCCTGATTCTCGCCAACCATGCGTTGATACGACTCCCACGTACTGGCATTGCCGTCCGCTAGAGCCGCTCCTATTTCAGCTTGGTGCAGTTTGATCACATGGATCAGAGCTGAAATCATTTCTTTTTAGCGTGTGCTAATCCGCCTTGTGGCTTCTTAGGCTGATTACCGCCTTTGGGTTGTAGGCTTGTGCCGTCAAGCTTTACGCCTTGGGCCATACGGGTACGGTAACGTACCATGTCACTCTTTTGTTCTGCATCAGACATTGCCATTTGGGGCTCCTTCAGGTTGTGGCGGTTGCGCCGGTTGTACCGCGGGTGCGGCGGGTGGTGATGATTGCACCATGTTTGTTATCGCTTCATGAGTCAGCTTAGCGTTCTCTATTGCAATCTTTGTTTGGTTATCAACTTGATTCTTTTGAGCATCAGCCGCCAACTTAGCCTGGTCAAACATTTGCTTAGCCTTGTCTGCCGCGGCCTTACGCTGTGTCTCAGCCATGCTTGTGTCTTTAACGACTTGTGCATCTGGCGGTAACTGTCCTTGCGCCGCTTGTGCACGTTGCTGAGCCTGCTGGATCAACTGCTGGAACTGCGGTGCAAACTGCTCAAAGGTTTCTTGCGTATCTAACTTCAAGTGACCGCCAACGCTCGTGTACAGCTTGTCGTAGGTTGATGTAAGTCTTGGATCGTCGTAGTTGTCGATTGGCTTACCCTTGTTGGCCTGCGCAACATAGCCGTTGGATCTATTAAGATACCAAAGCGTCATGTGTTGTTTTATGTGTTCAATTAAGTTGTTGAGGTAGTTAGGATCAGCAAAAGGTGACTGACCCAGGAATGGGTTCATGCCAAACTGCAAGTGATCTTGAATATGCGCAATGTGGTCTTGTTGCATATAAGCATACGCAGGCTGACCCAATAACATAGCCGCATTCTCGTCCGCACTCGTCCGCTGTTCAGGTGCAGGCGTATCTTTCATCAACTCATTAATGTCTGGCACCTTCATTTGTTTGAGGAACCTGGCCAGAACTTTGTTCATGTTGAACTCTTCTGGATGCTTTTCAGCAAGTGCCAGTACAGCCTGGTTCTGAGCCATCCTTTGTGTCTCAGAGAAGATGTGTGGATCAGAGACAGGTACAACGTCCGTGTTACGGCTGAAGTCTTCCTTATTAATCTCTAGATCCGCAACAATTTCAGACTTGCGCATCTCATCCAAGTGCCAGCGATTGAGCCTGCAAAGGATCTTGAGTACACGGCCTTGTGACTCATGTAAGCGTGCATGAATTGCGCTAAACACTGCGGCGCCTTGCTCGATAAGAGCTTGCGTGGTACCTACAGGCGCATTTTGGTTGATGTCCGCTATCTTCTCTTCACTTGTGCTTACAACGCCCTTAGCGGCCGTATCTAGCCATCCTAATAGCTCAAATAGAACTTGGCTAGGTGGGTTAAACGGCATAGGCATAGCAATCTGCCTGATGTCTTGGACGCCTGGGGCTCCCTCTATCTCAACAATCTGCGTAACTTCTACTTGTTGCGATTGTCCGCTGATCTTTGCTCCTTTGAGCTTAAGCATCGTTGCAGAGTTATTGATATGCGCTGAATCAAGTAAAGCGCGAAGCGAACCAGTAAGGGCGGCACTAAGACCACCAATAAGATGAGGTAAACCGATTGCATATGCTCCCCTCCAAGGTATGAACTTGAACTCAACGATCCAGTCCAACTTGGTCATGGTTTCGTCTTGTTCTTCCCAGTTACGGTACAGACCAATCACCTGGTGGTTTAACTCGTCCACCATCAAGATGTACGGTGCCATCTTGCCTTTGGTGTACTTGTCCTCTTCCATCTCTAAGTACGTATAGATGTGATAGACCTTTCTGAGTCCGTCCTCATTGTCTTCGTACTTCTTACCTTCAATCTTGTCATTAGCCTTTTGTACGCGGGTAGGCTCAATCTCTTGTGTAGCCCTAGTCACGTCCACATCACGGTACATACCGCTTGCTATCCTGCGATTGAACTCCCAGTGCGTTATCTCGTGTACTTCAGCCGCACGCTGAGCCGTGTAGAAGTTTGATGCCGCAAAAGGCAGGATCACTCGGTCAATCGGTAAGAATTCAACGCAGGGGCGCTTTTTCTCTTCGTCAAACCACAGCTTAAAGTACTGTGAGCCACCCAGCGGTAACTGTGTCAGCAACTGTTCTTGCTCGTCTCTAAACTCTTCAATCTGCTCAGTAATCTGCCAATTCAAATAATCGCGCTTACGCTCAGCACGCTCAGCTTTGATGTCATCCATTTTGCCAAGGATCTTAGTTCTGACTGGACCATCTGGCGGAAACATCTCTTTAATTGCACGGGCGGCAAAGTCTACACAGCCTTCTGCCATAGCAGGGTGAACAACTTTAGATGCACCCATAAACGTTGCACCACCTGGCGCATCATTACCCATACCAGTACGGCGGATACCCTCTTCGTACTGCTTATCTCTTTGCTCACGTGCGTCTTTGTCTTTTCTGAGTAGATCAATATATCTTGACGCTAACGTGTTTAATTCATACTCAGCGTAACCATCCGCCATGTTGCCGTAGAAGTCAGGATTCTCTTCTGGACCATCATTAGGCGTGTTTACAACCGCGCTACCATCTGGCATCTCTTCAATGTCAAGATCCTCTTCCGGCATAGTGACATTAGCACTGCCGTCTTCATTTTCAATGTATTCTGGTTCTTGATCCATCATTTAGCCTTTTTAGGTTTGCGCGTCAATTCTAATTGCATGACGTCTTTATTTGTGGAGAGTCTTGCACTTCCGCCTTTTTTCAAACCCATGCGCTCTTTGCCTGTTAAAACCATATCTCTAGCTGTTTCTGGCGTCACACCTAAACGCTTAGCTGTCAAACCAATTTGCTTAGCTATTAATTCAAGCTTAGGTGCTCCAATAGGAGTTGTCACTCCAGTTTGAGGAGAGAATGCTCCCCATGCACGAGCTTGTGCAGGCACTGATTCCAATCCAAGCTTGGCCGCTATGTTATGTTGCCACCAGGGTCCAAGTTGACTCATCTCTGGTGTGCTAACACTTGCGCCAGGAACAACTTCTACACCTTTAACAGTCTTAGGATTGCGTGTATCAGCAAGTCCAACTGCACGGCTCCAGTGTGCATCACCTACTGGTGTGCGTGTTTGGAATCCAGTTGCAGGTACTCCAGATGCTTCAATGTACATCGGAACCTTGGGGCTCTCCATAGTAACCGCACCATGCGTTAAAAAGTTTTTCATGGGCAAAGCATGCGCTGTCTTATGTGCCAAGTGCCCTGGAACTTCTCCAAAGTCTGCTGGTCTATTTGGATCACGTTTGCCACCATGCTTTACAAACTCATCAAATCGACCTTGATTTTGTAAGTAATAAGCCAATGAACCGCGTGGTATCTCAGTATTAACTTCACTGGATGATGATGCCATACCCATCAATGCATTCATCTTTTTATATTCTTCAGTTGCTTTTTGCAAGCCAAGAAGTTTAACCATATGATTAAATAACGGATCCATGTAATACCAAGGATCCATGCCATGAACTAGACTTTGATGTTTACCAGCCTCATGCATTACATCTAATAATCTTTGTTCGTTGCGCTTATTCATCACCCCTTCGGTTGCCATAGATCCTTTAGGGTTAGCCGCGGCTCCAGGCAACATACCCAGATGCGGCATACCTTTACGGCCCTTGGATTGCTGATACATGTCAGCACGGGTAACGCCAAACAGTTGTTTTAGTATTGGATCTTCAGGAGCAACTCTAGATGCCGCCAATGCCGCAATCTCTTTAGGATCACTATAAATCCCTGGATATGCCATACGTTGTGCATTCTTAACCGTTTGGCTTTTTTTGGTTACTTTACCTTTAGACGCATAGCCATCAACCTGACCGCCTTCAGCCATCTTAGGAGGTGTCATAGCATTCATCGCCTGACCTTGCGGTGTCATCTGCAATATGTTGCTAGGTGGTTGCTGTAATGGGCTAGATGCTCCTGCGCTGAGCGGGGAGGGCTGTCCTTGCGGTTGTTGTTGTGGTTGCTGTGGCATTAACTGTTGGCCAGGCTGTTGCGGGTTCATATCGATCCCACCGGTCGGTAACTGTACGCCACCAGGTCCCATGTTGTTGCGCTCATTAGGATTAATAAACGCCTTAACGCCCATGTTAGGTGCTTCGTCTGCTCCTATGTTTGATATGTCTGTGTACGGTATCTTGCCGCCGGTCATTAGCGCCATGCGCATATGGTTAAGAGATGGTTGCACGGCGCCTCCTTCGGCTTTGTGTTGTATTCCATGCATAGCATAGAACTCTTGAATAGTCGGTTGATTCTCTACGCGCTTTTTTTCGTACAAGTCGTTGTACTTCTTATTGAGCTCAGTCCTTATCTTAAGGTCTGCTAACGTCTTCTCGAATTGTGCCCTATGCTGGCTAGGAACACCACCACCTTCAGCATACAGCGGCAGGCCATGAGTCAATACATCTTTGCGCATCTCTTCTGTTATGGGGAAGTGGTGCAAGACGGGTTGATAAACTGGCTCAAAACCATGTTGAGATCGCATTGCATTTGCCTCATTAATTACATCTAAGCTTTCTTTGGGGTATGCTAACTTGTGACCATGCAAATGAGTCTTGACACCATACTTCTTACCAATGCTATTGAGGATGTTAGGCACCTTCTTATCGTAAAAGCCTTTCATACCTTCGCCACCGACTTCAAGATCAAGACCAGAATATGTATGTTCTTTGTCTTGAGAAGCTATTTTTTCTGCCAATTCTTTTCCAATAAGATTTTGTATTTCATTTATATCTATAGGACCTGTTCTTGCAGTATCATAAAATCCATCACCATTTTTTTGATCAATGGTTACATCATATTTACCATTGCCTGTTGGCTTTGCATAAACCTGTCCAACATGATGTTTTAAACTATATCTATCTGCCTGCTCATGGCCTGGTGTTACAACAATACCATGGTAACCCTTCTCAGCAGCATGATGGATTAACCGCTTAAGTGCCATCTCTTCCCAGTTCTTTTTGAATGGCGCATTGGGTACTTTTGGGCCACCATATTGAGAACTCACATAATTATTATTTTCTTCTTGTGTTAATGGTTCATTACGAATCATTTTTTTTGTGATGTTCCATATTTCATTTGGATCAATGTATCCATGCTCACGACCTTGCTGATGCCAGTCCGACTGTAACTCTTCAAGGTGCAAAAGTTTTTTGTCTGCTCCGCGAGTTTGCACAATGTCAAGCATTGGGCGCATTGATTCAGGCATTGACAGCATGGCCGCTTGTGCTTCTTCTGGTGTTGAAAAGATTTGAGACTTGTTGCCCGAGCGCTTATTGACCAAGGCGTAACCCATGTCCCCAGGTGCTATGCGATCTTTTAATCGCATACTTGCAAGGATGCCACGCTCACCACCAAAATGTGAGCTAACCCCTTTAAATAAATCTTTTGCTTCTGGAGCCTTTATCAACATCTCACGGTAGTTCTCACCGCCAGGTAATGTTAGACCTCGATGATGCGATGTGTCTTCATCTATGTAGCCTTCAATTGAACTTTGCTTCTCATGATCTAACTGGCCGTAGGGCACGCCAAAATTCTGTTCGGCTATGTCATTAGCTCTTTGTAAGAACTCGGAGTCGCTCATCTTGCCAAGCACCTTCTCAACTGGTGCAACCATTGGGTTCTTTTGTGCCAGTTCAGAAACTACTTTGCGCGGTATAGCCTTGGCACCACTAACTCTTGTTGTCTCAAAGTAAGGCTCAACGATTTCTGTTCGCCCCTTATCGTCAGGCTTCTTAAGCTTAACTGTGCGCTCACGCGGTATCAACGGCGCACCAACTTCTTTGTCCATTCGACGGTCTATTATCTCTTGTGGCTTAACACCCATCTTAATTAGATGATTGACAATTTGCTCAGGACTAGCCTTCTCTGGCAATGTTTCTAACGCCCGATCAAGTGCCGAGTAAAATGGTTTACCTTTTCCTACAAGTTCTTTCATAGTGAGCGCTCTTCTATATCAAGGTGGTGGGCGTGGGTGATGCCACCCTTAGCAAAATGCTTTGGATCAACCGTGTATATCTGGTCAGGCGTGTAGCCATGCATCTCACTGACTGACTTAATCTCTCTGGGTGCCTCGTCTTGCTCATGCGCTACAAACACCCTGTGGCCGTTGCTCAACTTCCTCATTGCATCTATATCGCTCTCTGCTGGGCGTCCATGCTTACGGAGGAGGGATATGATGCCCCCCTTATTTAGGAGTGCTAGTCTCATCTGATCAGTGGTGGGCTTTTTACTCATGTATGGATTATGCCTCCACCCCAGTGCGAAGTCTACCGACCGCGATTGAATCGCGTTTATGCGCCATATGGATTGCCTCGTTGTTTCTTATTGAACTCCATCGCATCTATAGCATCCTCTGGGTCGTACTCATCCCGCGGTGGTGGGTCAATACTGATCCAGCCTGCATCCCTCAAGTACCTTAAGCCCTGGCTAATACAGTCCACAAACTCATCGTGCGCCGTCTCAGGGAAGCTACAGATCTGGCTCACCATCCCCTCCGCCCAGTCCCTGACGTATCCCTTGCGCTTACTGTGCTCCGGCACCCACACTCGGCCTGCTCGAATGATGTTGGCCACAATCGACAGCCTCTGCGTCTTATCCGCCCGTCCTGGGTTATAACCAATCACCGGCAGATGTGCCCGCTGTAAGTCCTGGATCAAGCTGATACCCGCCGCCTTATCCTCCACCAGTATCAGGTCAACTCGTTTCTTTTCCCGTCCTTCGCCGTAAACCACGTCATACTCATCGATCACTTTGGGGCGCAGGTCAGGGTACTGAAGCTTATCTTGCCAGCAGTCGGCCACCATCACGCACATGCCACCATCCAGTGGCTTGAACACTGCCAGCGTAATAGATCCAGTTGGGTCATTCTCATGGCCGTCTTTGAAGCCGCAATCATATGACTGAATAATGTACTCGAACTTGGGGAAGGGCTTACCGTCTGGCCAGAGTCTGAACCAATCGCGCTTAACAATGCCGCCTTCCTCTGGATCAATGATCTCAGCGTGGATCTCCTGGCGTCCTAGGTTCGTTCCTTCATACTGTAAGATCTGCTTTTGGAAGCTCGGCGCCAGGTTCTTAATATTGCTGTACGTACTGGCGCGGGTAATGACTACATCATCGCCTTCTCTAGCGATTAGATCCAACACAACATCTTTGGGCTTTGGTGTTGTGGAGCATATAAGCTTGGTCCTAGAACCCAGACGTATACCGAATTGGATCATGTCCCAAGAGTCTTGCAGGTACTCCCACGCCGCCAATTCGTCTAACCATCCACCATGGAACTGTGGACCTCGAAAGCGCTCAGGCTCGGAGGCCGGTATGCCCTTGATGAATGAGCCGTTCTTTAGATGTATCTCATGCAGGCTAGAGTTGTACTTCTCTACCAGAGCCGTCGGTATGACCTTCAGTAGTCCTGAATCACCCTCAAAGCATGTGCCCTTCAAGTCTCCACTGGTCGGTGCAGATACCAGCCAACGTGTACCAGGTTGCTCCCACGCCCAATTGGCCAGAGTCTCCGCCGCCGCTCTAGTCTTACCAGCTCCACGGCCTGCAAGCATCAGCCATATGTTCCACCAATCGCCCGACGGTTCGATCTGATGTTTGTGCGCCTCAACGTGTAACCAACGCAACTGCCAATTGATTACAGCCTGCTCAATTGGATTCTTTTTAGCGAACTCTTCCTGGATCTTTGGATCCTCTAGGATTGCTTCTAGTACGCTCATTCGCCGCTCTGGCGTTTCATCTTAATATTCTTAAGCAATTCGCCGAACACATCAATATTGTGCTCAATCACCACTGGGCTCGAATCACTTCCTGAGTGCTCCATTCTGGCCAGCTTTGGAATGTGATACTCCACTACGCTCTGGAACATATCAAACGCCTTAGCCGGATTAGGCGGCACAGCATAAGTACCGTCATCATTCTCTACACCTGCCGCAACCTGGTCGAGCCACGTAGTGAGCCTGTGAGCGTTTCCATCAACAAATGAGGCTATGGCCTGTCTAGCGTCCGCTGTGGCCTTGTTGGGGCTTCCCATTGGCCTTCCAGCACCCTTCTTAGGAGCATTCATAATACGCTCCCAATAAATTCAAATTGTTTATTTTGTTGTTAGCGTGTACTAACTTGTTTTTATGTGTGGTCATATTTCAGTCCTTTATCGCACATTCATTTCAGTGCTTATAAGTCTGAGTTTAACAAAATCTTAATCGTGTTGTCTAGATTTGTGGTGATTATGCAATTTTCACGGTCGTCGTCCATGATGATGACAACCCATGATTTGCTGTCTTTGTTCCAATGTATGGTCGCCCACTCATAGCCCATCATTAAGCTTTGAAGCTGTTCGAACTTATTTAAGTTATTCAAAGCTCACACCCATTACGCGTGTCTCCATGGCTTTATTTGCGCGGCGCAGGGCTTTGTTCTCTTCCTTGAGCCTTTCTATCTCTGTGCGCATATGATTCATTCTGCTGGATGCCTGGTCTAT
>Ga0207958_1000391_pt1 | contig 13515 bp, 9 predicted proteins | sample CryBogCBH27Jul07_FD_184606 | JGI IMG/M metagenome (GOLD analysis project Ga0207958, IMG submission 184606) | Freshwater microbial communities from Crystal Bog, Wisconsin, USA - CBH27Jul07 (SPAdes) (version 2) | ecosystem: Environmental > Aquatic > Freshwater > Lake | place: Crystal Bog... | reverse complement strand
GCGGCATCAAGGTTTTCCACTACCCGGATGGAAAGGATCGGGGCCAGATACTCCGTATCCCAATCGTCCTCAGTGGCAGGAACCGCCGCTGAAATCAAGCTGAGGGTTTGCGGGCAGCCCCGAAGTTCGACGCCTTTGGCTATCAGGGCATCGCCCACAGCCGGCAACAGGGTCGGTGCAACCGCTTTTGCGACCAGCAAGGTTTCCATGGCATTGCAGACCCCATAGCGCTGAGTTTTCGCGTTGACTGCAATTCGGAGGGCCTTTTCGGGGTCGCATCGGTCATCGATGAAGACATGGCAAATCCCGTCAAGGTGCTTGATCACCGGGATCCTGGAATCGGCCACGATTCGTTCGATCAAGCCCTTGCCGCCTCGCGGAATAATGACATCGACATGGCGATCCAACTTCAGAAGCTCACCCACGGCTGCACGATCGGTGGTGTCAATGAGCTGGACGCAATCCTCGTGGAGTCCCACATCGAGGAGTCCGCCCCGGATACAGGCAGCAATCGCCCTGTTGGAGTGAATGGATTCGGAGCCGCCTCGAAGGATGGTCGCGTTGCCGGACTTGAGACACAGAGCTGCTGCATCTACCGTCACGTTGGGGCGTGACTCATAGATGATCCCGATGACGCCCAGCGGCACGCGCATCCGGCCTACCTGAATACCTGAGGGACGGTAGGTCATATTTGTAATTTCGCCCACGGGGTCCGGTAATGCAGCCACTTCACGAACGCCTTGGGCCATCGCCCGGATCCGGTTTTCGTTCAGTTCCAGCCGGTCCAGTAGTGCCGCGTCCAATCCCTTGGCTCGGCCGGCTTCAAGATCCTTGGCGTTTTCTCCGATCAGACTGGGGATTGCAGCTTCCAATCGGGCGGCAATGGCATCAAGGGCTTTGTTCTTGTCCCGGGTTTCAGCCCGGCCGATGGTCCGAGAGGCCTCGCGGGCCTTGACGCCGATCGCAAGAAGATTCTGTTTGAGGGATTCGGACATGAGGCTTTCCATGATCAATGGGCAATATTCGACGGCGAAACGGCTCCGGTAGCCACGGCCACACAGAGTCCCCAAAGTGCATCCCAAGGATCGCCCGGAGCCAGGCCTTTCCCAATCCGATCCACTTCTGCGGCACGAACCAGGCAGGAGCGAATGCCTTGGGGGGTCAGCCGCCCCAGCGCCGTCTGCATAACGCTTTTATGGCGATCCCAAAGACGATGGGTGCTGGCCAGGGCATCGTAGCTTTTGCCTTCGGCCAGTTCCCTTTTGAGACGATTGGCAAGGCGCAGTTCGCGGGTCACCGACCAAAGGACCACCTGCAGGGCAATCCCTTCGTTTTGGAGGCCCTTGAGGATTCGTTGCGTTCGTCCCAGGTGCCCTGCAAGGATCTCCTCTGCCAGATCGAAGACGTCATAGCGAGAGTTATCGGCGACTGCCTCCCGAATCATGGCGTCGGTCACTTGACCGCCGCCAAACAGAATCTGCAGCTTTTCGATTTCCTGGGCTGCCGCCAGAAGGTTCCCTTCGACTCGGGCAGCGATCAGTCGAACGCCCGATTGGTTGACGAGGAGTCCGCGGCTACTCATTCGGTGTTCAATCCAGCGGATCAGACGATCGCCTTCGAGTGGCCAGACCTGGATATGGACACCCTGGGTCTCGAGTTTTTGAAACCAGCCGGCCTGTTGGTCCTTGGCGGTCAGCTTAGGGAGCTGAACGAGGAGCAGAATTTCGTCTGAAGGGGAGGTCGCGATGCCCGTTAATACGTCCTGGCCCTCGCGGTCGGGCTTTTGGGGTAACCTCAGGTCGAGAATGCGAGGGTCCCCGAACAGGGAACGCTCCCGCGCAGACATCCGAACGCTGGACCATTCGAATCCGGTTTCACCATCCATGATCTCCCGATCCATGTATCCCTGTTCGCGCGCAATAGCGCGAATCGCATCCACGCATTCCTGACGCTGCAGGGGCTCATCGCCACTCACAATGTAGATCGGGGCGAGCTTTTTCTGAAGCTGAGCGGCGAGTTGGTCAGCCCGGATTTTCACGGCTGCATGCTGCCATTGCTCAAAGGTTCGGGGCTACTGGCCTTAGTCTCTTCTGCGTCGTTTTCGTAGGGCAGCTTGGGCGGGTTTTCGAGGATGAGTGTGACCTGTCTCAAAAGGGTCAGTGAGGCTTCAGTCTCCATCTCGGTCCGGTACTGTTGTTCCTCGAGCCCTTGACTCAACGGGGAAGCCTGCGTGTTGAAGTACTCCCGTCGAATCATCAGCTCACTCGGTTTGCTAAGCGCATGCCCCTTGTTGTCATGAACCTCATACACCACGATGTAGTTGAGATCGAACATGTTGGCGCGGCCAACGGCACTTAAGGTGATGGGCCGCCGGATATGCCGCTGCTTGAGGATATTGACAACCACGGCCGCATTGCCACTCGTGTTGCTGAACTTGCCTCCAGCAACTTTCAACCGCTGAACGAAGAGGTTGTAGAGATTGACGCTCGGTCCAATGCCGGTGAGGGCAATCGTCTTGTCCTTGATGCTGTCAGACAAGCCACCGCGAGGATGAAATCCGCAGGCGGTGAACAGCCCAATGAAGACCAGCAGTGACAGAAGTCTGATCATTTCTAAACCACGATGTTAACCAACTTGCCCGGAACGACGATCACCTTCTTGAGAGGGTGCCCTTCGACAAAGCGCTGAACGCCCTCATCAGCGAGGGCCAGTGCCTGAATGGCATCGCTCGTCGCCCCTACCGGTGCCGAAATCTTCCCGCGGAGCTTACCGTTGACTTGAACCACCATCTCGATGGCATCCTGAACCAGCGCGGATTCATCGACCTCGGGCCAGGGAGCAGTGGCAACGATGCCCTCATGGCCCAGAGCCTCCCAGAGGCTTTGGGTGATGTGAGGGACGATGGGCGCCAACATCAGTGTGACTCTCTCCAGGGCTTCCTGGCGAATCCAGCGTCCGGCTTCGGAGGTGTCTTCGAATTTCGAGAGCGAATTCAGAAGCTCCATGTTAGCTGCAATGGCCGTATTGAAGGTAAAGCGGCGCCCCATATCGTCAGTCACCTTTTTCAAGGTCTCATGGACCTGCCGACGGATCTGCTTCTGGCTGTCATTAAAGGTGGAGGGTGGCGTCCCATCGGGAATCCCCTTCTCGACATGCTGGGCCACCTGCCGCCACAGGCGCCTGAGGAATCTAAACCCGCCTTCGACGCCCGAGTCGGACCATTCGAGGGATTGGTCAGGGGGGGCTGCGAACATTGTGAAGAGTCGAACGGTGTCTGCACCATAACGGGTGACCAGGTGCTCGGGATCGACGCCATTGTTCTTGGACTTGGACATCTTTTCCGTGCCACCCACCCGGACCGGTTGACCATCCTTTTTAAGGAGGGCCGAGGTGATCCGTCCCTTGTCATCGGTCGTGACATCGACTTCATCGGGGCCGACATACTGCTTGCGGCCCTCGGCTTCCCGGAAGAAGGTCGGGGCGACCACCATGCCCTGTGTCAGCAGGCGGGCAAAGGGTTCCTTCGCCTTCAATAGCCCGGCGTCACGCAGGAGCTTGTGGTAGAAGCGCGAATATAAAAGGTGGAGGATCGCATGTTCGATTCCGCCAATGTACTGATCTACAGGGAGCCAGTAATTGGCCCGTTCGTCCAGCATGGCTTCGGCATTGTCAGCCGAGGTATAGCGCGCGAAATACCAAGACGATTCCATAAAGGTATCAAAGGTGTCCGTCTCCCTCTGGGCGGGATTGCCGCAGCAGGGGCAGGGGACATTGACGAAATCATCCAGCCGCGTGAGGGGGGAGCCGACTCCCGTGATGTCGACGTCGCGTGGCAGCAGAACCGGGAGATCCTGATCCGGTACCGGAACGGTGCCACAGCTTTCGCAGGTGATGACGGGAACGGGACAACCCCAGTAGCGCTGGCGCGAAACGCCCCAATCCCTGAGTCTGAAATTGGTTTGCTTTTCACCCAGGTCAAGGGCCGCAAGATCCTTCGCAATGGCATCGACGGCTGCGCCATGGTCAAGACCATCATAGGCAGCGGAATGGACGCAAACACCGAGGGTCTTGTCTCCATACCAGTCCTGCCATTCGGCCTCATCGAAGGCCTCCTCGCCGTCTTTTCGGGCAATGACCTGCTGAATGCCAAGACCGTAGCGTTTGGCAAAATGAAAATCACGTTCGTCGTGGGCAGGGACTGCCATCACCGCACCTTCGCCATAACTCATCAGGACGTAGTTGCCGACCCAGACGGGGATGTCGTTTCCGGTGAGGGGGTGGCGAACGGTCAGGCCCGTGTCCATACCCTTCTTTTCCATGGTGGCCATGTCGGCTTCGGCCGTGCCGCTTTGCTCGCACTCCCGGATGAAGTCGACCAGGTCTGGACGGTGGCGAGCTGCATGAGCGGCCAGGGGGTGTTCCGGGGCGACCACGCAGAAGGTGACTCCCATGATGGTGTCAGCGCGGGTGGTGTAGACCCAAAGTTTTCCCTCTTCCCCTTCCAGCGTGTAGGGGAAGGCAAAGCGCACACCATGGCTCTTTCCTATCCAGTTGGCCTGCATGGTGCGAACCTGCTCGGGCCAGCCGTCCAAGGTATCGAGTTCTGCGAGGAGCTCCTCCGCGTAGGCCGTGATGCGCATGAACCACTGCGAAATCTCCTTGCGGACGACGGGCGTGTCGCAACGCCAGCAGCAGCCTTCGATCACTTGCTCATTAGCCAGTACGGTATGGTCGTGGGGGCACCAGTTGACCGGAGCGGTCTTTTTATAGACCAGTCCCTTCTCAAGCAGTTTTAGAAAAAACCATTGTTCCCAGCGGTAATATTCTGGCGAACAGGTGGCAAGTTCACGTTGCCAGTCATAGCCAAACCCAAGCTCCTTGAGCTGGCGCTTCATGTAGGCAATGTTTTCGTAAGTCCAGTCAGCCGGGTGAACGCCTTTACCCATGGCGGCGTTTTCAGCAGGAAGGCCAAAGGCATCCCAGCCCATGGGCTGGAGCACGTTTTTGCCGAGCATGCGCTGGTAGCGTGCCATGACGTCGCCAATGGTGTAGTTCCGGACATGGCCCATGTGCAGCCGGCCACTGGGATAGGGGAACATCGACAGGCAGTAGTACTTCTCCCGGGAGGGATCCTCGACCGCCCGGAAGACGCCTTTGTCTTCCCAAAGCTGCTGGGTTTTGGCTTCGATGATGGCGGGTTGGTAATTCTCTTCCATGGGGAGGGCTATCGTCGGTAAATCCCGAAGGATACTAGAGGGGGATGGGTGCCGCAATTCAAAGCAGGCCGGGGTGTTGAACCCCCCGTGTAACGGCCCCTCCGGGATGCTGATCTGATAGACTTTGCGTTATTTTCTTCAGGGTTTTCAGTAGTGCCCCAAATCGTTCGGATCGCGACCCGCAAGAGCCCGTTGGCCCTATGGCAGGCCGAACACGTGGCTCGCCGTCTGGAAAGTCTCCATCCTGGGCTTCAGGTGGAGCTGGTCAAGATGGTGACGCGTGGCGACCAGATTCTGGATGCGCCGCTGGCGAAAGTGGGTGGAAAAGGCCTTTTCGTCAAGGAATTGGAGCACGGCCTCCTTGCCGGTGACGCGGATATGGCGGTTCACTCGATGAAGGATGTTCCTGCGGATTTTCCGGAGGGCCTTTACCTTCCGGTCATTCTGGAGCGAGAAGATCCCCGGGATGCCCTGGTTTCACTGAAATTCCCTTCGCTGGATGCCTTGCCGGCCGATGCCCGCATCGGAACCTCGAGCCTCAGGCGGCAGGCTCAGATCAGACAACGACTCCCCCATGCGCGCATCACGGCCCTCCGCGGCAATGTCGGCACACGACTAGAGAAACTCGAAACCGAGGGCCTCGATGCCATCATTCTGGCGGCAGCCGGCCTGAAGCGGCTGGGCCTTGGGCATCGCATGACTGAAGCGTTGGGGACCACGGTCTCGCTTCCTGCGGTAGGGCAAGGCGCAATCGGTATCGAGTGCCGGGTGGGAGACTGTGTGATTGAGGATCTGATTCGGCCACTGCATCATCGAGATACCGCAGATTGCGTTTTTGCTGAACGAGCTTTCAACGCGCGCCTTGACGGCGGCTGCCAGGTTCCGATTGCAGGTCACGCCGAACTTCGGCCCGAAGGGCTCCTGCTGACCGGCATCGTGGCGGATCCGGAGGGTGGCAGTTTCGTGATGGATCAGATTCAGGGCGATCAGGCCGAAGCCGTTGAATTGGGACGCAGACTCGCTGAGCAGCTTTTGGCTGCCGGGGCTGACCGTATTCTCGAAAAGGTCCTCGCAAACGCATGACGACTTCCTTCCAGCCCCCCCTGAGCGGATACCGCCTTTTGGTGACCCGTCCCGCCGGACAGGCGGACGGCTTGGCTGGTCTTCTCCATGAAGCGGGCGCCGAGGTGATTCTGGCGCCTCTATTGACCATTGAAGCGCCGGAGCCAGGGTCGCCTGGGCCCGAATTCCTCAACCAGTTGGGCGCGTGGGACTGGATCATCTTCATCAGTGCCAATGCGGTCCGTTGGTCGCTAACCCAACCGGCTTGGACCTCTTATCTGGCCCAAGGCACGCGCATTGCTGCGGTTGGCGATGCGACGCGGGACGCGCTTGAATCCAACGGGATCCGGGTGGAGCTGGTTCCTTCGACCTTCAGCAGTGAAGGCCTTTTGGAGGATCCGCGTTTGCTGTCCGTAGAGGGTCAGCGAATCCTGATTGTCCGAGGCGAAGGCGGGCGTGAACTCCTGCGGGAGACGCTGGAGGCGAGAGGCGCAGAGGTCGCTGTCGCTGAACTTTATCGTCGCGTTCCGGTGCCTCTGGAGACTCTGGAGTATCAGCTTCAATCGACGGGAGCTGGCGGGTTTGATGGCATCGTTGTGACCAGTGGCGAAGCTCTGGCCCAACTGACGGCGCTCTGGCAGCGTCCGGCGTTTTCCGCTGAGCCGCGTCCTCTTTTGCTGGTGCCGGGCCCAAGGCTTGTTGGTTTGGCCCACGAATGGGGCTGGAGCCGGGTGCTGGAAGCTGAATCTGCCGGAGATGAGTCGTTGGCGCAGGCGATGCGTCAATACGCGCACGCCCAAAGAACCGGTCAGACCGCTTTCCACTTGCGGGAAGTCCCGATCACCGGGTCGCCTGATGCCCCGTTGAATGATCCCTCGCCCCGCGTTGAGGGTGACCGGCCTGCAGAGCCTGAAATCAACGCCCCGTTGCCGAACCTCGAGCCCGAACTTCAAGGGCCTGAACCTGATCCGATTGAGGAAATGCCAGTGAGTGAGCCAGAGATTGAAACGGCAGCTGCCGCCCCCGAGGAAACACCGGCGATGAAATCCCCAGCCCCAGAGTCGGTCCCCGATCCCAAGTCTGGCAAGGGGAAAAAGGACAAGAAGGCAGAGCGTGAGCCAAAGCCTCCAAGGTCCGGGGGTTTCGCTTGGATGGGCTATGTTCTTTTGTTTGGCACCCTCATCCTGGTCGGGGGCGGCTGGTTTGTGCTTCAGGAATTGCGTTCACGCCAGGAGGGTTTGGGGGGGCAGATTTCGGACAAGAGCCAGCAAGTTCAGGAAGTGACCCATCAGCTCACGGCAACCCAGACGGAAATCGCTAGCCTCCATGCCCAAATTGCGAGCTTGCAGAGCCAGGCCGCGACCGACGATGCCAAGATCGAACGGCTTCTGGCCGAACACGGCGAGCAGCTGGACGTGAAACTGGACGCTACCCGCAGTGACCTGGCGCAGGCGATTCAGCAGATCCAAAGTCAGCTCAACAAGACTCGCGGCGATCTTTTGGTCACTGATGCGGAATACCTTCTGGGTGTTGCGAACCAGAAACTGAATCTGATCGGTGACGTGAAATCGGTGCTGGCCGCCATGGAAGCTGCCGATCAGCGACTCCATGAAAGCGGTGATCCGGCCGTATTCAAGGTGAGAGAGGTGCTTGCCGGCGAAATGGCTTCATTGCGAAAGGTCGAAGGCCTGGATATCGTCGGCATCTCTGCGGAGCTGATTGCCCTTGAAAAGAAGGTCACCTTGCTACCGACCCATCTTCCCCATGCGGGCACCATCAAACAGCACGAGGCCCAGAAAGCCGATGAGAAAGCTCATGCCGGCCCCCAGGATCCGGATGCTGATGCGGTCGACCATGCCATCCAGGGGATCAAGGAGCTGGTCACAGTTCGTCGCATCGATCGCGGGGTGGATGCGCTTCTGACCCCCGAACAGGTGCATACCCTGCAGCAGATCCTGATCCTGAAACTCGAAACGACTCGGGCGGCATTGCTCCGGAACGATGAACGGCTCTACGGGGACAGTCTGAAGGATGCGACCGGATGGATCGAGGAGCACTTCGATGTCAATCAGGAGTCAACTCGGGAGACCCTAAAAGACATCGCAAAACTTCGCGATCAATCCCTGAATGTGGCCTATCCGGACATCAGCAAGTCGTTGGTTATGCTCCAGAACATCGAGAAGCTGCGCCTTGAGGCTGAAGATCAGATCCTTAAGAAGCGGGATACGGCCTCTGCGGCCCGCGCCGAGCCTCCCAAGGCGGCTCCGAATCCGGCTCCTGCTGCTCCGGTGGAGACAGCGCCGGTGTCCGCCACGCCAGGTAAGCCGGTAAAAAATGCCAAGGACAAGGAACCAGCCAAGGCCAAGCCCGGCGAGGCAGGCAAAGCACCTGAGTCCCCCCCGAGTCCGGAGGTCAAGCCTGCCGAGGCGGCCAAGGCAGAAAGTCCTGCGGCTGAGCCTTCGACCCCACCAGCGGCACCTCAGCCCAAACCGGCAGATGCTTCGGGTGAACGCCTATGAGGCGCCGGATTGTTTTTTCGCTGGCCGCGTTCTTCCTGATTCTCGGGATTGTGGTCGGAATCTATCAGCATCTTTCGGCATCGGGGCAGGCAGGCTACGTCATTATCGGCCTGGGTGACTGGGTGCTTGAGACTTCGCTCTATGTGATCATGATGTTCGTTGCGGTGCTCTTTGTGAGCCTGAACCTCGGTTTTTTCTTCACCTGGCGCGCGGCGCGGCTTCCAGAGACGATCAAGCGACGAAATCTGGCCCAAAGGATGAAGCGTTCGGAAGAAGCCCTAACTCAAGGGTATATCGAGACGATCGAGGGCAAATGGGAGCGGGCGGAGCGGACCTTGATTCGGCATGCCTCTGATAGCACGCTTCCGCTGATCAATTATCTGGTTGCAGCCCGAGCTGCGCACATTCGGGGTGCCCCAGAGCAGCGCGAGGACTACCTGGCCCGCGCGCGTAAGGAAACCGCTCAAGTGGATCTTGCGGTGCATCTTCTCAGAGCGGATCTCCTTCTGGAAACGCATGAAGATCAGGAAGCGCTGGAATACCTCAACGAGATTAACCGGACGCACGCGAACCACCCGCTGGTGCTTCGGATGCTGCGAGAAGGTTATGAGCGGACACGGGATGAAGAGGCATTGCATTACCTGATTCCTTCATTACGTGAAGCCAAACTCTATCCTGAAGCGGATTTGCGGGCGTTGGAAGTCAGGGTCTACCGGACCTTGCTCGAGAAACGTGCGGTAACCCGGGATCCCTCTCTCATCCGAGAGGTGTGGCGTTGGGTTCCACAGCATGTCCAAATTCAAGATGAGGTGGTTGGCGTTTATTGTCGCGGTATGATTGATGCGGGTGTCGGCATGGAAGTCGAGGAGCCGTTGCGTCTTGCGCTGGGGCGGGAATGGACCCCTGAGATGCTGGAACTCTATGGGCGGATTGAAGCCGAAGATCCCCAGAAACAGTTGCAACATGTTCAGGAGTGGCTGGGGCCTCATCGAGAGGATGCTGCGCTTTTCGCTCTCCTGGCCCGACTTGCAGTCAAGGCGGGTCAGGAAGCGCGTGCGATTGAATTTGCAAGAACCAGTCTGAGTCTGAAGCCGCTGCCCGAAGCACTCAAGATCCTGGGCGATGTTCTTTATCAACGTCGTGATGAGGTCGGAGCCAGCCGCCTTTACCGGCAGGGTCTGAGGTTGGCTCATGGCGAAGCCTTTGAACCGGAGGGGGTCGAGAGAGCGCTTGAGCTCCTCGTGCCTCCTTCGGCGGGGATTCTGGAGCCGGAAGGTCATCCGGGCTAGTTTATCCGTTTCCCTGAGATAAGGACCCTGGACGTGTCTAGCAGCGTGCTCCGTATCGAGGGCTTGGCCAAAAAGTTCAACCGCTCCCCCAGTCGGGCACTGAAAAACGGCCTGCTGGATTTTGGGACTCGCCTGCTCGGAAGAGCCGAGACGCCCCGGTTGCGAGAGGCAGAATTCTGGGCGCTACGGGATGTGGCTCTGGAGGCCCGCCGTGGGGAGTGCATCGGGGTGATCGGACCCAACGGGGCGGGAAAGAGCACACTGCTTCGCATCATCAATGGTGATATTCGGCCGGATGCCGGGAAGGTGTTCCGTCGGGGGAGCATTACCCCTCTAATAAGGCTAGGCGGGGGCCTTCAACCCCTGCTGACCGGTCGAGAGAATATCTATACCAAATGCCAGGAATTTGGGTTTGATACCCAAAAAACCGATGCCCTGGTGGAGCCGATTGTGGCCTTCTCCGGGCTTCGTGATCTGCTGGATACCCCCGTTCGTCAGTATTCGGACGGCATGTATGCTCGCCTCGAATTTGCCATCGCAACGGCCGTTCCGATGGATTTATTGTTGATTGATGAAGTGCTCGCCGTGGGCGATATGGCTTTCCAGATGCGTTGTCTTGAACGCCTGGCCGAACTGAAAGCGGCGGGGACGACCGTTCTCTTTGTATCCCATTCGGAAATGAACGTGCGGCAGATTGCCGATCGTTGCCTTTTGCTTTTTGAGGGCGAGTCGCTGGGTGTCGGTGAGACGGATGCCATGTTCAGACGCTACTACGAGGCGACGGGATTTCTGGATCGAAATCTCAAGCCCATGGGGATCGCCCCTGATATGCCGGTGGACTTCGATACGACGGGGCTACTGGCCGGGGTAACGTTGATGGGGGCTGGGGAGGGCGTCGCCCGGATCGCCAGCGGCTCGGCGCTTCGTTTCCATCTTGACCTGCGGTCGGTGGCGCTAAATCAGGTGCTGGTGCTCCAGTGCTGGAGTCCTTCAGGGGTTCTCTTGGCCTCTGCAGAGGCTGAACTGGCGGCTGGAGGAATGGGCCGCTGGGAATTTGAGATCCCTCAGCTGGGATTGGCGGCGGGCCGGTATCGGCTGGCCTGCGGGATTCGGGTGACAGAAGGCTGGTTAGGGTATTCAAGCCAGATCGCCGAATTGGCAGTCAGTGAAGACGGCCTCAGCGCAGAACGGGGGCTGTTTCGCCTTGAAGCGAAACTAACCCCCGCGCCGTAATTACTTTTTCTTGCCCGATTCCTGGGCGATCAGCGCGTTCGTGATCTCGATCATGCGAGAGAAGGACTTCGACTTTCCTGGGCTGACGACAAACTTGCCGTTGACCACGATGGAGGGGGTTCCGGTAATGCCATATTTGGCGCCGATGATGGCGGCAACTCGCATCTTCGAGTCGACAGCGAAAGATTTGTAGGCCTGATGAAAGGCCGCCTCGTCGACGCCATGTGCCACGAAAAACTTGGCCTGATCCTCCTCGGTCATAAGCTTCTCCTTCTTGTGCTGAATGGCATCAAAGAAGTCGGCATGTAATTTGTCCTCAACGCCCAGAGCTTCGGCGGTGTAAAACGCCTTCGCATGGGCGGCCCACTGCTCGTTGAAAACTGCCGGTTGGCGAATGAACTGAACGTTCTGAGGCTTGGTCTTGAGCCAAGCATTGAGGTCGGGTTCAAAATCAAGACAGTGGGGGCAGCCGTACCAGAAAAACTCCAGCACTTCGACCTTCTTGGGATCCTGCGTGGGCTGAGGAGGATTAACGAGATCGTAGTCGGTCCCAGCCTTAAATTCTTCGGCCATTACAGGGGTCTGAAACCCGATCAGGCTCAGTGCGATCAATGAAAGAAAGCCAGTCAGCAACTTGGTCATGGTCATGTCCTTTTGAAACGTTCGAGATTCGGGGCCTTATTTGAGGGTCGAGGCGTAGTCCGATACGGCAGCAATTTCTTCATCACTCATGTGTTTGGCCACCTTGCGCATCATTTCATTGCTGTCGTTAGCGCGTTCGCCACTCCTGAAGTCGTGCAGGGTTTTTTCGAGGTACGCGGCGTATTGACCATGCAATGAGGGGAAGCCGGCAGAGGGATTGCCCCGGCCCTTCGGACCATGACAACCGGTACAGGCAGGAACACCCGTTGCAAGATTGCCGGCTTTGTAGAGTTTTTCGCCCGCCTGATTGGGCGCCGCCTCTTCAGTGGTGATTTTCTTGCTGGTGTAGAAGGCAGCCAGATCAAGAACGTCCTCGTCGGTCAGGGGCTCTGCCATGGCGTTCATGGTGGGCTCAACCCGTTTTTGGGAACGAAAATCATGCAACTGTTTGATCAGGAAACTGGCATGCTGGCCGGCAAGTTTTGGAAAGATGGGAGCGGCGGCATTGCCATCGTCACCATGGCAGCCGGCACACAAGGCCGCCTTTTCTTCACCCGCTTCCGGGTTGCCGGCAGCCAGCGACAAGGAAGCCGAACCCAACAAAGCGATGGTGACGAGGCACTTCATAATGCGCATTCCAGATTCCTCAGTATTCTTGTTTGATTGCAGGGGTATCGGCGAGGCTATCGCGAATTGGAGGTAGACTCTACGCCGAGAGGCGGGTCCCCCGCCGAGTCGCAAAAGTATACAAGATTGTCCCCCGGCAAGAACCCGGGGAGTGGTGTCAACCTTCGAGGTCCCCCGTGTTGAATCCCCTTTATCATCAGGCCCAGTTTCTGACCAGCGCACCACGGGTGGAGAATGCCCCACCCGATGAAGGCGCCGAAGTGGCCTTTGCCGGCCGCTCGAACGCGGGAAAATCCAGTGCCATCAATACCTTGACCCAACAAAGGAACCTTGCGCGGGTCAGTAAGACACCGGGTCGGACGCAGCTTCTGAACTTTTTCGATCTCGATGGGACACGCCGCATCGTGGACCTTCCAGGGTATGGATATGCCAAGGTTCCCGAAGCCATCCAAAAATCCTGGGGGGCCATGATTGAAGGCTTTCTCAGCCGCAGGCAATCCCTGAAAGGCGTTTTTTTGATCATGGATATTCGTCACCCCCTCACTGATTTCGATCTTCGGATGATTGATTGGTGTGAGCACTTCGGGCTTCCGGTCCATGTGACCTTGACCAAGGCCGACAAGCTGAGCCGGGGCGGGGCTCTCGATACTCGCCAAAGGGTGATCAATGCCCTCAATCAGCGGATGGCCGCTCCCGTGAGCGTGGCCGTCTTCTCCGCGTTGAAGCATCAGGGGATCGAAGAGGCTCACCGCGTTCTGGATCAATGGTTTGAGATCGGCAATCCCTAGGTTGGGGGTGCCCGTTTGGGAACTAACGGGCACTGTGAGCGTCCGAGCTTGAAGCTCCCTCAGAGCCTTTGAAGACGGCCTTTCCAACCCGAGTTGAAAAACTTTCTTTGGAACCATGGTTGGCATGTTATCTGAGGGT